>Ga0308165_1006161_pt1 | contig 10735 bp, 9 predicted proteins | sample PhyWR2_FD_201032 | JGI IMG/M metagenome (GOLD analysis project Ga0308165, IMG submission 201032) | Phyllosphere microbial communities from UC Gill Tract Community Farm, Albany, California, United States - DLSLW.R2 | ecosystem: Host-associated > Plants > Phyllosphere > Unclassified | place: USA... | reverse complement strand
CCTTGCTTTCGAGGGCGTGAGCCTTTTTCACCTTTCGGTGCCCGGCATCGTGTTCGGCGTGACGCCGCCGCCCAGCGGACTTCCCCCGTATGAAGTGCGCTACTGCGCGCCGATGCCCGGCCGCGTTCGCTGCGACCAAGGCATGGAAATTGAGGTGCCCGGCGGCCTGGGCGCCATGGACGATGCTGACCTTGTCATTGTTCCTGCGTGGAACCATCCGGAAAACGTTGCTCCCCCTGTCTTGGCGCACGCCCTGCGCAAAGCACATGCCCGCGGTGCCCAGGTTGTCGGCCTGTGCCTGGGCGCCTTCGTGCTGGGGGATGCAGGCTTGTTGGACGGACGCCGCGCGACGACCCACTGGGCCTGTCGCGACCTCTTCGCCGAGCGCTTTCCCTTGGTTAATTTCCTGCCTGACGTACTGTATGTTGACGACGGCAACGTCATCACGTCTGCCGGGACGGTAGCGGCGATTGACTGCTGCCTGAACCTGGTGCGTCAGCGTCACGGCGCCGACGTTGCCAACCGCGTGGCCAAGCTGCTGGTGACACCGCCGCACCGCCAGGGCGGACAGGCGCAATACATTGAGCAGCCGGTGCCTGTGCTGCCCAGCGAGAACCGTTTGCCAGGCGTGCTGGAGTGGGCTCGCGAGCATTTACCGGAGCCGCTGTCGCTGGATGCACTGGCCGACATTGCGCGCATGAGCCGGCGCACCTTCACCCGACGTTTTCGCGAGGCCACGGGCACCACCGTCATCAAATGGCTGGCGGCCGAGCGTATCGCGAGGGCGCAGCAGTTGCTCGAAACCACCAATTTGTCGATTGAGCGCGTTGCGACCGAGGTGGGTTTTGGCACCGCACTGTCCCTCAGGCAGCACTTTGCGAGCGAGTTGCACACCTCGCCTTCTGCCTACCGGCAGCTCTTTTGTGAAGGCCAGCAAGGCGCTTTGCACGCTTCAGCCGCTACGGACCATGTTCAAAACTTCGTGTGAAGAGGGTGCGGCATAAACCAGTCCAAGTTTTTGTCCGCACCCCCGATTGTTATATGCCGTAGGCATCCGCCCGGCCACCACCGTGTGGGCCCCTGGCACGGCGCCGCTACCCCCGAAGGCCTGGGCCGGGCACGGCAGGCCCCTACGAAGCTGCGCCGGGGGCCGGGCCACAAGCCCGTCAGCGCCCGGGCGCTGGCCATGAGCCTGGCGCCCCAGGCTTGGCAAACGGTCACGTGGCGCGAAGGCACGAACGCCGAGCTCCGCGGGCGCTTTGCCGCGCTGCGCGTGCGTGCGGCGCACCGCAGCCCTGGCAGCCAGATGCGCGCCGAGGAGTGGCTGCTTATCGAGTGGCCTGAGGGCGACAAGGAGCCCGTGAAGTATTTCCTCAGCACCGCCCCCGAGTATGCAAGCCTGGAGCAGCTGGTGTTTGTGGCCAAAATGCGTTGGCGCATCGAGCGCGATTATCAGGATCTCAAGCAGGACTTCGGGCTTAGCCACTATGAAGGCCGGGGTTGGCGCGGCTTTCACCACCACGCCACGCTAAGCATCGCGGCCTATGGCTTTTTGATGGCCCAGCGCTTGACGATGGGCAGCAGTGAGGCGGAGATAAAAAAAACTTCGCCCAGCGCCAGGTGCCTGCCGTTCCCGAAGATTTCGTGCCCCGGGGAAGCCCGTCGCGCCCAGCGCCATGTGGCGGACTCGATCCGGGCGCTGCGCGTTCTGCTGAGCATTGAGCTCATCCGCGCTATGGGCCGCTGCCCGCATTGCCATGCGCTCACTCATCAACTAAATTTATGACACAGTAAGAATAGGCGCTCAGCAACAAACAAAATAGCATTACAAGCGTATGCAGTTAACAGTGGTGGATTAACAATGAATCCTATTGCAGACGGAGTCGATCATGTCTTCTTTCGCTGTGCGTACATGCGGGTGTGAAAAGTGTCTTTCTGACTCGCCGCATCCCGAACAAATCCATCACCATCAAATGAACGTCTTCATAAGCCGCCTGAACGAGCCACAGCGGCAATGGTTTGCCGCGCTTGAAGCCAGCTGGCTGGGTCATGGCGGACAAGACCTGGTCTCGCAGATTACCGGCTTGAGCTTGATGACCATCCGACGTGGGCAGAGGGAGTTGCAAGCCGATCTGGCGCCTTGTGCGCGCACGCGGCTGCGTGCCCCTGGCGGAGGACGTCCTACTCTTCAGGCGCGCGATCCGGTACTCGAGCCTGCTCTGGAGCAGCTTTTGGGAAGTGAAACAGCAGGCGACCCGATGGGTCAGCGTTCGATGGCAAAACGCAGTTCGCTGCAACACCTGAGCGCCAAACTGACTGAAGCCGGACACCGCGTCAGCCGACCTACGCTTGCCAAGCTTCTTCGGCAAAAGGGCTATTCACCCAAACGCAATGCAAGGCGTGCCAACGCGCGCAGCGCGCCACCAGAGCGCAATGCGCAGTTCGAGCATATTGCCGAAAAACGCAAGGACTTTGAGGCGACAGGTGATCCGATCAGCAGTGTGGATACGAAAAAAAAAGGAGCTGATCGGGAACTTCAAAAATAACGGGTGCGCCTGGTGCAAAAAGGCCGAGCCCGTGCTGGTACATGACTGGCCACAGGATGCCATTGGACAGGCTGTCACTTATGGGGTTTATGACGTCACGGATAACGCTGGCTTTGTCTGCGTGGGCGACTGTTTCGATACGCCACGTTTTGCAGTCGATGCTATTGTCGATTGGTGGGTCAGTATAGGAAGGGGATGCTATGGCCGGGCGCGCAGACTCTTGATTCTGGCCAACGCAGGCGGCTCCAACAGCTGTCGTTCACGGGTGTGGAAACCACAGTTGCAAGAGCAATTGTGCGACGCATGCGGCCTGGAGGTGACGGTATGCCATTACCTTACTGGCTGCTCTCAGTAGAATCCGATAGAACACCGCCTCTTTAGTCACATCAGCATGAACTGGGCAGGCGTTCCCTTGCGCACGTTTGAAACGATGCTCAGCTACATCGCTGGCACGGTGACAAGGGCTGGATTAAAGGTGCGTGCCGTACTAAAACGCGGTGGAAACGAAACCGGTGAGCGGATTTCTGATGCGCAAATGCGCTCTCTGAACCTTAAAACCGATCCGGTCTGCCCAATGTGGAACTACACGCTGCGCCCGCGTACCGGCAGCAAGCAAAACAGCTATTTTGTTTGTTGCTGAGCGCTAGCTGGCAAGGAGCCGCTGCTTGTTGTCCCTGGTTTTGCGAGCATGCTCGCGCATGAGGGACTCGGCTCGCATGCCCTCGCGCTGTTCGATTGCAACTACCAGATCACAGTGGTCCTGGTGTGCTCTGGCAATGAACTCATACTCGAGCTGAGGGGCGACGCCTTGCATGCTCACCGCCGTGGCCGCAGCCATCGGGATTTTTGAAATGAAGCCAATGGCATCGGCCAGCGGCCCGCTGTCTGCTGCTTGAATCAAGGTGCTGTGAAACGTAGCATTGATCACCATCCATTGCCGCGCATCAAGCACGTTGCCGGCCTCCCGGGCCTGCCCCAACAGTTGCCGTCCCTCATCAAGGCAGCTGTAAAGCACTTGCATGCTGTGGCTGTCCATGCCTTTTTCTGCGGCCAAGCGGGCGGCCATGGCCTCGAGCGTGCCGCGTACTTCGATGGCATCGCTCAGATCCCGGGCATTGAACGATTTGACGCGAAATCCACGCGTGGGCAAGCGCTCGAGCAGCCCGTCCTTGGTCAGTTCCTCAAAAGCCAGACGGATCGGCGTGCGCGACACGCCCAGTTCATTGACCAGCTGCATTTCCAGCAGCCGCTCGCCCGGCTGGTACTGGCCCGAGATGATCCTGCGTTTGATCTCGTTAACGACGGAGTGGATTTGTGTAGCCATGATTTTGATGCAAAGTTGCCGAGCATGCAATTTTGCACGCATTTTTACTATGCCTAATGACTGTGGCACCTTACGGGCGTATACGCAAGCTGCTGATGCCACCATAGAGCGAATGAAAAACGGACACTACATTGATGTAGAACCTATAGATAGCCGTACTTTATGCATGCATTTTTTTAGAATAATTAGATTTAATATTGTTTTTATGATGAAATGCATGCATTAGACCAATTCAAAGGTCAATTTAATCTTTAGGAGTGCGACATGTTCAAGCCAGTGATCTCTGGAATTATTCTTGATCCCATTATCAAAAAAGCATGCAATGTGCTGGCGCTGAGCTTGGCGGCATCTGCGTCGCTGGTGCCTTGCTTGGCATCGGCCGAAACCGCATGGCCAACATCGCCCATCACCTTCGTGGCGCCGTTTTCCGCTGGCGGTGGGGGCGATACTTTGACCCGTCTGTATGCCCAGCAGTTGACGGTGTCGCTGGGCGTGCCTATCGTTGTGGACAACAGGCCCGGCGCGGGTGGCAATATCGGCACGGCCTATACCGCCAAAGCTGCGCCTGACGGCCAGACCGTGGTGTTTGGCACCATGGGCACGATGGGCACCAACCACTTTCTCTACAAGCGAGCCGGGTTTTCGATCAACGACTTCGAGCCTGTCGCGCTGTTTGGAACGACCGCCCTGGCGCTGGTGGTGGCCAAGGAAGCGCCCTTCAAGAACATCGGCGAATTAATCGCTTTTGGCAAGAAGAATCCGGGCCAGCTTTCCTGTGCTTCGGGCGGCAACGGCACCGCCTCCCACTTGGCGTGCGCCATGCTGCAGCAGCAAGCTGGCATTGAGGTGGCGCACATTCCTTACAAAGCCTCATCAACAGCCATCATTGATGTGCTGAGCCAGCGCGTGTCCTTCTTCATCGATGTGACGCCCGTGCTGACGCCGCAGATCAAGGGAGGCACACTGCGCGCGCTGGCGGTGACCATGAAGAAGCGCATCCCTACCTTCCCCAATGTTCCCACATTGGCTGAAAGCGGTCTAGCCGACTACGAAATGTTCAGCTGGGACGGCATGTTTGCCCCCAAGGGTACGCCTGCAGACCGGCTGGACCGGCTGCACGGCGCGGTGCAGTCAGCTTTGAAGAGTCCGGAGTTCAAGAAGAACATGACGGAGCGTGGCGTGCTGCTGCAAGCCACTTCGCGCCAGGATTTCAGCGCACTCGTGCAGCGCGAATACGGCCGAATGGGTGCCCTCGTCAGGCGTCTGGGCGTCAGCATCGATTGAAGTGAGTGACATGAGTAAAGTGATTGACATGGTCATTCATTTCATTGCCTCCACACAAGTGCGCTGAAATCATCGGCGCCTGCGAACTTCCTCAGCAAAAGAGCGTAAGAACGCACAGGCAAACCGCTGATTCAGATCAGCGGGCGGGAGCGCCCGTCCGTTTGCCGGCGAAACCCCTGACACCCCAACATTGACAAAAAAGTAGCATACCTATGACTGACTTCAGGACGTGCAACGCCGCAGGACAAACGATTGCCATTCGCAAAGACCTGCGGGTCCCAATGCGCGACGGCGTCGAGCTCGCTGCCGATGCCTACCACAGCATGCAGGACAAGCCGCGCCCAGCGCTCGTTGCGCTGAGCCCCTATGGCAAGGAGCTGCAGGCGCTGGCCCTAACCACCCCGCCGCAGCGACGCCCCAGCCCGATGTGGGATGGCTGCATCGAGGCCGGCGACATTGCCCGCATTGTCAGGGAGGATTACGTCCACGTTATCGGCGACGTGCGCGGCTCGGGCCACTCCGGCGGGGAGCACATCGGCAACTACAACGCCGGCGGTGTCTCGCTCGGCCAGGATGCGTACGACTTCATCGAGTGGGTCGCGGCGCAGCCGTGGTGCGACGGCAATATTGGCATGGTCGGTACCTCCTACTTCGGCTCCATGCAGATCCTGGCCGCGGCCGAGCGTCCGCCGCACCTGAAGGCGATCTTTGTCCCTGGTGGTCACTTCGACTTCTACGAGACCACCTACCACGGCGGCATCATGTGGTTCATGCCCCGCGCGGCCCGCGAGGGCCGCGGCGGCGACTCGGGCTGGGCGTTTACCGACCGCATCAAGTCACGCATGATCGAGAAGTACTCGCCCGAGGAGCTCAAGCAGCTGGTCGCCAAGCGCCTGCAGGACCCGGACATTGCTGCCTGGCCGAACCTGTTCCACGTGCTGAATTACCCCAAGAACCACGAAGCCTGGTTCGACATCGTGATGAACGAACTGGACGGGCACTGGTACAAAGAGCGCAATCCGATCACGCTGGCCTCGAACATCGACATTCCAGTCTGGCTTCAGCTCGACCAGGGCCGCGGCTGGACCCTGGACGGCACCATCGATTTGTTCAACACGCTCAAGGGTCCCAAGAAGCTGGACATCGGCCCCTACCCGCCGATGACGTCGCGCCCGTTCGTCGACGAGCAGGACAAGATGTTTCGCTGGTACGACTATTGGATCAAGGGCATCGACAACGGCGTGATGGACGAGCCGGCCGTCAGCGTCTTCGTGGAAGGCTCACGCGAGCAGGTGACTGCAGAGAAGTGGCCGCCCAAGGACGTGGAGTACCGGTCGCTGTACCTGCGCCCGCGCGGCAAGCTGTCCCCCGAGTCCGAGCCGATGGGCGTCCAATACGCGGCCCCGGACGGCTTTTACCAGGCACCGCTCACGGTGACCGACAAGGTCGAGATCCTGAGCTGGAGCACCGACAGGTTCGAGGTGGCCACCGAGCTGATCGGCACCGGTGCCGCGCACATCTTTGCGGAAATCGACCAGATCGACACGAACTTCATCCTGCGCCTGTGGGACACCGCCCCGACGGGCAAGCGCCAGCTGATCACCACCGGCTACCTCAAGGCCTCTCACCGCGAGCTCGACCAACGCACGACCGAGGGCAACCCGCATCACCCGCACACCCGCGCCATCGCGGTGGAGCCGGGCAAGATCGAGGAGTACGTGCTACGCCTCTATCCGTTCGCGAACACCTTCAAGCCCGGCCATCGCCTAGTGGTCGAGCTGTCCAACGCCGAGCCGCTGGCCGACGAGCACAATGCGCTGCTGCCGCCGGACGCCTTTCACCTGCCGGTGGGCCGGCCCGTCACCCATAAGATCTACCGCGACGCCGCCCATCACTCCCGGCTCGTCCTGCCATTCACCACGCGCAGGGCGGCGCAAGACCGAGCGAGTTGACCCCATCGAGACCCCCGTTTTCGACTGGCACCATACGCTCCTCAACGCGCATGGCGACTGTGCATCGGCTGCGCAATCGAAAAGCGGGCGCCAAGTCGAAACTATGGCCATACCCCATCACGGCGGCGTCCCAAACCTTTGTCCAGCATTCATGGTATTGCCAGCGTACAACTCCATCATCGTCTTGCGAAGCCAGCAGTTTCCCGGGTCCGAGTTGTACCGCTCATGCCAATGCTGCTTGACCTTGTAGTGCGGCATCGGAACCGGGGTTTCGAGCAGTTGAATGGGCTCCTGCGATGCCAGGGCGTTGCCAAATAACGTGGGCACGATGACCAGAAGTTCCGTTTGCACAACGATACGGGCCACGCCCAGGAAACTGGGGACGCGCAGTACGGTTCGACGCGCCAACCGGTGCTTTGCCAGCACCTTGTCAACGATCGAGTGGCCCGTTCCTGAAGTGGTCACCACGATGTGCCCTTCGGTCGAAAATTGGTGCCGGCTGACCGAGCCCTGAATCCGAGGATGTGCTTTCGAGGCCACGCAAACGAAGCTCTGCGCGAACAGTGCCTGCTGATAAAAGCCAGCTTCCAGATCGGGCGTGAAACCGATGGCCAGGTCCACGTCGCCCGATTCAAGGGCGCGGCGGCTGGCAGACGATATCTTTTCCGCCTCGACCACCACCCGCGGGGCCGCGTGCTGCAGGTGGTTGATCAATTTCGGCAGCAGCACGACCTCGCTGATGTCCGTCATGGCGATGCGAAACACGCGCGTCGCCTCAGCTGGGGAAAACTCATCATGTGCTCCGCGCGCCTTCTCGATGCGCAGCAGCGCTTCTTGAATGTCGGGGTAAATGGTTTGCGCCCTCGGAGTCGGCTCCATGCCTTGAGCTGTTCGACTGAACAGGCGATCGTCAAAGTGGTGGCGCAGCTTGTTCAGCGCAATGCTGGCGCTCGCTTGCGCCATCCCTAGCCGCTCCGCAGCGCGGGAAACGCTCCGCGTTTGGTAGATCTCGACGAACACGCCGAGCCAGTCGACATCAAGTTTGGCCATGAGACAAATATATAGAAACGATATTTAAAGTATTGCATATTGCCTCTGGAAGAAATAGTGGGAAGCGGCGATAGTGATGGATGCCGCCAGCTTCGCTTGGCTCAATGTCTGAGCAGGAAGCACTCACTGTTTCATCTTCAATGGCATCAAGCGTCTTTGAGATTGTGATAACCATCCAAGCTGAACCCCCGCGAATGTTCTCTTTTCAAGAACCAACGATGACCCACGAGAGGTAAAACGACATGCAATTCCATCTGAACGGCTTCAAGCCTGGTGATCCCCACATTTTGGAGTCCTCTGTCCACGCCGCCCAACGCACGGACACGCCGCCCGCCGAGGTGGACGTGCTCATCGTGGGCTGCGGACCTGCAGGCCTGACGCTGGCTGCGCAGCTGGCCGTGTTTCCCGGGATCCGCACCTGCATCGTGGAGCACAAGGACGGCCCTTTGAAGCTGGGGCAAGCCGACGGCATCGCTTGCCGCACTATGGAGATGTTCGAGGCCTTCAACTTCAGCGAGCGGGTGCTCAAGGAGGCTTGCTGGATCAACGAGGTGACTTTTTGGAAACCGGACGAGAAGCAGCTCGGGCGCATTGTTCGTCACGGGCGCGTCCAGGACACGGAGGACAGACTGTCGGAATTTCCCCATGTGGTGCTGAACCAGGCGCGGGTGCATGACTTTTACCTGGACTTCATGCGCAACTCGGCGAGTCGGCTCGAACCGTTCTATTCGCGCCGGTTCCTTGATTTAGAGATCGACCAGAGCGCGGGCGACTATCCGGTCACCGTGCGCTTGGTAAGAACGGACGCGGTCCATACTGGCATCGTCGAAACGCTCAAGGCACGCTACGTGGTCGGCTGCGATGGTGCGCGTAGCGGCGTGCGCAAATCCATTGGGCGTCAGCTGGCCGGCGACTCCGCCAACCATGCCTGGGGCGTGATGGACATGCTCGCCGTGACCGACTTTCCCGACATTCGCTACAAGGTGGCCGTCCAGTCGGAAAATGGCAACCTCTTGGTGATTCCGCGCGAGGGGGGATATCTGGTTCGCGTTTACGTCGAGATGGACAAGTTGGGTGAAGATGAGCGGATTGCGAATCGCGGCATCACGATCGACAAGCTCATCGCCGCGGCGCAGCGCATTTTTCATCCCTACAAACTAGAGGTCAAGGAGGTTCCCTGGTGGTCCGTTTACGAAATCGGCCAGCGAATTTGCGACAAGTATGACGACGTCCATGAAGACGAAACCGGCTCCCGTTCCCCCCATGTATTCATCGCAGGCGATGCCTGCCACACCCACAGCCCCAAAGCGGGCCAAGGCATGAATTTTTCCATGCAGGACACCTTCAACCTGGGATGGAAGCTCGCTGCGGTGCTGTCCGGGCAGTGCGGGCCTGAACTCCTGCGAACCTATTCCGAGGAGCGCCAGGTGGTCGCCCAGGAACTGATCGACTTCGATCGCGAGTGGGCCAAGATGTTCAGCGATCGCCCGCAACACGATCGTGACGGCGACGGCAAGGGCGATTCCAAAGGCGTGGATCCGAAGGAGTTCCAGAAGTATTTCGAGCGGCATGGGCGTTTCACGGCAGGCATGGGCACCCATTACCGCCCCTCCTCCATCTGCGCAGAAGCCACGCACCAGCACCTGGCCAGCGGCTTTGTTATCGGCACACGATTTCACTCCGCGCCGGTCTTGCGGGTCTGTGATGCCAAGCCCATCGAGCTCGGACACGTGGCGAAAGCTGACGGGCGCTGGCGCCTTTACGCGTTCGCAGGCGCAACAGATCGTGGGGACAACCTTGAGGCCGGGGTCGGCGCGCTGTGCCGGTTTCTTGAGGAATCTTACGACTCGCCGGTGCGCAGGTACGCCTCTAACAGTCAGGACATCGACGCCGTTTTCGATTTGAGGGCTATTTTTCAGCGGAGACATACCGAGCTGGAGCTCGAGTCGATGCCGAGGTTGCTGTTGCCGCGAAAGGGCCGCCATGACCTCATTGACTATGAAAAGATCTTCAGTTCGGGCGTCAAGAGCGGCGTGGACATTTTCGAGCTTCGGGGGATCGACAGGGCGCAGGGGGCCTTGGTCGTGGTCCGCCCTGACCAGTACATCGCCCATGTGTTGCCGCTTGACGCGCACCAGGCACTTGCAGATTTTTTTGCCGGCTTCATGCGTCGCAACGACGCGGCTTAGGCCCAGATACGCTCTACCGACCCAGCTGTCCTGGCAAGGCAAGGCAAGCATAGAGGTGCTGCCAGTGGCATCGCTGTAGTGATGTAGGGGTTGTAGGCCTCGGTGCCCGTTGCCTGGATGATCACCAGGCGACCGCCCGTGCCCGGCTTGATGCCGGCGCGCTCGATTAACCACTGAAACGCCTGGTCGACGTCCGGGCCGCCGCCCATGATCACGTAAGACGCAGCGTGGCCCGGTCCGAGGACACAATGACCGGTGTCCTGGCTGGATCCCCTAGGTGTTTAGTCCCGGTATTTGATGGAGCGGATCAATGATGAATCGATCTGGCTCTAAAGTCCAGCATCTGCAGATGTATTCGTAGGGGGTCAGACCTTTGAGCGACTTCAAACG
>Ga0308165_1006159_pt1 | contig 10737 bp, 10 predicted proteins | sample PhyWR2_FD_201032 | JGI IMG/M metagenome (GOLD analysis project Ga0308165, IMG submission 201032) | Phyllosphere microbial communities from UC Gill Tract Community Farm, Albany, California, United States - DLSLW.R2 | ecosystem: Host-associated > Plants > Phyllosphere > Unclassified | place: USA... | reverse complement strand
GCTCAGCAAGCTGCCGGTGCCAAAACTGATGCGCTGGGGCAACAGCGATGTGCAGTTCGTTCGTCCGGTTCACACCGTGACGATGCTGCTGGGCGATGAGCTGATCCCAGGCACCATTCTGGGCATTGCGTCAGACCGGATTATTCGTGGTCACCGCTTTATGGGTGAAAGCGAAATCACGCTTGAAAGCGCCGATCAGTACCCCGATGTGCTGGAAAAACGCGGCCAGGTCATTGCCGACTATCAGGTCCGCAAAGCGATGATCAAAGCCGATGCGGAAGCGGCAGCACGCCGTTTAGGCGGCAACGCTGATATCAGCGACAGCCTGCTGGAAGAGGTGACATCGCTGGTGGAGTGGCCGGTGGTCCTGACCGCGACCTTTGAAGAGAAATTCCTCAAGGTGCCTGCGGAAGCGCTGGTCTACACCATGAAAGGCGATCAGAAGTATTTCCCGGTGTATGACAATGACGGCAACCTGATGCCGAACTTCATTTTCGTCACCAACATCGAATCCAGCGATCCGCGCCAGATTATCTCCGGCAACGAAAAAGTGGTACGTCCACGCCTGGCCGATGCGGAGTTCTTCTTTAATACCGACCGCAAAAAGCGTCTGGAAGATCACCTGCCGCGTCTGGAGACGGTGCTGTTCCAGAAAGAGCTGGGCACGCTGCGCGATAAAACCGATCGCATTCAGGCCCTGGCGGGCTGGATTGCCGGTGAAATTGGCGCAGATGTGAATCACGCCACCCGCGCGGGCCTGCTGTCGAAGTGTGACCTGATGACCAACATGGTCTTCGAGTTCACCGACACCCAGGGCGTGATGGGCATGCACTACGCGCGTCACGACGGCGAAGCCGAAGATGTGGCGGTGGCGCTGAATGAGCAGTATCAGCCGCGCTTTGCCGGTGACGATCTGCCGTCCAGCCCGGTCGCCTGTGCACTGGCGATTGCCGATAAAATGGATACGCTGGCCGGTATTTTCGGCATTGGTCAGCATCCAAAAGGCGACAAAGACCCGTTCGCACTGCGTCGTGCGGCGCTGGGCGTGCTGCGTATCATCGTTGAGAAGAACCTGCCGCTCGACCTGCAGACTCTGACCGAAGAAGCGGTGCGCCTGTATGGCAGCAAGCTGAGCAACGCCCGCGTGGTGGATGATGTGATCGACTTTATGCTGGGTCGCTTCCGCGCCTGGTATCAGGAAGAGGGTCACAGCATCGACACGCTGCAGGCGGTTCTGGCGCGTCGTCCGACCCGTCCGGCTGACTTTGATGCACGCATGAAAGCGGTGTCGCACTTCCGTACGCTGGAAGCAGCCGCAGCACTGGCGGCGGCGAACAAGCGCGTCTCTAACATTCTGGCAAAATCGACTGAAACGCTGAATGAGAGCGTGCAGGCGTCGCTGCTGAAAGAGAATGAAGAGATCCAGCTGGCGACCTTTGTCACTGCGCTGAGCAGCAAGCTGCAGCCTTACTTCGCTGAAGGTCGTTATCAGGATGCGCTGGTCGAACTGGCACAGCTGCGTACTGCGGTAGACAACTTCTTCGATAAAGTGATGGTTAACGCCGACGATCAGGCGGTGCGGGTTAATCGCCTGACGCTGCTGTCAAAACTGCGTGAGCTGTTCCTGCAGGTCGCGGATATCTCACTGCTACAGTAATGCTATTTGTTGTGCGGAAAAGGGACGAGCAATCGTCCTTTTTTTATGGGATTTTTTTGGCCTGATGTCGTCAACTCATACCTGAGTGTGACCGCTATAGCGGCCATTTTTTAGGGTGCAAATGAATACGCTAAAGTGCTCAAACTGCCATTGTCGGTCATCAAAAATCGGCTGTGTTGATGCGCCACTTGATAAATATTGCATATATAACAAATGGTTACTTTCTGATTTTTTCCTGGAATACCCAAAGATTTTTTCAAAGTCCGGAGGTTAAGAAACCGCCCGAAAAATAGCCAACCCTCTTGTTCTGCACCTTTCCTGATGGATAATTCGCCAGAATTTACACCCGATTACAGTTAGTGAAATGGAATTTTCATGAAAAGGATTTGTTTATCGCTCTGTCATCCGCCAGTGCGTCTGCTCGCCATGGTGGCAGGCGCGCTGCTCTGCTTTCCCGCTGATGGCAGCCCCGCCAGCCGATAATTCCCGCGAAGAAGGCCAGGCAATTGAAACCTGGCAACAGTTGCGTCAGCAGATGCCTGAAAATAATTCTAAAAGGTGTTCAGATGAATGTCTCAAATATGGATATGCAGCAAAAACTTGAAGTTTCCATCACTAAGGCTGCAAAAATGCTGCCTGGTGATGTCGGTCAACAATTGTTGGCAATGCTGACCCCTCAGGCATTGGCCACAATGGCTGCAATAACTGGTTGATGGGCTGGTGCACACTTTTTTGGTATTGGTGAGTTAGCTGACCTCATTCTGATTGTGGCGGGTTGGGTTGCCGTAGGTGGTGTGGCTGTTGAGGCTTCAAAAAAGCTCTACGAATTCGGTAAGACCACATACAAAGCCAGGACCGAAAGTGATCTTGATGATGCAGCTGCCTGTTTAGCGGCAGCCATTACCATGATTGGCGTAGATACTGTGATGGCGATTTTACTGAAAAAGAACCCTCGCGACGCCTTCAGGCATTCATACAGAAATATACGTATGCCTAAATACAGCGCATCAGTGGGCCGCGCAATGAATGGCCCCCGAAACACTTCTTCATCCTGGCCGGTATGCCCAAAAATCCGCTTTACTGATAAGCAAAATGCCGGGTTAGGTTCAACTAATTTATGGGGTGACATTACTATTGGCAGAGCCTACGACCGCACAGTAAAAACAGCGGAACAAGCGGCTGAGGATGTTCTGGTGGCTATGTATCATGAGCGGGTACATTCCTCCATTGCGCCAAAGTTTTATCTGCTTCGGGAGCTTAGAGCCTTTATGCATATTAGCTCCTACAACAGGTCATATATTTTACGGTATCTGGAAGAAGCATTTGCTGCGATGGTTGGGCTAATGAGAGCGAAAGGGATGTCACCACGTTATGTTCTTTATGGTTTCAAATTCCCGTTAACCAATAACTATGAGATTACCTTTACCGCACTTCGACATGAAGCAGCTGGCGTACTTCCTGGGCCGGTTGTTGTAGGTGGTGCTATGTACAATGTCTATTATGGAATTCAGCAATGATAAGCTTAGAAGACGCTAAGGACGCCGCTCGTGACTACGCATCCCGGCATAAAATGGGATGGAGTGAGAAATTTACTTTCATTCAAATGGCTTTTTATGATGGTGTTGAATGCTATATCATTGAGACTTCTAGCGAAGATGTAGAAAACAAGTCATGGATGGAGATTGAGACCTCTACTCCCGTGAATATTTACGTCGATATGAAAACCGGAAAATGTTTTGGGCATCAGTTTGGTAATAGGGGTTTTAACAAGGGTATTTAATATCCTCAATCATTGACCAGCTAATACCGTGTGGCCTGGCCTTCACCGTAGAAGGCGTTGCCTGCCATGACGGCGACACAGAACTTGCGGCGGGCGGCCAGGTTACGCAGTCTGGCCTCAGTTCCCGATCTCAGCCAGGACGACCGCTGTTACCGGCAGAACTGGCCCTGACGGCGCTGCAACAACTGGAGAAAGTCGCCACAACCATTCACAATAATGGTCTATGTAGCTCCGGGACTGGCCCTTGCATAAGGGTGATATTTATACATCATCCTCCCTGACGGTCGCGATGCGGATAATCAGCTGGCCCTGTTCGGTGATGATGCTGACGGGCTGGCCTTTAATAAATCCCCACTGTTCCAGCCACCGTCCCTTGATGGTCAGCTGGGGTAACGGGTTCGGTCTGCCACCGTTGGGGCGGTAACCAACGTTGCTTTTGCGTGCCTGGGGTACAGCGGGTTCTGACGTAGAATCAGCTCTAACCATAATTAACTCCAGTTCAGTTAGTTGTGGTCAGCGGGCTGTTGGTGTTCCACCACTTTCAGCTCGCGCTAAAAATCTCTCTTTACGTTCTTCCTTTTCTGTTTCTCCTGTTCAAATATACACCGCCTGCTTTGTAAACTCGCTGAAAGCTAAGTAATAAATTGCGAAGCATCTCTGAAAAAGGAAATATTTTTCCGATGGCTAAAACTATCACCAAAAGCGTTTATCCAGCTGCTATGACCGAAATAAGAATGCAGTTAATAAAGATGAAAATAGCTCAATGTGTTTAATGGATTTCCTATAATTAAATAGTTTATCAGGGTTCAGTATTAGTGGTGTGTAAATGAAATATTTATATTTTCAACCTAGGGTGTCATATCATAACGCTTCTTGCAGTAAAGTTTATTGAGTTAAGAGTTGGTGGGTTTTTGTATCAAAATCTCAACTAGTAATGTTAAATGAATGATAATTCTGCGAGGTAAATAAATATTATTATATAGCCTAAGCGTTTTAGGTTGTTGTAGAATTACACGCTCATTGGAAGATTTATATAAATAAATGACTGTTCATTGATGATGTTTTGGCATCATGAAAATTATCTGCTCAGGAGGCAGGAAGGGTGAAATGAATAAGGATGTGAGGATCACGGTATCACAAGGCCCATTCAAAAAAATACGTGAATGGAATCGAAGAAAAAACTACTATCTCAAAGAGGTGAAACTCGAGGCAAGAATCTCTATTGCAAAGCTTCTCTGGGATAAACGGAAAAAAGTCTCCTTTGAACCTGACTCCGTGAAAACTATACTGCTTGTTCGCAATGAAGGTAAGTTGGGTGATATCATCGTTTCGATGCCACTCATCAGGTCTCTTCATCAGGATGGCTATACAGTTGATTTACTGGTAACAGAATCCTGTTACGGGGTGATGCAATACAGCCCTTTTATCAGACATATCTATAAGGCAGCAGATTGCAGTTATAAACATTATCTGAAGTCTTTAAATCATACCGTTTCAAAAGCAACGATGAAGATGCTAAAGAGAAATAAGTATGATCTGATTATCGATCCTTGCTTATCCGAAACGCCGGTGCATCGGATGAAGCTATTTCGGGATATTAATGCCAGATTCGTTATTGGGCTAAATAAGAAATCTGACATCAGCCATTACACAGTTTCGGTTCCCTATAAAAATGAAAAACAGCATGTTACAGAGTTACTTTCTTTGATAAGTAAAAGCATTGGCGTTAAAGCGACAGGCAATTTCACTTACAATCTGCATTTTCCTGATGTTGTGCTTGATGAGGTGAGGCACTTTCTTAGTCCGTGGAAAGAGAAGAAAAAGATTATTATTAATGCTTTTGCTGGTACACCGGAAAGGAACTTCTCACAACAGCAATTGCTGGAAATTATTAATATGATTAATAAGAACAGCAGAGAGGTGAAAATCATTACTCTGGATCATCGCAATGAAATAGCGGTGCCGCTTCCTGAGAATGTTGTGAAAAATCCCTTTTATACTTTGCATCATGTGATGGCATTAATTAAAGAATCGGATATAGTGATAACGCCAGATACATCAATCGTACATATGTCTGCTACATGGAAAAAACCCCTTATCGCCGTTTACAAAAATGCGCCTAATAATAATATGTGGGCACCAGGCTATGAAAACGCAAGCCACATCATTGTTCATGATGATAAAACATCTGATGCTGAGGATATCCCTGAGCGTATTGTTAACGAGGTAATCCGCAGGAATTTACTGGGCAAGCGTGAGATGAAATTTCAGGAATCCGTATCGGTGATCGAGTTGAAAGAACCTGTTCGTACGCACGGTTATCATACTCCCGACTGCTGTATCGCCTCATCTGATCAGCTCTGCTGCTGACCAGCAGATAAAGCGTCGTGCCTTTCCAGACACCATTTTCCTTCTTAAGTGGGCTGCCTTAGAAAGCTCTCACGCCGCAGCGGCACCCTATCTTGCAGAGCAGATACATACGCCGACTATCACGAAAGGGGCTGACGGCAAAGATGGGGTGAAGACTGAATCGAACCTGATTGTGCATGCGGTGGTGGGTATGCAGGTGGGTAAAAATTTGCCTGAAAACGATACCCTTTAATCCCAAAAAGCCAGGTAATAGATTGAGAGGCGCCTCTGAAAAACGGATTGTTTTTTCCGTTTACTATTTCGTTTACATCCTCTTCCCAATGCCCTCTTCAGCATCTGCAGCCGGCCATTTGTTCACATGGGTGTGGCGATTTCCGGCATCGCATAAGTGTGAAATGAAGATGACAGAGAAAAGGATGACAGGCATGATGACACCACAAATGACACCACAAATGACACCACGCGAGAGGCAGATTATGAGTACTATCCACTTCAGGATTGATGACGACGTTAAACGACTGGCGATGCGGGCAGCAGAGCGCCAGAAGATGACGCTGACAGAGGTTATGCGTCAGCGAGCGGAAGAGCTGGCTGCTGAAGAGCGGCAATATCAGGATGGCCAACATGATGCATGGCTGGAAGAGCAAATCACGGCGGCATTCAGTCGTTATGAAGCCGGTGATAGCGAGTTCATCAGTAACGATGAAATGAATGCCCGCATGGAAGAACTGAAAGCGCAGGCCGCGCGGGGAACGTTGTGATATCAGCCGTTCAATGGGAAAAACAGGCGCAGGCAGACAGGGAGACGATATTTCGTTATCTGTATCGTGAGGCTGACCTGCTGGTAGCCAGTGCAACAGACGATAAGTTTACCCGTATGGCCAGTCTGCTTAGCGAAAACCCGCGGGCCGGAACAAAAGTCGGCACAGAAAAACAATATAAACTGGTGGTGCCACGCTTTCCGTTCATCATCAACTATGTTGCCGAAACTGATGGCGTTCGCATCCTGCGGGTACTTCATACATCCCGCAAAATATCAGGCCGTTATCAAAGATAGTTAACCTGTTCATCCTGCATCAGATTGTCAGGCATAAGGACGTCGTCAGATAGAACGGCACGCTTCAGAGCTGGATTAGACAATTAGCCCCCAAACTGCACCTTTTAATTTTGTCACCCGCCATCTACAGCACACCATCACGCCGCAGGCGGCGTCGTCCTTGCAAAGCTCTCGCGCTGAAACAGCGTTTCCGCCAGCTTCACCAGCGCCGGTCGTTCGACACACCAGTTTGGCACTACGCGGCGGAAATTGAGGTAGCCGATCATGCAACCGGTGGCGATATCCGCCAGATTGAGCTGGCCGTTGTTAAGCCATTTCCTCTCTGCAGCCTTCGCTTCCAACATGTCGAGGCTGCGCTGAATCTTTTCACGATTACGCAGCAATACCTCTTCCGACTGTAAATCCCCCGGACGCATCTGCTCGCGCACGATCACCAGCGCGGCATCGCTGACGCCATCCGCCAGCTTCTCCAGCTGACGGATGTTAAGCGATTCAAGCGGATCGTCGGGCAACAGAGCAGGCTCCGCGCCACGCAGTTCCAGAAACTCCGCAATGATGCTCGAATCGAACCAGATTTGCTTATCGTCAGCGACCAGCGCCGGAACTTTGCCCAGCGGGTTGTAGTGCGGCACGTGGCTGTCATCGCTGTAAGGCGATGCGTTAACGAATTCAAAAGTGATGCCTTTTTCCAGCATGATAATCGAAATCTTGCGCACAAATGGGCTGGTATAGCTGCCAATCAGTTTCATCGGGTTCTCCAGAGTCAGTGACTATTCGCCAGGAAACATAAAGGGATTGAGACTGCTGCGTGCGAAGCCTTCCTGCTCCATTCTGGCATCCAGTATCAGCGATGCCAGGTCATCTGCCACCGGTTCAATGGCCGGATCTTTCTCCTGATAGAGCATCTTCAGGTAAGTGCCGCAGTCGCCACAGCTCTCTGCTTTCACCGCTGCCCGTTCGCTGTCGATCGACCAGTAGTGCAGATCACGGGACTGATCGCACTGGGTACATTTGCTGCGCACCACATGCCATTCACTTTCGCACAGATTACAGTGCAGATAGCGCGCGCCTTCATGACTACCCATATGCACCACGCTGGCGACTGGCATACTGGCGCAGACCGGACAGAACTGGCGCTGATCGCCCATCTCAGCACGTGCTTTGCCTGGGATCAGGGCCGCCATCTGCGCCCAGTAGAGCGAGAGTGCCGCCCAGATAAAGGGTGCTTTGTCGCTGCTGACCAGCGCATACTCGCCGGTAAACAGCGCGCTGGCCAGCGTCTCCAGCTCGGTGGCGGACGCCTTCTCCAGATTCTCCAGCACCGCCAGTGCCTGACCGCTCATCTCTGGCTTCAGCTCGGCAATCAGTGAATGCAGTAGTCGCTGCCAGTGGGGATCGCGCGGCAGGGTATGAATATTCAGCGGCGGCTTACCCTCGCTGGCGCTCTGCGTCAGGCGGGCATGCAGGTCAATGTGCAGCGGATGGTCATACAGCACAATCTCCTGCGCTTCAGCGATCACCGCCGCAAAGCGCAGGTAGTCGCCGAGTGGGTTTTTCGCCGCCAGGTCACGCAGTCGCGCAGCACGACGGCTGTATAAATTTTTCAGCCGTGGAAAAAGTAACGGCGGAATCATCTCCGCCGTTGTCTTTTCGCCTTTCTCCAGCTGATCTTGCGGGATTATGCGAATACTCATCAGGGGCGTTTTTCCTGTTTTATTGGCGGATTACGCTGCTCGCGATACCAGCGAGGATGGTGCTGCCTGGCCCATTCGGCACTGACCCAGCCTTCCACCATCGCGGTCAGTGTGCCTTTGACCCACAACGCAGCATAAATGTGCACCATAATGACAATGTTCAGCGCCACCGCTGACACCGAATGTATCACCAACGCCAGACGAATCAGCGGAATGGTGAAGGCATCGGCAAAGTAAGGTCGCCAGATCACGATGCCGCTGGCAAGCAGCAACACTAAGCTGATAATAGCAGCCCAGAACACACACTTCTGTCCAAAGTTATATTTACCGGTATCACCCACCTCTTCATTCAGCGCAATCCGGTGAATGTTTCTGGCCCAGTAAAGATCATCGCGATTAATCAGGTTGTGTTTCCAGTAACGCAAAAACATCAGCATAAAAGCAACGAACATCACCACACCGACAAAAGGATGCAGAATACGCGCCAGCTGTGGTGTGCCAAATATCTGCATCAGCCAGTTGAACGACGGAAAGAAAAACCCTAATCCGCTTAAGGCGGCCATGACAAAGCAAATCGCGACAATCCAGTGATTGATGCGTTCGGGTGCGCGGTAACGCACCAGATGATCGGGCTTTTTCATTATTTGCGCTCCTCAGGGTGATCGTCGTTGTCGTCGTGCTCTTCAGTGACGCGATTCGGGCCAACGCCAACATAGTGAAAAATAGAGGCGGCGAACGTAGCGGCAAAACCCACCGCCGCCAGCGGCTTCCAGATCCCCTTCCAGAAGGTCACCGTCGGGCTGATGCCCGGGTTAGCAGGCAGCCCGTGATAAAGCTGAGGCTTGTCGGCATGATGCAGCACATACATCACGTGGGTGCCGCCCACGCCTTCCGGGTTGTAGAGGCCAGCCTGCGCAAACCCGCGTGACTTCAGCTCTGCCATACGTTCCTCCGCCAGCGTGAGCATGTCGCTTTTGCTGCCGAAATGAATAGCGCCGGTCGGACAGGTCTTCACACAGGCAGGCTCCTGGCCGACGCTGACGCGATCCACGCACAGGGTGCATTTGTAGGCGCGGTTATCCTCTTTGTTGAGCCGTGGCACGTTGAACGGGCAACCCGCAATACAGTAGCCGCAACCGATACACTGCTCAGACTGGAAATCGACGATGCCGTTGGCGTACTGAATAATGGCACCTGCCGACGGACAGGCTTTCAGGCAGCCGGGATCGGCGCAGTGCATGCAGCCATCTTTGCGAATCAGCCAGGCCAGCTTGCCGTTCTCTTCAACTTCCGAGAAGCGCATCACCGTCCAGGATTTGGCGGTCAAATCGGTAGGGTTGTCATAGACCCCGATGTTATGACCGACTTCATCGCGGATGTCGTTCCATTCGGAGCAGGCGACCTGACAGCCTTTGCAGCCAATACAGGTGGTGACGTCAATTAGCTTCGCGACTTCACGCTGGTGATCGCGCGCCTGTGGCGGTGGGGTAAAGCCGTTGGTCGCTGAGCGACGGATAATATCTTGTGATTGATAAGCCATTGTCATCTACCGTTACGCTTTTTCCACTTTCACTAAAAATCCCTTGTACTCCGGGGTCTGCGAGTTGGCATCGCCAACCGACGGCGTCAGCGTATTGGCGAGGAAGCCTTTACGCGTGGTGCCTTCAAAGCCCCAGTGACAGGGAATACCCACGGTATCAACCGGCTTGCCGTCAATCATCAGACGCTGCAGACGACGTGTTACCACCGCTTTGGCTTTGATATAGCCACGGCGCGACGAGACGTTGACACTGTCTCCGGCCTTAATGCCTTTCTCCTCTGCCAGTTCGGTGCCGATTTCAACAAACTGCTCCGGCTGCGCAATCGCGTTCAGCAGGGCATGTTTGGTCCAGTGGCGGAACAGTTCGGTGATGGAATAGGTGGTGGCGACGCAGGGATAGTCAGCGGCCTCGCCCAGTTGCGCGGCGTCGCTGCGGAACAGTCGAACGACCGGACTATGACGCTGCTGCGGATTCATAGGATTGTCGGCGAGCGGGCTTTCCATCGGTTCGTAATGTTCCGGGAAGGGGCCGTCGGCCATCTTATCGAGCGCAAACAGGTGGCCAAGACCATCGGGCTGCATGATAAACGGACCGGCCTGCTGCTGCGGCGACAGCGTTACCGGATAATCCGGCACGTC
>Ga0308165_1006156_pt1 | contig 10740 bp, 10 predicted proteins | sample PhyWR2_FD_201032 | JGI IMG/M metagenome (GOLD analysis project Ga0308165, IMG submission 201032) | Phyllosphere microbial communities from UC Gill Tract Community Farm, Albany, California, United States - DLSLW.R2 | ecosystem: Host-associated > Plants > Phyllosphere > Unclassified | place: USA... | reverse complement strand
CGCATAAATGGCTCACTAACGAACTCTTACCGCCATGAAGTTTATCATTAAATTGTTCCCGGAAATCACCATCAAGAGCCAATCTGTGCGATTGCGCTTCATTAAGATACTTACCGCGAACATTCGTAATGTCTTAAAGCCTTACGATGAGAATCTGGCGGTAGTCCGCCACTGGGATCATATCGAAGTCCGCTCCAAAGACGAAAGCAAACGTCAGACTATTCGCGAAGGCTTAACGCGTATCCCAGGTATTCATCATATTCTCGATGTCGAGGATGTGCCATTTACCGATATGCACAATATCTTTGAACAGGCACTCGAACTTTACCGTGATAGTCTGATCGATAAAAGCTTCTGTGTCCGCGTCAAACGTCGCGGCAAGCATGACTTTAGCTCCATTGAAGTTGAGCGTTATGTCGGTGGTGGTCTGAACCAGCATATTGAGTCTGCACGCGTTAAATTGAATCACCCGGATGTGACTGTCAATCTGGAGATCGAAAACGATCGTCTGCTGCTGGTTAAGAACCGCAGTGAAGGATTAGGCGGTTTCCCTGTCGGGACTCAGGAAGACGTCATGTCACTGATTTCTGGTGGTTTTGATTCTGGTGTTTCCAGCTATATGCTGATGCGTCGTGGATGTCGGGTTCATTACTGCTTCTTTAATCTTGGCGGTGCAGCTCATGAAATCGGTGTAAAACAAGTTGCCCACTATTTGTGGAACCGCTTCGGCAGTTCTCACAAAGTGCGATTTGTTGCCGTTAACTTCGAGCCTGTCGTCGGCGAAATCCTTGAAAAAGTTGAAGACGGACAGATGGGCGTGGTCTTAAAACGCATGTTTGTTCGTGCAGCCTCGCAAATTGCTGAACGCTATGGCGTGCAGGCGCTGGTTACCGGTGAAGCGCTGGGGCAAGTTTCCAGTCAGACCCTCACTAACTTACGTCTGATTGATAATGTTTCCGATACGCTTATCCTGCGCCCACTGATTTCACATGATAAAGAACATATCATCGATATGGCTCGTGAAATCGGTACCGCTGACTTTGCTCGTACCATACCTGAGTATTGTGGCGTTATTTCAAAAAGCCCTACCGTAAAAGCGGTAAAAGCGAAGATTGAAGCAGAAGAACAAAACTTCGACTTCTCGATTCTGGAACGCGTGATTGCGGAAGCCACGAATATTGATATTCGTGAAATCGCGAAACAAAGCAAAGAAGAGATAGTCGAAATAGAGACGGTGACTGAATTCGGTGCAAATGACGTATTGCTGGATATTCGCTCTAATGATGAAGTTGAAGCGAAGCCGATGCAGCTTGACGGCGTAACCGTGACAGCACTGCCATTTTATAAATTGAGCACCGCATTTAGCACGCTTGATCAGAGCAAAACTTACTTACTGTGGTGCGATCGCGGTGTAATGAGTCGTCTGCAAGCGCTGTATCTGAACGAACTTGGGTTTAAAAACGTCAAGGTCTATCGTCAGTAATAGCGACGATTCCCCTTCTCTGAGCAGAGAAGGGGAATGGGCTCTAGGTGTAATCCCTGAAGCTATAAATCCCCGCAGCGAGTACCAGCTGTCCGGCGACTTCATGTGCCTTTTCCCGGCCAATCAGCAAATCAATTATTTTCAATGCAAAATCAATCGCTGTACCCGGACCCTGACTGGTCAGGAGGTTGACGCGTGGATCCCAGACCACACGCTTATCCTGCCATTGTCCCTCTGGTATCGTCTCTTTCAGTCCTGGAAAGCCCGTCATATTCCCGATGGGGAATAATCCGTGAGGAACCAGCACGGTTCCGGCTGCAGCGCAGATAGCGGCGACAATGCGCCCGGACAGATGAAATTGCCTGACGGTTTCTACCAGCAACGGACTATCGCGCAGACACTCAGCGCCCTTAATTCCACCGGGTAAGACAATAATATTAAATTCGTCATCAGCGACTTCAACCAAAGCCACATCGGCAACCAGTTTAACACCGCGTGAACAGATAATAGTCAATGCCCCCTGGGGTTCAACGCTGGCGACCGTCACGGAAATGCCCCCTCTGACGAGTAAATCGATAGTGGTGACAACTTCAGTCTCTTCAGCCCCAGGTGCCAGGCAAACCAGAGCTCGAACGCTCATATTCATCTTCCTTACGTTTAATCAGTTCATAAAGGCGTGTATTCAACGGGACAGGGGTGCCATTGGCACGTGCCCGACGTATTAAATAGCCGGTAATATAATCAATTTCGGTGTGACGCTGTTCTCTGACATCCTGAAGCATCGAAGAGATATTTTCCGCGGTACATTCAATGACCTGTTTGACATGTGAATACAGGTTGTCTGTGGAGATATTGTATCCTTCGCGTTCCATAACGTGGGCGATTTCATCACAGATATCGAAGACTTCCTCATCGTGGGCCGCTAAGTCCCCGTTTCGGCAGTTATAGAGCGCTGTAAGGGGATTAATCACGCAGTTAACCGCGAGTTTATTCCAGCTAGCGGAGTCAATATTATTATGCCATGCCACATCAGGTAGTGCCTGGTGCAGGATATCGGCAAGGTAGCTGTATCCCGCCGCCTGATAATTCCCCGGGCCAATATGGGTAACGCCATTCGCAACATGAACAATCACATTGCCGTCACGTTTCGCTGCCTGAGTGGTGAACCCCTGTAATATCGGATGTTGCAGGCGGCTCAGTTCTTCAAGTGTCCCAATACCATTGTGGAGCAATAAAATGGGACTGGTTTCTGGAAGCTTTTGCGCCAGAACTTTGACTGCATCAGAGACTTGCCAGGCTTTAAGCGTTACAAGGAGTAAGTCGCTTTGGGCAAGAAACTGTGGATCATTTGCAATAAAGGATCGATTAAAGATATCGCCAGTACTGTCCAGCAGATTTACATGACAATAGGGTTGCGGCACGCGTAGCCAGCCCTGTAGTTCATGTCCTTGCTTATAAAGTGCAGTCAGCCAAAGTTGGCCCAGAGCACCGCAACCCAGTACGGTGATTTGCATTTTTCTCTCCCAGCTAAGAGCCCAGGCTCTAAATCCTAAACATATTCCATTATAGCGTTATACGCTTTCTGATTCTTTAACGGGTTGTTTTGCTCAGCCCAGCGGGTATTATGCAACGCAAACACTAAAGGGAGAAAAAATATGCCATCGTTTGATATTGTTTCTGAAATCGATATGCAAGAAGTCCGTAACGCAATCGAAAATGCCGAGCGCGAATTAGCCACGCGATTTGATTTTCGTGGAGTGCCTGCAAGCTTTGAGTTAAATGAGAAAGATCAAAGTATTAAAGTGGCGAGCGAGTCAGATTTCCAGGTAAACCAATTGCTGGATATCCTGCGTGCCAAACTCCTGAAACGCGGTATTGAAGGCAGTTCAATTGACGTACCGGAAGAGTTTGACCACAGCGGTAAAACCTGGAGCGTGAATGCCAAACTGAAGCAGGGTATTGAAGCGACTATCGCGAAAAAAATCGTTAAGCTGATTAAAGACAATAAACTGAAAGTACAAACACAGATTCAGGGCGAAGAAATTCGTGTTACCGGTAAGTCGCGTGATGATTTGCAGGGTGCTATGGCTCTGATTCGTGGCGGTGATTTGGGGCAGCCTTTCCAGTTCAAAAACTTCCGCGACTGATACTCTTCATACTTCACGTTGCCTGGGTGTTGCTGCAGCTTAGCGAACCGAATCACATAGTTATCTATGCTCATCGGTTCGCTAAGCTTTGCGCCTACAGGCAACGCGAATTATTTCGAGTATAGCCGTCATACTTCGCATTACCTGGGTGTTGCCTTCGCTCGGAGAGTCGAATCACATAGTTGTCTATGCTCATCGACTCTCCGAGCTCTGCGCCTACAGGTAATGCGAATTATTTTGGGTATCCCCTGCATACATCGCATTACCTGGGTTGTTGCCTTCGCCCGGAGAGTCGAATCACATAGTTATCTATGCTCATCTTTCTGAAAAACAATTTGAGTTTTGAGATCAAGTTAAATCAGAGTAAAAACCGCACCCTTAGTCATATCAACGTGGATGAATAATTCTGCCGTAACTTGTAATATCAGAAAAAAATCATGGATGATAAGGAAGTAGAATGGCCAGCGTATCAATTAGCTACAGAACTATTGATTCAGCTAATCATGAGAGTGAACGCATACTGGGTAAGGAAACAATAGATAATATTGATGAGGTGCTCATTCCTTTCAGTGACAGGTCCGTCCCCATGTTCATTACCAAAGCATTCACCGGTGAAGATTGCAAAAGATGGCGGGTTGAGCGCATTGAAAAATTGGCTAAAGATAGTTGGTGTGTATGGCTCAAAAATCAGATCAATACTGAGGATATCTATCTCTCAAGCACAATGAGCAGAAAACAGATCCATAATGCTCAAGGTATTGTTAAAAAAGGAGCCATAGTCATCGTTGAATTTGGTCATATACATCAGACACTGAATTTTCAGTCTGGTTTTTCAAAGAACGTTACATACTACTGTAATCACCTCAGCGGTGAAATGCATAAAAGACGAGCAGCAATTGTTGTCAGTGCGGATAAACGAGGTGTAAAAGTCGTTCCCATTACTTCGAAGGAGCCAGACGGATTTTCATGGAACAATTCGATTTTTGAACTTGGAATCCCAATCTACTCGTCAGATAAGCGAGTTTAACCCGGGCAAGAAAAGTTATGTATTATGCGAAATGATTCAGACTGTTTCTCCCGCCAGAATATTGCCTCCATTAGCTCTGGATCAGCGAACAAGTGCAAGAACTTACCGCCGCGATGAGATGTACAACAGAAAGATAAGCAAAAATGACCTGGCCGCGCTTTCAGATGGGTTGCTTACTGTTATTGGAATGTCTGGCTTGAAGAAAAAAACAGATACCTTAACTAAGGACAAAGAACAGATTAACCAAGCATATGAAGCAGCAAATTCTCAGGTTAGGGTACTTACGGCAATAGAACAACAGCAAAGAGAACAACTGCAGTTACTTCAATCTAAGTATGAGATCTTAGCAAATTTATACATTACCCATTCAGGACATCGTACTGTCACTGAAGTGGATGACGAAGTATCAGAGTACTTGGCTTGACTATATAACAGTTCAGTGATGTAATCGGTATCAGGTAGGGATTAAGGGCACGGCGCTCTCTCTGCGACGCTGAAATATTGCTGGCCGACGAACATTAAAGTTAAAAAGAAGAGCCACCTTACGGTGGCTTTTTCCGTTTTTAATGGGCCTGCTGCAGCGGCCAGTCCTCTTTGATTAACGCTTCTATCTCTGCACGTTTTGTCACTTTGCTGTCTATTTTGATATAAACGCTGTGCTCTTCAGCGATGATACTCACTTCACTCACGCCAGGTTGGGCGAGTAGCAGGGCTTCTAAACGTTCTGTATCGTCAACCTGTTGCTCAAGTTCAATACGCAGGCTGGTGACATAGTGCGGTTCTTGCATGGTGTAACTGACCAGCAGCCAGATAGTTGCCAGCAATGCTCCAAGCAGGAAGACGGTTTGTGAATCAAATAACCCATTCACCCAGCCCCCGACCGCGCCGCCAATCGCCACCCCTAAGAACTGACTGGTGGAATAAATACCCATAGCCGTGCCCTTATAACCGGCAGGGGACTCTTTACTGATCAGGGAAGGCAGAATCGCTTCCATTAAGTTAAAGGCGAGGAAGAATATCTGTACGCCAATAACCAGCTCCCAGAAATGTGGACCGGAGCCCCACAGGATAATTTGTGCGATAAGCAGCAAAGTGACACAGCCAACAAAGACGCGTTTCATGCGGCGTTTGACTTCGGCATAGATAATCAGTGGCAGCACGGCGACGAAGGAAATCAACATCGTGACCAGATACACTTTCCAGTGCTCTGCCGCCGGAAAGCCTGCTTGTTCCAATAGACCTGGCAGAGCAATGAAGGTGGACATCAGCATGATATGCAAACACATAATGCCAAAGTTGAGCCTCAGAAGTCTGGGCTCTGCCAGTACTTTACGGAAACAGCCTTTGACCATACCAGACTCACGGTTTAGCACGTGAGTCTGGCTATCCGGAACCATCCAGATAGTCACCGCAATCCCAAGCGTTGCCAGTACGGCAATCATCCAGAATAGCGCTTGCAGACCAAGAGCCTGAGTAATAATCGGACCCAGTACCATGGCGATAGCGAAGGTGACACCAAAGCTGATACCAATAAAGGCCATCGCTTTCGTACGGTTCTGTTCACGGGTCAGGTCAGATAGCAACGCCATAACGGCGGCAGCAATCGCTCCTGAACCCTGAAGCGCCCGGCCTAATATCACGCCCCAGATTGAGTCGGTTGTGGCAGCAATGATGCTACCAATGACGAAAATGGTGAGCCCGCCGATAATCAGTGGCTTACGGCCTACACGATCGGACAACAGGCCAAATGGAATTTGGAAAACAGCCTGAGTCAGACCATAAATACCAATAGCCAGGCCGATGAGCGCCTCACTGGCACCTTGTAAAGCCATACCCCAAGTGGTGAGGACTGGCAGCACCATAAACATACCGAGCATACGCAGCGAAAATACGGTGCCTAAACCCCATGTAGCTCGTAATTCGCCTGGGGTCATTTTATAGTCGTTCATTGGCACCTCAGATAAAAAGTCGGTATCAGTATACCCGTCATACTTCAAGTTGCATGCGCGTTGGCTGCATTCGTTCACCCGAATCACTTACCCTTGTAAGCTCATCGGGATTCTCTCACTTGCCGCCTTCCTGCAACACGAATTATTTAGGGTATAGTGCGTGAGTAGGGAGGGAGGGTAAATGACTCATTTTATAAAAATTGTAACACCGAATTCTAAGCTATTTATCCAATAAAAAAGGGCACTTATGTGCCCTTTTAAACTGTTTTCTACTTACCGAAGGTAAGTTAACAGCTGGTGTGACTCAGGAACCATAAAGTCTACTGACATCATGATACTTAGCGAGGTAATGGCGACAATTGAAAAGATGAACAATTTACGTGCCCAAACTTTATCATCTTCCACTTTGTACCCACGCAATGCCATTCCTAACCACCAGACGCTGACTGCGGCAGCAACCACCAGGTATTTATAACCGGCATAGCCTCCCAGCGACAGCATCAGTGTGGCAACAGCAAAAGCAATGATGTAGAGCGTAATATGGTTCTTGGCGACCGAGATCCCTTTAACTACTGGTAATACAGGAATGTTCGCTGCCTGATAATCTTTGAAACGGAAGATAGCAATCGCATAGGAATGCGGCATCTGCCAGAGACTAAAGATAGCTAACAGGATAGCGGCCCCTGCATCAAACTCATTGGTTACAGCACAGTAACCAATAACCGGTGGTGCGGCACCCGACAGGCTACCGATTAACGTGCCATAGACTGAGTGGCGTTTCATGTACAGGCTATAAACCCCGACATACACCACAAAGCCCATCACCGCTAACCACATAGCCAGAGGATTAGCACCAAACCACAGCAGCATAAAGCCAGCAATACCTAACAAGGTGGCATAAACCAGCGAGGCGCTCGGTGAAATCAGGCCTTTTACCAGTACCCGATTCTTTGTTCTCTCCATCTTCTGATCGATATCACGATCGATATAGTTGTTATAAACACAACCCGAGGCGACCACTAAAGAGACACCAATCAGCGTGGCGAGAAACAAGGGGTAATCAATACTGCCTTTCGAGGCCAGTAAAAATCCCCCAATCACAGAAATTAAATTGCCGAAAATAATTCCTGGTTTCGTAACTTGCAGGTATTGCTTAATCATACAGACCGCTCTTAGCCAACCATCATGTTCAGGTTGAGGTTCCACATAATCCAGATGGAGCCTACTACCAGAATAGCGATAATCAACACCGTAAAGGCGAGTGCCACGACGTTCCAGCGCTCACTTGATGAAGTGTTCATATGCAAGAAACAGACAAGATGAACCATAATCTGCACGACGGCACTCACCAGAATCACGCCTAAAATAGTGGCGTGAGAGGCGCCTCCATCCATCACCATCCAGAACGGAATACCGGTCAGAATGATGGAGAGGATGAAGCCAACCATATAGGTTTTAACACTACCGTGCTGGGCGCCGCCTAATTCATTTGAATGACTCATTACATCGCCCCCATCAAGTAAACTACCGAGAACACACAAATCCAGACAATATCAAGGAAGTGCCAGAACAGGCTCAGACACATCAGACGCGTACGGTTAGCGCCGGTCAGGCCACGACGATAAACGTGGAACATCATCAGCGCCATCCACACCAGACCAGAGGTTACGTGCAGACCGTGAGTACCTACCAGCGCAAAGAAGGCTGACAGGAAGCCACTGCGGTCAGGGCCGTAACCTTCAACAATCAGGTGATGGAATTCGTAGATTTCCATACCGACGAAGCCAGCACCGAATAAGAAGGTGATAGCCAGCCAACCGATAACCTGGTTTTTAGCTCCTTTGCCCATAGCAATAATCGCGAAGCCATAGGTAATGGAGCTGAACAGCAGCAGGGCGGTTTCAACCATAACGAACGGCAGTTGAAAGATCGTTTCGCCGGTCGGGCCGCCTGCGGTGCCGTTCACCAGAACGGCATAAGTAGCAAATAAGCAACAGAACAGAATCAAGTCGCTCATCAGGTAGATCCAGAAACCAAAGACTTTATTGGCTCCCGCATCGTGATGCCCATGCTCCTCAGCGTGGGCGTTAGTCTGAGTCAGAGTTTCAGTTGACATTTTTCAGTCCTGCTTTCTTAAGTTCGTCGAAATGTTCGTTTTCCAATTTCTCGACTTCTGCAACCGGAACGTAGTAGTCCACATCTTCGTCGAAGCTTTTAACAATCCAGGTAATGATCGTTCCGGCAAAACCAACAATCGCCAGCCACCAGATATGCCAGATCATGGCAAAGCCGAAGATAGTCAGCAGTGCAGCAATGACAATACCGGCACCACTGTTACGTGGCATATGAATTTCTTCATAGCTTGCTGGTTTCTTATACGCTACACCTTTCTCTTTCATTTCCCAGAATGCATCACGTTCATGAACGTGCGGCTGATGGGCAAAGTTATAGAATGGTGGAGGAGAAGACGTTGACCACTCCAGAGTACGGCCACCCCATGGATCGCCAGTCAGGTCACGATTCTGCTCACGGTCACGAATAGAGACATAGAACTGAATCAGCTGAGAAAGGATACCCAGAGCAATTAATCCTGCACCAACAGCTGCAACAGACAGCATGGTATGGAACATTGGGTCAATATCCTGGCTCAGACGACGGGTCATACCCATGAAGCCGAGGACATACAGCGGCATAAATGCCACAAAGAAACCGATGATCCAGAACCAGAATGCGCGTTTACCCCAAGTTTCATTTAAGGTAAAGCCGAACGCTTTTGGCCACCAGTAAGTCATACCTGCGAAGCAACCGAAGACTACACCACCGATAATAACGTTATGGAAGTGAGCAATCAGGAACAGGCTGTTATGCAGAACAAAGTCAGCACCAGGAACGGCCAGCAGAACGCCAGTCATACCACCGATAGAGAAGGTGATAATAAAACCGATAGTCCATAACATTGCTGAGTTAAAGACGATACGGCCCTGGTACATTGTGAACAGCCAGTTGAAGATCTTCACCCCAGTTGGGATGGCGATAATCATGGTTGCAATACCGAAGAAGGCGTTTACGTTCGCACCGCTGCCCATGGTGTAGAAGTGGTGCAGCCAAACGATGAACGACAGAACGGTAATAGCAATGGTTGCCCATACCAGAGAGGTGTAACCAAACAGACGTTTTCTGGAGAAAGTAGAAACCACTTCAGAGAACACACCGAATACTGGCAGCACCAGAATATAAACTTCCGGGTGACCCCATGCCCAGATAAGGTTGACATACATCATCATGTTGCCACCCATATCATTGGTAAAGAAGTGGGTGCCCAGATAACGGTCCATGGTCAGCAGTGCAACGGTCACAGTAAAGATTGGGAACGCTGCAATAATCAGAACGTTAGTACACAGAGATGCCCAGGTAAATACTGGCATTTTGAACAGAGTCATACCAGGAGTACGCATGTTCAGAATGGTCACAAAGAAGTTAATCCCTGTGAGGGTAGTACCTATCCCTGAGAGCTGTAGACTCCATATCCAGTAGTCGACCCCGACCCCCGGACTGTACTCAATTCCTGATAACGGTGGATAAGCAACCCAACCGGTCTGAGCAAATTCGCCCACTCCCAGAGAGATGTTAACCAGTACCACACCGACGACGGTCAGCCAGAAGCTCAGGTTGTTCAGGAACGGGAAGGCAACGTCGCGCGCGCCAATCTGTAACGGAACAACAATGTTCATCAGACCGATAACGAATGGCATGGCTACGAAGAAGATCATAATAACGCCATGGGCGGTAAAGATCTGGTCGTAGTGGTGGGCGTTCAGGAAGCCAGCTTCCCCGGCAGATGCCAGGACTTGTTGACTACGCATCATGATTGCGTCAGCAAAGCCACGCAGTAACATCACAATAGCAACGATGATATACATCACGCCAAGGCGTTTATGGTCAACAGAGGTAAACCATTCTTTCCATAAATATTCCCACTTACCGAAATAAGTGATTGCTGCAACTAATGCCAGTCCCCCGACAATAATTGCTGCCACCGTAACCATGATAATCGGTTCATGGTACGGGACTGCATCAAGTGATAATTTTCCGAACATCGTATTATTCCTCGGCCCCTTAGTGAGAGGTTTCCCC
>Ga0308165_1006155_pt1 | contig 10742 bp, 6 predicted proteins | sample PhyWR2_FD_201032 | JGI IMG/M metagenome (GOLD analysis project Ga0308165, IMG submission 201032) | Phyllosphere microbial communities from UC Gill Tract Community Farm, Albany, California, United States - DLSLW.R2 | ecosystem: Host-associated > Plants > Phyllosphere > Unclassified | place: USA... | reverse complement strand
CCTGCCTCTCTGGCACAAGCCGATGACGCCAGCATTGCCCTGCTGAACCAGAAAATTGGTGATGCTCTGCTTGCCTCTGGCCGCGCTAACCTCGGCGTGACTGAGCATAACGGTGTAACCTGCCTGAAAATGACCTTATTGAATCCAGTGGTCACACTGGAAGATATTAAGCGTCTGCTGGACCTGGTTGACGTTACGGCTACCCCGCTGGTTGCCGGCTAAACTCAGCAACAGCTATAAAAAAGTCGCTCATGGGAAACCTTGAGCGACTTTTTTCTTGCACCGGGCTTTTAGAACTCGTGTGAGAGCACTCGCGTAGCTATCATCTAACTTGGGGAAAGTATTAAAAACAATATGAGGCTCAGTAATCCAGTTAATATTGGAGTTACTGCTTATGCCCAATTTGCAATCACCGACATAGACTACTTCCCCACTACGATTTTTTAAGTCAACATCAATCAAAGTATAACTGGCACTCTCGGTAAGAGAGTCAGGGATCAGTGTCTCGTGAATGTCTTTCAGAAGTGATACTTACAATATATCTCCGGGCTATCGTAGTGAATTTGGAGATCCTAAAATTCTCAGAGAACTTTATCGGTACTTCAATTCTTTTTTGATAGCTCTTTATTCATAGCAAAGACCGTACCCAATAACGAAATGGCTAGAATTCCGATAACGACCCAGGAAAATGAGGAGACACCAACCCTATTAAGCAAAATACCGCCAACTACACCGCCACAGGCAACTGCAGTATTCCAGCTCGTTGTATACATGGCTTGGGCGACATCAACTGAGTTGCCAGAAAAGCGAGATAATGCTGTTTGAGTAATAGTCGAGAAACCGCCAAAGGCAAGACCCCAAATTAAGATAGAGGGATAAACCATTAATGCAAAATGACCCCATATGCCTAGGATCAAAGCAGAAAAGGCGAAAACAATAATGTTTGCTACGGCAAGAAATTGCAGCTTACGATCGATCATTACACCAACGAACCATAACCCAATGACGGAGCCAAAGCCAAAGACCAGGAGGACGATATCGACATTAGCTGATAAATTCGACATCGTCAGGAACGGCTCGATGTATATGTAGAGAATGTTATGGGCGATAACGAAGGACATGACTACAAAAAGTACTGAGCGAATGCCACTTTTCTTAAAGACACTGCCCAACGACTGGCGCTGTTCTCTGGATTGACCAGGGAAATCAGGAACGATGACGATTACCCATATGATGAGCAAGATTGCCATAGCGCTCATCAGACCAAAAGCGCCTTGCCAACCAAATGCTCGCCCTAATAGTGAACCAAACGGCACACCTAGCACTAATGCTATCGTTGCGCCTGCAGTGGCGATAGCTATAGCACTTCCGCTTAGCTGAGGGGGTGACATGCGTACTGCATAGCCAGCTAGCAGCGACCAGACGATACCACCGAAAATGCCAGCAAAGAATCGGGCGACGATAGAGTAGGTGTAGCTGTCAGAAATAGCAGTAATAAGGTTGACCAATGCAAACCCTAAAATAGCTGCCAATAGCAGTGGCCGCCGGCGTATTCCTTGCGTGAGTGCAGTTACAGGGAGAGCTGCAATAAGGGCCCCCACTGCGTAAGTTGTAATAAACTGGCCCGCCAGGCTTTCAGAGACATCTAATCCTTCGGCAATAGATGAGAGCAGTCCAGCTGGCATGATCTCGGTCAATAGTGTCAAAAATGCTGCCATCGAAAGTGCTAAAAGTGCAGCCAACGGTAAACGCTGACTACTGGTATTGTCTCTTGATGTCATTCGTATTCCTCTCAATTTTCTAATATTAAATACTCAGCTCATACCATAAAAGCATCGATATTTTTATGTATGTAAGCAATCAGGCCTGTTCCTTCAGACGAATTTGAACTTTCATCTTTTAAACCCATGGCTTTATGCGAGCACTGAAGATCTGCTATGTGACAGCACAAATGCATAAGTAGGATTATGGAGCATGGTAAATGAATGAAAAATCGGCTAAGTTTCACAACATGTATGACGAAAATGTCATCAATGGAGAGTGGACTATGGAAAGTCTAGGTGTGCTTGATGTGTTTGTACGCGTTGGGGAAACGAGAAGTTTCACTGCTACTGGGCGGCAGTTAGGAATATCGGCTTCGGCAGTAAGTAAGGCGATTGGCCGTTTAGAAGAAAGATTACATGTGCGTTTACTGTATAGATCTACTCGTACTGTGAACCTAACTCCTGAAGGTGCGCAGTTTCTTGAGCATTGCCGCCGTATTCTGTGCGAAGTAGAAGCTGCTGAAAATGAAATATCTCAATCGTTATCTATTCCTTCGGGAAAATTAAGAATTAGCGTCCCTTCAGTGGGGTTACTCTTTATGCAGAAGCTGGTACTATTCAAAAAAGAATATCCTGATATAGAGTTAGATATTGATTGTTCTGACCGGATAGTAGATATCATAGATGAAGGTTTTGATATCGTCATTCGAACGGGAGATTTAACCGATTCACGATTAACATCCCGGAAAATCGGTAGTTACAGGAGTGTTATTGTAGGATCCCCTGAATATTTCCAACGCACTGGTTTACCTAAAAAACCTGACGACTTGAAAGGGCGTGATAGTTTTTTATATCGCTATCGTAGTACTGGAAAAATAGGGAATTGGCCATTGGGTTTGACTAAAATCGCCTGTTTAGAATTACGAACAAGTATGGTGACTAACACGCTTAGCCCGCTAGTCACATTTGCCGAAGAAGGGCTTGGTTTAGCATGTATACCGGATATCGCCATCAAAAAACAATTAGAGTCTGGAACATTAATTTCTGTACTCGACGATTTCAATAAAGAAATTACGAGCTTCAGAATTGTATGGCCTTCTGGCCGTTTTCTTACGCCTAAGTTAAGAGTCTTCATTGACTTTACGGTAGATAACTTTTCCCTTATTTAAGAAAATGTGTTGGAGTGAAAAATATATTATGAATCCTCTGAAAAATAAAATTTAGTTAATACGATATTTTTATTCTAAAACAGAACGGTGTTAAATCATACTGTATTTAATCGGAAATGGTGAGTTTTAACGATTTAATATTGATAAAAGCTCATCGAGACCTTGGTTTTCTAATACGTCAAAATGTGTAGCATCCAATTTTATAATTTCCATACCTTTTCTGAAGTGGATTAAATTTCTTTCATATATAGATATCTCATCATTATATGCGGTTAGAATTAATGCCGAGGTATTGATTGAAGTTGGACTTATATTCAACCACTGGTGAGAAGCAAAGAATGATTCGATAATTACTTTCGTAATTCTTTTTACCAATTGTATGCTGGGTATCTTAAAGTGTTTACAAATAAATGTTGCAAAGCTATTCTCATCTATTGCTAATAACAAGCAATCGCGTAATCCTTCTTGATCCTTATTTTTAGAAAATACAGAGTAAAGTAACCTGACAAGTTCCTTGTTATCAAATGATTTTTTGTGATTTTCTATTTTGAGATCTTTAGGTATACCGGGAGCAATCAGTACTAATTCTCCAACTTCAATCCCGCTTTTTTCAAGTTGTAACGCTGTTTCAATGGCTAAAGTCGTACCAAAAGAGTATCCCCAGAGCCTATATGGCCCTTGATCTTGGATTCGTCTTATCTCCATAATATCTGCCGCAGTCATATTTTCAATTGATACGTACGGTTTCTCTTTTTTATTTATACCATATGATTGAACTCCATAAAATGGTTGTTTATTTTCAAGTCTATGAGCAAGTGAATTTAAGTTCAGTGGATAACCACCAAGTCCAGGCCAGCAAAAAATAGGTCTGTTATTCCCATTACTCTGTAGGCAAACAACTCTGGATGAGATTTTTAGGTTTTCCTCATTAATCGATTTAGAGATTAATTCAATGGTAGGAGACTTGATTATAATATTAAGAGGCAATTCAATGTTTAACTTCTCATTTATTGAAAGTATTAATTCAACTGCACTCATAGAGTCTCCACCAAGAGTATTGAAATTATCAAAAATAGATATTTCTTCAAGTTTAAGAATGGATTTAAATATTTCAAGAACAATTTTTTCTGTCTCATTTCGTGGTTCTATTATATTATTTTTATAATATTTGTTAGCTGTTTTTTTAATTTCCCTCATATCTATTTTGCCACTAGCTGTCAATGATATTGTTTCTGATAAAACAAATACATTTGGAATCATATAGTTCGGTATTTTATTTTCGAGTTCTTTTCTGATTATTATCTCCAACTCAAAATTACCAACACTTTCCCTTACTTCAATTCCTTTTGGACTCAGTTTAATATATGCGAGGAGATAATCATTAAGTCCCTCAATTTCATGAGTGATAATGACTGAAGTCTCTACATACATACTATTTTCTAAAATTATTTTTATTTCCTCTAACTCTATTCTCATTCCTCTTACTTTTACTTGAGAATCGATTCTACCGCAGAAGTTGTATCGATCTTCATCATCAAGATAAGCAAGATCTCCTGTTTTATATAAGATAGCAGGCGTTAGGTTAGCGTTCTTTTGGTACCTGGTGAAATTTTTTTTTGTCAATTGTTCTAAATTAAGATAACCACGTGATATTTGTACACCGGATATATACAATTCACCTATTACCCCGTTAGGTACCGGTACACCTGATTTATTGAAAATATGGAACTCGACGTTATTAACCGGTTTACCAATTGGTACTCCAATTATGTTATCATTATAAAAATTCTTGGGGAGGATCTCGTAAAAAGAAGCGTTACACGTACATTCTGCGGGTCCATACAAATTGACGATCAAGCATCTTGGTAATATGTCCATACATCTAGTCACAAGTTTTTTAGTTAGGCTTTCAGCACCGCAGAGAATATGTGACAAAGAAATACACTTAGAGAATTGTTTTTTTTTGACCACTGCTTGTAATAATGTAGGGACGCATTGAAGTAAAGTTATATTATGTTCTACAATCTCAGCTAAAAGCTTGGAAAGATCTTTATTTAAACTGAATTTACTTATGAATAACTTACTACCACAGCAAACAGTAAGCATTTCCCATTGTGCTGCATCAAAGCCTATCGGTGTCTTATGAATGATTATTTTATCAAAGCCAATGTATTTTTTTTCAGCCAACCATTGCATCTGATTAACCACACTGCGTTGTTCAATGAGTACACCTTTTGGATTTCCAGTGCTTCCGGATGTATATACGATATAGGATAAATTGTCAGGTCTCAACTGGATAAGTGAAGTCAATGTCATGGATGCTTTTGAATTTACAAAAGAGCAGACATCCTCTAGTGTAACTATTTTTATATATTTATTTGATTCAATTGATTGCAATTTATCTTTTAAGTGTTGTTGCGTGAAGATGATTTTGATCGAGGTATCATTGATCATATATTCTAATCTCTTCTCTGGAGAGTCAGGTGGCAACGGTAGATATGCTGCCCCCGAAAATATAATCCCCCATAGACCGATAATCTGATCAAGTGATGGCTCAACAAAAAGACCAACGCAATCTTCGGGTTTGCATCCTAGAACCCTCATCATATTGGCAACATGTAGGCTAATTTCAGCAAGTTCATTAAAACTTAAATTATCGTCTTCATCAAAAACAGCCACATTATTTGGTGACCTTAAAAGGTTCATAAAAAAAAGACCGGGTAAACTGTTGTAAGCACTATACTCGAAAAGGATCTCTGAAGAATTCATGTAGACTTGGATATTCAGATGTTCAGATTCAGGTTTAATATTGCTTTTTTTTTGTAACTTCCATGCAAATTTACCCATGCTCGTGATTTTTCTCCAGGCCTTATTTCTAATCTCTGATTGCATATTTATTCTCCAATATGTTGTGTTTGAAAATTAATTTTTAAACACAACGCATTAAATAAATTGTATTTGTTAAAAAATTTATCACGTGAGGGTCGCAGTAATTGAAAAACATGTGCATTCATGAACTAATTGATAGTTATGCATATTATATCAATTACCTGTGAGTATTATTTATGAAATAAAGTTAAAGTAACCTGATATAGAGAAATCTTTACCTACTTCTTTAAATCTATTTTTTGGAAAAGGATATCCATGTTGTAAATATAGATATGAAAAATAAATTGATGATTTGTCCTCAAAACCAATTGAATTCAGTGCTAAAATCACTTCACTTGGCACATTTATATCAATTCGATCTACGTAGTCTATGATGGTGTTCTTAACACCGCTTCCATCAGGCATTCTTATTTTTGGTCGTTCAATTATGTAATCCGGTAGTGCATCACGAAAAGCTTCCCGTAGGATGTATTTTTCTATTCCATCTCTGAGTTTTAAATGATCTTTCAAGGTTAGCACATATTGCACTAAATTGCGGTTCATGAATGGAACTCGAGCCTCCACGGTATTACGCATGCTTGATCGATCAACTCTCTGCAAATCAGTTCTATGCAAATTGGTTAGTCTATATCTGGAGAGGTCAGCGGGGTATTCTTGGTCTTTAAAAAGATCATATCCGTAAAAAATCTCATCGCTACCTTCACCGCACAGCGATACCTTAAAGCCAAGTTTGTTTGCTATATAATATCCAAAATGTGCTATGGTGGAATCTATACCGTCAATTTTCTCGAAGGACTCACTGTAATATATTGCTTCTTGTATATTTGCAATAAGATCCTCCTCAGTGAATGTGAAAACAATATGACGGATATCATTTTCTGAACAAAATCTTTTAGCGATATCTATATCACTAGAACCCGATAAACCAAATGAAATAGCAGTGACGTTAGGATGGTATTTTTTTGCAAGATATAGCACTATTGCACTATCCAAACCACCACTGAACATTACTGAGACAGGTAAATCTGTATCTACCTGGGATTTAACAGCATTCTCTAATAATTCACGGACTTTTATTTTTGCAATATCTTCTGTATCGTTACTTACCTCTCTGTATAGCCAGTAGTCAACATATTTATAGGTAGCACTCCCATCAAATATTGAACCAGGATCTAACGTTTGGATATCTGATGCGAGACTAAGCAATGACTTCATCTCAGATGCGACATACCAGATATTATCTTTCTGTACATAGTATAAAGGCTTAATTCCGACATGGTCTCGACCAATAAGGAATGTATTTTTATCGTTATCGATAATAACAAACGCAAACATACCATCAAGACGTTCGACAAAAGAAGGTCCATACTCTATATATGCTTTTAGCAGAACTTCCGTATCTCCAGCTCCTTCAAATTTATAACCAATCTCTGATAAATCTGCACGAATTTTCTTAAAATTAAATATTTGGCCATTAAGAACAGCATGAATATCACGTTCATTGTCGGATACCGGTTGCCTTGCACAATCCCTCTCAACGATCGCCAGACGGTTTGTCGCAAGTCCAAAATTATTCTTGATCAAATTTTCATTAAAATTTGATGCATCACCACGATGTGCGATCTTCTCTATCATCGAAAAAAGTGGACTTTCAATATCAACTATTGAAATTGGACTGGTACTATATATTGCTGCAATCCCACACATATATGATTCCTTTCAATTAATAGTAACCTTCATGAATTGTTTTCGGTAAGTTCACTGATTTCTGCTCCGAGGAGTTTGACCTCTGAGAAAAATTCGGGATAGGTTTGCCCCACGTGATAGGGTTCTTTAATTAGAATGGGTTCTTTGCAATGCATTCCGATTGTCGTGAGTGCCATTATCAATCCGTGATCATAGTGACCATCCAAGGTTACACCACCATCATATCCCGCGGGATTCCCATGTATGATTAGCTGATCTTTTTTTTCATCCGATTCAACTCCGAGCTTTGATAGCTCTCGCCTGAAGTCGGAAATGCGGTCAGATTCCTTGTAGCGAATATGTTCTATGTTGTAGAAAGTGCTGGTACCGTTTGCAAATGCAGCTCTTGCGGCTAATGCTGGTACAGCATCTGGGGCAAGTGAACCGTCAAAATCCAAACAGCTGATATCAGGGGTACCAGAAATACGGATTATGTTATCTGCAAGGAACTGAATGTCTGTGCCACTGCCGAGTAAATATTGAATTACAGCACCATTTCCAAGCTCCTCCTCAAAAAAACCGCTCAATATGACATCGGAGTCCATTGAGCCACATAGAGCTAAGATTGCGGCAGTACTTGCAGGATCAGAACCTACTTCAAAATTAGTTGCAGTAAGTTGCTTTTTGCCGTTAACAAAGAATGTTCTGAAATCTTTATCGAATGATATTTCACCACCAGCCCGCTTAAGGTTGTTGATGGTTGTATGGATCATTGATGGGGCTGTTATACTATCGGTTACACGGATCGTGAGGTCTTCGTTGCCGATTGCACCAAGATAAAGCAGACCACTTAAGAACTGAGAACTTTTCCTACAAGAAACTTCGGTATAGTTTGCCAGCTTTCTGTTTGATTTGATTTTTATAGGCAGGCGATCATCCTCGCCCATTGACTCACAGCACACATTTAGCATTCGTAGTGCATGTATCATTTCTGTCTGAGAACGAACTCCCAATGAGTTTGCATACTCTGTAGTAAATCTTGACTCTGGTAGATACCCAGCGGCTCCCATGAAGAGCCGCAGAACAACTCCAGAGTTACCAGGATCAAAATCAATAGGATTATTCACTGAATGGATGTCGATACCATTCACTATGAGAATCCCGCCTTTCTCTTCGTATGTTACTCCAAGACGTTCGCAATTTTTTTTCATAGAGATTGTATTAAAACCAGTAGCTAAGTTTGCTATTTTGCTTTCTCCGACCGCTACAGACGATGTTAATAGGGCTCTCGTTGATGAGCTTTTTGATGACGGTAAATTTAAGGATCCCTCTAATCGTGGAGTGAAAGACACTTTAACTCGCTCTATGCTTTTATCAATTCTGTTACCCATACTTCCTCCAAAAAATATTGACATCTCCAACTTTCAGTGGATTTTAGCCCCTAGTTTATTAAGGGTTTCAATGAACTTAGGATAACCATCATTTAACTTTTTCACGCCGTGAATTATTGATGGTTTCTTTGCGCCAAGGGATGCAATGATATTGGCGGCACACACCCTGTGATCGCCATAGCAATGAAGTTCTACTCCTCCAGATAACTGTTTACCGCTACCAATGTGTATTTTCTCAAATGCGCCAATGTTATTGAAAACCAATGAAATATCACCTCCCATAAGCCTAATGTTTTCACTGATCACGAATGCACGCTGACACTTATGATTATTTATCCCTGCAACACCATTAAATATTAAATTTCCGCCGAAGCTAGATGTTGCAGCTATTATGTTGGCAGCAGCAGAGGGAATTTCTTTTAGTGATATTTCAACATGTCGTGGCATCGATGGACGGCGAGTAATAACTAATTCCTTGAGCTTAAAATCGTACTTGAGTGCTAAACCAAAATTATTGTAAATTTGAAATAAGTGTTGTTCATTTATAGTTCCACCATGATGGTAGTTGACAATTTTTACTTGGCTTTCTCCTATAACGCTTAAAATTGAAGATGCTACGTAACTTAGTGATGTGAAATCGGACGGTATATTTATAATTATGTCTTTCGGAATGTATTCCGTCACTTTTAACTGTCCCGGCGAATAACTGACTATACTCCCTAGCATTTTCATTGATTGAATTGTCATTTCAATATAACCAGATTCAACATCGTTATCGCAAACAGGTATCACTTTATTTTCTAAAAAGGGAGATACAAATAATGCGAATGATATAAATTGTGTACTATTTTTTGTGGTTAGTGGTAGTCGCTCACTATACTGTCTTCTCCGGACCTCAACTAAGTTTTGACCAACTCTAATCAATGATATATTTAATAATGAACAAAAAGCGTCATCAAATAAACTCTCTCTACTGAATAGCGATTCGTTACACTTTATTCTGACAACATTATTCGTCAAGGCAGTTAGTGCAGAACATATGCGAAAAATGATCCCTGACCCCTCTGCATCGATTTCACCATTTACGTCGAGATCCCACCCCATACCTTGAAGAAGTATCATAGTATCAGTCTCTTCTAATACTTTTAAACCAAACTGCTTCAATGCATGTAGAAGGTTCTCTGTTTCGGTGTTCCAAGATACATTAACAATCTTTGTTGTTCTTTCATTCAATAGAGCCAATAAAAGCGCTCTTTGTATGTGAGGCTTTGAAGAAGGGATTGAAATTTCCCCATTGAGTCCAGTACCTGGATAGACGGTTATCTTTTCCATGCGATCCCCTATTTGTGTTACCTTCATATTCTTCAAGTTTAGGATTTTCTATGATTCACTAATTAAAAATAAACCTAATATTAATGCGAAAAAATAGACTGTAGATCTAAATAGTGATGACTATATTGTCAATAATGAGTGTTATCTTCTTATATTAAAAAAATATATGTGCTTTGCCATTTTTATCATTTTAATTCATATCGAATGATTAGTTTGTGATGAATTTTATGTTCTTTAACGGTATTGATAACAAGTCCTAAGGATATCAATGATTGATAATTATGGGCTGCAGGATAATATATCCTTATAAGCATAGATAGCTCCTGGAAGAGTTAGGTTCTATGAGGTTTAGAGTTATTAATACTTAACTGGTATCGAGAGTGTTTTGATGACGACATAAAAAATTCCAGGAACTGAGTTCAATCCATATACTTTTTCGATGTAGATCCAAAGGTATGACAGCTAGCGTACATACTTATCAAGCCAATGGGCATGTATCTTGTGTTGCTTAC
>Ga0308165_1006152_pt1 | contig 10745 bp, 6 predicted proteins | sample PhyWR2_FD_201032 | JGI IMG/M metagenome (GOLD analysis project Ga0308165, IMG submission 201032) | Phyllosphere microbial communities from UC Gill Tract Community Farm, Albany, California, United States - DLSLW.R2 | ecosystem: Host-associated > Plants > Phyllosphere > Unclassified | place: USA... | reverse complement strand
CCCTCTGGTTGTTCCCGTGTGATATAGATAGCTACTTTTTCGCGTCTTCTGAATTTCATCGTCATCACCTCTCCAGTTGGCAGATGGCACAAAAGCAGCCGAGGAACATGTCCGTAGCTGCTTGATGAAACGAATCCTATAAGCTAAAGCTCCGAACTGCCCGCTCCACGACTTTCGTGGTAATCTTGCCTGACCATTTTCTTTTATTGTAGCGGTTATTGGCAGTCGTTTCAATTTGTAAACGGGTGATTTGGCGATAATTCGAAGAAAAGTCTGAAAAAGCGGTCAAAACAAGCGTCCTAAAGCTAGAAACGAACAGGAAGGAGCGATGAAACACCATCTCACCTAAAAAAAGACACCCCTCTATCAAAATGAGGGGCATCTGACCATCAAACGGTATACCAATCAAGAAGCGGACCAAATTTTTCTTCGTCATAAGCAAACGAACCGTTCGATAATCGATCGAGGAAGGACAACGATGGGACTTGAATCGTCTTTTCCTGCTCTTTTCCGATCAAAATGAGTTCTTTTGCTTGGGTGACGTCAATTAAAGCAGCCACTTGATGCGGTTTTGATTTTAAATCACGTAACAGTTGCGTACCGCGTAAGGCACGATTCGAGACTTGGAACTGATCCGCAAGGCGCATCTTCTTCAAGGCGCCGCGTTGTGTCAACAGGACGATATTTGGTGCTTGTTTAAAGCCGATTGCTCCTGCGACGACATCCTGATCACGCAGATTGATCGCTTTGACGCCCGCTGCCCGGACACCGACGACCGGCACGTCGTCTTCCGTAAACCACAGCCCAAAACCGTGCTGGGTCGTCAAGAACAATTGCTCTTGTCCGGTCGAAACCTTGGCATACAAGACTTCATCATCCGCCCGTAAACGGACGCCTTGAAGTGGTTTTGACTTCCGCTGGGCATTGTAGTCGCTCAATTTCGATCGTTTAACCATCCCTTGGCGAGTCACGAACAGACAGTGCGACGTCTCGTCAAACGTCCGGACGAGATCGACCGATAAAATCCGGTCGCCCGGCTCGAGCGGGACGAGATTGGCGACGTGTTGTCCGCCGTCTTTCCATTTCGTATCCGGTAACTGGTGGACCGGAATCAAAAGATAGTTCCCCTGGACGGTCCAAACGATCAGATGATCCGTCGTCATCGCCTGTCCTTGATACAACAGACGATCCTGCTCCTTCATTTCCGGTAAATCGTTGGTTGCGCCGAACGAACGCATCGAAGAACGTTTGATATAGCCGTTTTTCGAGACGAAGACCATTGTTTCTTCGACGGCAATCATCACTTCCGTCTTCAGTTTCAACTCTTCGACTTCCGCTTCGACCGTCGAACGCCGCTTGTCCGCGACTTGCTCTTTCAGGACAGTTAATTCTTTAATAATCAATCGGTTCCGCGTTTTTTCGTCGTTGAGAATCTTCTCAAGACGGGTGATTTCTTTTTCAAGTTTTGCCGCTTCGTCCTGTAACTCGACAATATCGGTATTCGTCAAGCGGTACAGCTGAAGCATGACGACGGCTTCCGCTTGGCGGTCTGTGAAACTGAATCGTTCAACCAGCTTGTCTTTCGCTTCCGATTTGTTGGAGGCCGACCGGATTAACGCAAGTGTCTCATCCAAGACCGAAATCGCCGTCATCAAGGCCGAAACGACCTCTTGGCGGCGTTTCGCCTGCTCGAGATCAAACGACGTCCGGCGGATGACAACATCCTTGACGTGGCTGAGGTATGCATCAAGCAAGGCAAGAACGCCCATCTGACGCGGTGTCCGCTCGTGAATCGCGACCATGTTGTAGTTATAAGCGACTTGCAGATCGGTTTGCTTCAGGTAGAAGTGAAGCACCCCTTCTGCGTCCGCTTCTTTTTTCAGCTCGATGACGACACGAAGACCATCGCGGTCCGTCTCGTCGCGGACTTCCGCTACCCCTTCGACTTTGCGGTCCAGACGGAGTTCTTCCATCCGTTTGACGAGGTTGGCCTTATTCACTTCATACGGGAGTTCCGTAATCAGAATCTGTTGGCGTCCTCCGCGTAACGTTTCAATCGTTGCCCGCGAACGGATGATGACTTTCCCGCGTCCGGTTTCAAACGCTTTTTTGATGCCGTCGAGACCTTGGACGACACCGCCGGTCGGGAAATCGGGACCTTGCATATGCGTCAGTAAATCGTCGACAGTATGGACGGTTCCGGAGATTCGGCCAATCGCGGCATCCAGCACTTCACCGGCATGATGTGGCGGGATTTCCGTTGCATAACCGGCAGAAATTCCCGTTGAACCGTTCATCAGCAGGTTTGGTAAGAGAGACGGCAAGACAAGCGGCTCTTCCGTCGTATCATCAAAGTTCAATGTGTAATCAACAGTCTGTTTATTAATGCCTTCGAGAATCAGGCTCGACACTTTCGATAAACGGGCTTCCGTATACCGCATCGCAGCCGCACTGTCGCCGTCAATCGAACCATTGTTTCCTTGCATGTCGACTAACGGATACCGGAGTTTCCATTCCTGGCTGAGACGGACCATTGCTTCATAAACCGACGAGTCGCCGTGTGGGTGATAGTTACCGATGACGACGCCGACGGTCTTGGCCGACTTCCGGTAAGCGCGGTCAAACAAGTTGCCTTCCGTATGCATCGCATACAAAATACGGCGTTGAACGGGCTTTAAGCCGTCGCGTGCGTCCGGTAAGGCCCGGTCCTGGATGATATATTTCGAATAACGACCGAACCGGTCCCCGACGACTTGCTCAAGGGACAGGTTCAAAATGTTTTGCAGGTTAGACATATCAGTTCACACTCTCTTTCGTCACGTGTTCATTTTCAATGATCGAGAGGTCTTCTGTCAGTCCAAACGCAACATTGTCTTCGATCCAGCTCCGGCGGTGGCCGACGTTATCGCCCATCAGCACGGAAACTCGTTTCTCAGCGACAGCGGCATCATCGATCGTGACACGGATCAACGTCCGGGTATCAGGGTCCATCGTTGTTTCCCATAATTGCGGAGCGTTCATCTCCCCAAGTCCTTTATACCGCTGGATCATATAGCCTTTACCGAACTTTTTCGTTGTTTTCGCCAGGGTTTCTTCGTCCCAGACGTATTCAAATTTCTCTGACTTGCCCTTCCCTTTCGAGACGCGATAGAGCGGCGGCAAGGCGACAAAGACTTTCCCGGCATCAATCAACGGGCGCATGTAGCGGAAGAAGAACGTCAACAGCAAGACCTGGATATGCGCGCCATCAGTATCGGCATCGGTCATGATGATGACCTTGTCGAAGTTGCAGTCGGACAGGTCAAAGTCTGCTCCGACGCCACTGCCGATCGCGTGGATGATCATATTGATCTCTTCGTTTTTCATGATGTCGGCGAGTTTTGCTTTTTCCGTGTTCAGGACTTTCCCGCGTAACGGTAAAATCGCCTGGAACGTCCGGTTACGGCCTTGTTTGGCTGATCCGCCGGCTGAATCTCCCTCGACGAGGAATAATTCATTTTTCTCGGCGTTTTTCGATGCGGCCGGTGTCAGTTTACCGTTCAGGATACTCGACCGTTTCTTTTTCTTGCCGTTGCGGGCTTCTTCGCGGGCTTTACGGGCCGCTTCCCGTGCCTGGGCAGCACGAATCGCTTTTTTGATCAGAAGGGTCGCCGTTTGCGGGTTCTCCTCAAGATACGTCGACAGGCGGCGTGTAATGACCGCGTCACAGCTCGTCCGGGCTTCCGGAGAACCGAGTTTTGATTTCGTTTGTCCTTCAAATTGCAGGAATTCTTCCGGAATCCGGATCGAGACGATCATCGTCAACCCTTCGCGGATGTCGTTGCCGTCCAAATTCTTGTCTTTTTCTTTGAGTAACGTATTTTTGCGGGCATATTCATTCATCACACGTGTCATTGCGGTTTTCGCGCCGACTTCGTGTGTTCCGCCGTCCCGTGTCCGGACGTTATTAACGAATGACAGGACGTTTTCCGAATAGGCATCCGTGAACTGGAAGGCGATATCCACCTCGATGTCGTTTTCCGTTCCTTCGAAGGCAACCGTCGGGTGTAATGTATCTTTATCGTCGTTCAAATAACCGACGAATTCACTGACGCCGTCTTCATATTGGAAGACATCCGCTTTTTCCGACCGTTCATCGGTCAGGGTGATTTTCAGTCCTTTCAACAGGAAGGCCGATTCACGCAGGCGTTCCGCCAACGTATCGTAGTTGTATGTCAAGGTGCTGAAGATTTTTCCGTCCGGCTTGAAATAGACGCTTGTTCCTTTTTGGCGCGTCGTTCCCGTTTCAAGCAACGTCGTTTTCGGAATTCCCCCGTCTTCAAACGTTTGTTCAAATTGTTTGCCATCCCGGTAAATCGTGACTTTCAGCTGTGTCGAGAGCGCGTTAACGACGGATGCTCCGACGCCATGCAGTCCACCGGAGGTCTTGTAACCGCCTTGACCAAATTTCCCGCCGGCATGAAGGACTGTGAAGATGACTTCGGCCGTTGGTTTTCCGGAAGCGTGCATCCCGGTCGGCATCCCGCGCCCATGGTCACGGACGGTAATCGCATTATCTTTATGGATGATGACATCGATCTGTTCCCCGAATCCGGCAAGTGCCTCATCAATCGCGTTATCAACGATCTCGTACACCAAATGGTGGAGTCCGCGATGATCGGTCGAGCCGATATACATACCCGGGCGCTTCCGGACTGCTTCGAGTCCTTCAAGCACCTGTATGGCATCATCATTATAATTGTTTAAATCTGTCGCCATGTTTTTCACCTCAAATAGAAAAACGTCGAATATTCCAAACGTTCGTTCGTTTTTCTAGTAGTCTGTATCTAATTGTAGGCATCTTCTTGCTATCTGACAAGGATAATCTAGAAAACAAGAAAAAAAGACACCGGCGTTCAACGCGTGGTGTCTAGTCAAAACTTACTCATAGATACTGATGTTCAATCTTGATGCAACGATTTTCGATGTACGGAATTCCGGCGCCGAGGGCTAAACTTTCCGCTTCAACACTCGATAATCCGAGCTGATTCCAAATCATACCGACGTCACCGTGCGCGACAGCATCCTTGGCAACGTCCGCTAAAAACTCCGACCGACGGAACACGTCGACGATATCGATGTGCCCCGGGATACTGGCGACACTTGGATAGACTTTCTGCCCGTTCCATTCATTTAACGTCGGACTGACCGGAATAACTTCGTAACCATGTTGGACGAGGTAATCGGCAATCCAGTTCGCAGTTTTTCCGGAATCGCTTGATACTCCGACAACAGCGATTCGTTTTGCGTCTTTTAACAACTGGCGTGCTTGTTGATCTGAAATCATGTATACGTCCCCCTTGTGTAAAATGCAAGATAGTCTTAATCTATATACCCCATTCGATTTGGATTAAGCATTTTAACCGGTGGAAGAACCGATTGGGCGGTTGAACTCAAAAACGGTCTGTACGAAAATGAGACGACCAACTACCCGTCGAAACGAATTTCGATGCAACTGAGAGCGAAATGATTTTCTGCGAAAAATAATCGTTTTAAAAGTTTACATAATACTATTATCGTACTTTATCATAGTTATAACGACGAAAAGCTGATTTGCAACGAGTCGAATGGTTACCTATCTTCGTTGTTTTCGATGCAACTGAGCGCTCCCTGTCTGACAATTTAACGTTGCGTGAAATAACTATTTCACGCAAACTAGTGTACCAGATACCAACGTTTGGTATAGTAGTAACAGAGAGGGGATAGAATGATGAGTTTGTTTAAAAACCTGGGAAAAACCGTGAAAACGGCACCCCTTCCCGCCCATACGATTGACTTACCGGGCTATCTCCGGATGCCGGACTTTATCCGGTCCTATATCGATCATTTAGCGTCCAAAAACTTTTCAAAAGCGACGATGCGGCGTTACGTCTATGATTTTGATTCATTTTTCCAGTTCGTCGCGGAAGCGTCGGGCGAAGCAATCAAAGCACGGGATATCACCCAGGAAGCGTTTCTTGAAATTGACGGGTCCGGGATTGCTGCTTATGCCGAATACTTAGCGTTAACCAAACAAAATGCCCCGAGCGTCATCAACCGGAAACTGTCGGCCCTGCAGTCGTTATTCCGGCATTTGATTGATATCGGTGTGTTGTCGGAAAACCCGGTTGCGAAAATCAATCGTCCGAAACAGGCGAAACGGGATCCGATTTACTTAACGAAACGGGAATGGGACGAACTGATGCAACTGTTGCCGTCGAACGTCGAAATGAATGCCCGAGAAGCGGCGCATTACGAGCGGGATCGCGTCCGTGACGTCACATTGTTCCAAGTTCTTGGGTACAGTGGCATGAGGCTCAGTGAAATGACGCAATTGACGTGGAATGCCGTTGATTTCCATGAAGGGACGATCCGCGTCATCGGAAAAGGCAACAAAGAACGGGTCATCCCGCTCGCGAAACCGGTCCGGGTCGCCCTGCGAAAATTCGCGGCGCATTACAGTCTGACGATGCGAGGGCCGGAACCGATTTTCCAAAAGCAAGGAAAAGCACTCAGCCCGCGTGCCGTCCAACATATTTTGAAGCGGCACGTCGACCGGTTACGCCCGGTTTTGCCGTTTTTGGAACGGAAACAAATCACGCCGCATAAACTTCGGCATACGTTTGCGACGCGACTTGCTACAGGCGGTGTCGATGTCTTGACGATTCAACAATTGCTCGGTCACGAGTCGGTCGCGACGACACAAGTCTATGCCCACATCGGCGATCAGGAGAAAAAACGGGCGATTGAATTATTTGATAGTGAACGATAATTGTATTATGTCACCTAAGGATGCTGGAAAGGAGAACCTGGATGAATTACGGTCTCAGCGAACGAAAAATCAAACAGATGTCGGATACCTATGCCTTTCGGCGCGGCAAACGCTACGTCGCCGCAAAAAAGGTCACGTTGCGGAACTACCAATCCGGTGACTTGCTCGTCGAAGCTGCCGTGCAAGGAGAATCCGTCTTTACGGTCACGGTCCGTGTGAAGGAACACGGGGTCGATGCCGGTTGCAATTGTCCGTCACTGGCAATGGATCAGTCGTTTTGCGGACATATCGTTGCCGTTTTACTGGCGATGCATCATGTCCAGGTCTACGGGACACCTAGCGGTAATCAACCGACAATCCGTCCGTTTACGACGACACGGCAGACGGAAGACATGGCTGCTCAACATTATTTGAATCAAATAAGCCGTGAGTCACGGGCGACTCTCCGCTTTGATGTCGCAGGTCCGGATATTGTGATGGAAAGCATTACGGCACAACAGCGGTTCGTCATCAGTTCCGCTTATTTTGACCGGCTGTTGCAGACGCGTGACCAGTTACGCCGCCGGGCTGACGTCTGGCTCAGTCCCCCGCTCAAACAGCGGCTTGTCAACGGTCCACCTCGAGTCGAACTGGCGCTTGATCGCGAGCAAGGCGGACTGGAGCTACTCGTAACCTTTATCTATCAAGGGATCCGGATTAATCCGTTAGAGGAGACGGACTGGCTTGGGCGCGACGTCTCGACGGAAACGGCAGTGCTCCGTTATATAACGGACAGTAGTTTTGAGGTCTGGAACAGACGGTACCGTTTGTCGGAAGAAGCAGCGGAATATCGGTTCTTGAGAGGACTGCTTGATCCCCAGGTCGCTTACGGAGAACTCGTCGTGCAAGTGACGGAAAGCATCCGGCAATCCTTGCCGACCGGACCGTTCCATCCGCGAATGGATGTCGAGACGACCGACCGGCTCGACTGGTTGACGTTCCGCTTTTCGATGGACGGGATTCCGGAAACGGAACTGAAACGGGTCCTTGCGTCACTTGTGACACGGAAAACGTACCACCGCTTAACGAGTGGTCAGTTCGTTTCCTTTGAGAAACGGGCCTTTCAGCAATTACAACGACTGTTCCGGCAACTTGAAGCCGCGGAACAGGATCAACTTGACGCGGTGCTCCGGATGCCGGCCCTGCCGAACCTCAAGCATCTGGTCGGTGCTTCCTTCTTACATGTTCATAAACAATTGACGGAACGATGGTTGGAACTGAAAAATGGAACCGGTGTCTATCTGGATTTCCCGGAAACACTGAATCAATCCTTGTATCCGTACCAACGGGCAGGCATTCAATTCATGGCCAATCTCGCCGGGCATGACGGACACGGGATTTTAGCCGATGAGATGGGACTCGGGAAGACGATCCAGGCCATCGGCTATCTTGAGACACTTCCGGCAGGACGGATGCTGATTGTCGCTCCGGCCTCCCTTCTCCATAACTGGCAGGCGGAGCTGAAGAAGTTTGCCCCGACGAGAACGGTCCATCTGCTGACCGGTGCACGGAAGCAACGGTTGAAGCAACTCGAAACATTACCGGCGAACGGAGTTTTTCTGATCTCTTACCCCGCGTTACGGGCAGATATTGAAGCCCATCAAGCGATTGAGTATGACGTCGCGGTGTTTGACGAGGCCCAACAGATGAAGAATCCGACGTCCGAAACGGCTGTCCGCCTGCGCAAGGTTCGGGCGAAACGCCGCTTTGCGTTGACCGGCACCCCGCTTGAGAACCGGACGGATGATCTGTGGTCGATTTTCCGGGTCATCTTCCCGTCCCTGTTGCCGGACTTGCCGACGTTTCAGACGTGGTCGCACGACGAAATCAAACGGTTTGTCCGCCCGTTCATGATGCGGCGGACAAAAGCGGAAGTCCTGCAGGATTTACCGAAAAAGCAGATTGTCCATCACTATACGGAACTTGGTCCGACGCAAAAGAAACTGTATGCCTCGTACCTTGCAAAACTGCAACTGGAAACGTTGCAGCATCTCGACGAAACAAAACGCGAGGACCGGATCAAGCTACTCGCCGGTTTAACGCGTCTGCGGCAGATTTGCTGTGATCCGGCCTTATTTGTTGACGGTTATACCGGTGAATCAACGAAACTTGAGCGGTTACTCGCATTAATTGAAGAAAAATTAGCCGACGGACACCGCCTGTTGATTTTTTCCCAGTATACGAAGATGCTCAGTCGGATTCAGGAACGGTTGGCCGAGCGGCAACATAACCACTTTTTATTGACCGGTGAGACGCCGATTGAAGACCGGGTCGCGATGTGTGACCGCTTTAATGCCGGTGAAGCGGATCTGTTTTTAATTTCCTTGAAAGCCGGCGGGACCGGTCTGAACTTGGCGACCGCGGATACCGTCATTTTATACGACAGTTGGTGGAATCCGGCCGTCGAACAGCAGGCAGCGGACCGGGCCCACCGGTTGGGGCAACAGTCACCCGTTGAAGTGATCAAGTTACTGATGACCGGAACGATTGAAGAAAAGATGGCCGAATTACAAGATCGCAAGGCGTCAATGATTGACGCCGTCTTGTCGGATCAACAGACCGATGTGTTGACGATTCGCGAACTCGTCCGTCTGCTCGATTCCCCTGTTTCAGATCCTTCTTCGGTCGGTAAATCGTAAAAACTGAAGAAAATCTCAAAAAAATCAAGGACCTTTCATCCGTTGTCCCTCAACGAGTTGGAAGGTCTTTCGACAATTAAATATATCCAAAAAGGTTTTAACTTTTAAAAATCGGGGGTATATCTACATTAGCACCGTACAACACGGTCGCTTTTCAATTATTGTTTCTCAATATCAGCGTAATGACCTGGGAGAGAAATGCTACTTACTCACTTCGTTTTTCATTTCTGATGAAATCCAATGAAACTAGCATTTAGCGCACGATTTTCTATATGGGACCTGCTGTTCCACTCCTACATGCATTACCTTTTGAGGGCTATACCAAATTCAAGGGGGAAATGAACATGTCAGTAACATTAAAAGTAGAAGAACGCGAAGTACGCCCACGCTCACTTAGAAAGCAATTACGTCATGAAGGAAAAGCTCTTGGTGTCGTGTATGGCTACAAAGTGGAAAGCACACCGATTTCATTCGATGAAAAAGCATTGGTCAAAGTCATCCGTGATCATGGTGAAAACGTCTTGGTCGCTCTTCAAATCGGCGGCAAGAAAGTCAACACATTGATCAACAAGCTCGATATGGATATCTTTACACCAACGATTAAACACGTTGAATTCATCGCAGTTAAAATGGATGAAGAGACAGAAGTGGAAACGGACATCGTCCTCGTCGGCGAAGCAGCCGGTGCAAAACTTGGCGGATTCCTTTCACAAACACTCTTTAAAGTAACAGTTGCTGCAACACCAGATAAATTACCGGAACGCATCGAAGTGGATGTAACGGATCTTGCAATCGGTGATTCAATCACAGTAGCGGATCTTCCGGAAGAAAAAGATTTCCGTGTCGTCACAGAAGGTGACATTCAAGTCGCAGCAGTCGTTGAATCGACACTTGAAGCTGAACTTGAAGAAATCGAAGAAGCAGAAGCTGAAGCACAAGCAGCGGACGCAGATGCATCAACAGATGATTCAGAAGAAACATCTGAAGAGCAAGCTGAAGAAAACAAAGAAGACAAAGAATAATCTTTTCTCCCCTCCCCTCGCGGAGGGGTTTTTTAATGGGGATTGACAAGTTGGAGCGTCAGACGTACAGTGAAAGCTGTACACCACATTACACATCCACTAGGGGAGCCATTTGGCTGAGACGATTGACTTCGGACCCTTTGAACCTGATCTAGTTCATACTAGCGTAGGAAAGTGGAGCGGACCCATTCGTGCCCTTTTTCTGTCCCCGGACAGTTGACGCGACCGCTCTCTTTTCTAGAGGGCGGTCTTTTT
>Ga0308165_1006148_pt1 | contig 10750 bp, 4 predicted proteins | sample PhyWR2_FD_201032 | JGI IMG/M metagenome (GOLD analysis project Ga0308165, IMG submission 201032) | Phyllosphere microbial communities from UC Gill Tract Community Farm, Albany, California, United States - DLSLW.R2 | ecosystem: Host-associated > Plants > Phyllosphere > Unclassified | place: USA... | reverse complement strand
GCACTTTTCACATAAAAGAGGCTTAATTCCAGCGTGAAGCATCATATGCTTATTAAGGTTGCCTTTTTGCGAAAAATCCGCAGCACACAAAGTGCACTGATAAGGCTTCTCGCCGTTATGACGTCTAACATGAAGATTGGTCAGACTAGGCCTTGAGAAAATTTTCTGGCAATAAGGGCAGATTTTTGGATCGGGTGGTACATTCGGAATTGCAGACGAAGGGCCGGGAACTGCCTCACGTTGAGGTGTTGCTTGTGGATCAGGAGATGCAGGACCATCATTCGTCGGGGTGCCGATGGGGGGCAAAGGTGTCAACACTATCTCGTCCAAACTGGCAGGAGGGTGTAAATTTTCAACCAAGCCCAAAAAAGACGTTATTTCGCTCACAGAGCCAATTGAACTCACACTGGAGAGCTGCGAGTCCAAATCTCCTTCAAGTAGTGCCTCATTAACAGTTGGATTCGGAGCCGGTGGCACCACCGGCGCAATATACTCAGTTTGTTGCATCCTGGATGCCACATTGCGGTCACCTTGGAGTGCCGCTTTCGTGCGTATTTTAACGCCTGCGTCCTCAGCATCCTCGCGTGCGCGCTTCACCCGCCCATCCAGATCCACATACCCCACCGGCGAATTGTCGACAAACCGATAAAAATTCACCCCATCCACCGCCCCCGCCGGGTCCGGGTTGATCCAGCGACTCAACCATGGCGCGTAGTAGCGGAACCCGTAGTAATAAAGCCCCGTCGCATCGCGTTCCTTGCCTGAATATCGAATAGTCTTGTAGGCCCCAGTCTGGTCGCGATGGTCTTCACTCGCCGTGCCGCCAAAGGGGTAATAGTCTTCACGGCTTTGTACGTTGCCCTGTTCATCCACTTCCACAGTGCCGGACCCCAGGTGATCGGTCAGGTGATAACGCAGGGGATGCGCCGGTGCATCGGCCCCGTGAATCCACGTGACCCTATTACGTCCAGCGTCGAGGTCGAGCACTTGGTATTGCTCGCCAGTCGGACGCCGATGCAGTTCCAGCCCGGGCAGGTAACGAACTTCGGCAAACACGGCGGTCGCGTTGGTCAGCGCGGTACGCACCTTGCGTAGCCGTTTACCGCCACCGCCGTAGATGTAGCGCTCGATGTCGTCCGCTTCGTTTTCGCGCACCACCGGCGATACGCTGGCCAACTGGTTGCGCAAGTCCCAGCTCATCTCCTGACCCCGCTTCAGGTATTGGAGGTTGCCGTTGGCGTCGAAATGGCTGGGGAAATCGACGGGCTGGTCGTCGTCGATCAGGCTGCGGTTGCTGTCCGGGGCCACTAGCCAACGCCGAGTAAAATCCTGTGCGCCCACATGCCGCAACTCGGTCATGTTGCCGCCCGCGTCATAGCCATACGCTTCACGATAATTGAGAATCGCACCGGGACTGGCAGCTTCCCAACCGGTGGCGCTGATGAGCTGGCTTAACGTGTCGTAGGTATAAACGCGCTGCGGGTCGATGCGTTGATTTTTGAAGTACCGAATCGGCAAGGCGTGATCATCGATTTGCACGATGTTACCCACCGGATCTACGGAGTAACGCAGGTCCTGCAACGGCTCGGCGTTGGGCAACCCGGCAGACAAACGCTCCAGCCGACCGTCACTGAGGGCGTACTCGGCCAAGTTGACCACACCATTTCCGGCGGTCTCCCGCTCGACCTTGCCCGCCGGGTTATAGCGGATGTCCCGCACCAGACATTGGCCCGGCGCTGGCGTGTTAGCCTGTTGCAACCAGCCCTGGCTAAGTTGCCCGCCTACCGAGTAGAGGAAATGGCGAAAGTGGCCATGGGCGTCGGTCAGGCTCAACAGATCCCCCAACGGTGAATACGCCCAGCGACTGGCCAGCCCCGGCTCACCCTCCAGCAAAGCATCACGAGCAGCAACGTCCAGTGGCCAGTCGGGTGAATCAAGCGTTTGCAGAAAATGGCTGACCTCACACTGCGACCGCCCCAGCAGATCGTATTCCGTCATGTGCCGGGTGCCGGCCGGATCGTCATGACGAACTACCCGCCCGCATTGATTGGTATCACTCGATTCAACGCCGCCATACTCGAAACGCTCCACCACCCGCCCTTGCTCGCTCACCGCCACCGTGCGCAACGAGGTGTCATATTCAATATCAGCCCGATGACCCCGCCCATTCCAGCCCGCCAGCACCTGATCCGCTTCGCCATACAGCGATAACCGCCAGCCGGCATCGACGCTGTCACTGGCCAGGACCTTGCCAGACAAACTGGCGCACTGCCCCAATGCCGGCACACTCAACCGCGCATCCCATTGCTCCGCTAGGCGCCCCACACCATCGAACACCTGGCGCGTCGCCCGCGCCGCCACCGCCTGGTCAACTTCTTCGCGCCAGTACAGCACATTACGCACATCTATCCCTCGCGGATCAGCGGCCCCTAGAGTGGGAGTCGTGTGATGAAGCCCGAATATGTCCATCGAGATAAACTGCACCTAACGGTACAGAGTGTCTACTGACACAAATGACAGTCTGAACACATCCGGTTCTCGAAACGCCATACAGATGCATGAGTCGCACTGTGATCCAATCGACACGCCCGCATGGGCACTCAACAAGTGAGGTGATGGCCAAGTAGATCTGGGGCGAGTTGAAGCCGTTTTTTTCCGGAGCTGAGTGCGGTCCGGATTCATGAGATTTGCACCAGCGGTTGCATCTACCGCGGCGAGTGAAAACGCACTATAAAAAGCCAGCCAACATGCTGGTTTTTTGTGCTCGTTATTTTCACTTAAAACTTTGCACTTAGATATCTCAATCAGATTATGTTGGCGCACGCGAATGAATCCTTTTAATGTGTGCCAGTAAATTTTCATTTCTGGTGTACCGTCTTGCGCAGTGCTGACAGTTGAATCCAGCAAGCGGATCATGTGTTTTCATGTGTGAATCCAAGCCCCGCTTCTGCTTAAAGGAACTGTTGCAAAGTTCACAGTGAAAGTTCCTCTGCGTGGAGTGTGTTTGCATATGTCTTGTAAGAGCGGTTTTATCAACGCAGCCGAGCCCGCAATTTTTACATGAAAAAAGCTTAATGCCATCGTGATTCATCAGATGCTTTTTAAGGTTGCCTTTTTGCGAAAAACCTGCAGAACACAAAGTGCACTTGTAAGGTTTCTCGCCGGTATGACTTCTTTCATGGATCTTGGTCAGACTAGGCCTTGGAAAAGTTCTCTGGCAATAAGGGCAGATTTTTGGATCGGGTGGTACATTCGGAATTGCAGACGAAGGGCCGGGAACTGCCTCACGTTGAGGTGTTGCTTGTGGATCAGTAGATACAGGACCATCATTCGTCGGGGTGCCGATGGGGGGCAAAGGCGCCAACTCTATTTCTTCAACCGCTATTGGTGGCGACTGATCACCTGCCAACTCCAGAAAAGCCTTCTCCTCTCGGACCGTCGCTCGGGCCTGTCGTGCTCGTGCCTGCGACCGTTTGCGCGCCTGTCCATGTACTCGAGCCAGCACTTGTGCCTCCGCTTGCGCTTGCAACTCCGCTTGCTCGAGCTCTCTTGCCTCGATTATGGATGCTGTCTCCCGATCCCTCTCGTGCTGACCTCTGGAGCGCAGTTCTCCACCTGCTTCGAAAAACTCCCCACGCGTTTGTTTGATCAGCCCATCTGCGTCCACGTGACCAATGGGTGAATTGTCAACAAACCCATAAAAATTCAACCCATCCACCGCCCCCGCCGGATCCGGGTTGATCCAGCGACTCAACCATGGCGCGTAGTAGCGAAACCCGTAGTAATACAACCCTGTCGCATCACGCTCCTTGCCTGAATATCGAATGGTCTTGTAAGCGCCCGCCTGATCGCTGTGGTCTTCCCACGCCGTGCCACCAAAGGGGTAATAGGCTTCGCGGCTTTGTACGTTGGTGTGTTCATCCAATTCCAGGGTGCCGGAACCCAGGTGGTCGGTCAGGTGATAACGCAGGGGATGCGCCGGTGCATCAGGCCCGTGAATCCACGTGACCCTATTACGTCCTGCGTCGAGGTCGAGCACTTGGTATTGTTCACCAGTCGGACGCCGATGCAGTTCCAGCCCGGGCAGGTAACGAACTTCGGCAAACACGGCGGTCGCGTTGGTCAGCGCGGTACGCACCTTGCGCAACCGCTTGCCGCCCCCACCGTAGATATAGCGTTCGGTGTCGTCGTCCTCTTCCTCCCTCACCACCGGCGAAACGCTGGCCAACTGATTGCGCAGGTCCCAGCTCATGGTCTGACCGCGCTGGAGGAATTGCAGGTTGCCGTTGGCGTCGAACTGGCTGGGGAAATCCACTGACTGGTCGTCATCAATCAGACTGCGGTTACTGTCGGGCGCCACGGCCCAGAGGCGGGTGAAGGATTGGGCACCGACATGCCGCAGTTCAGTCATGTTACCGCCCGCGTCATAGCCATACGCTTCACGATAATTGAGAATCGCACCGGGACTGGCAGCTTCCCAACCGGTGGCGCTGATGAGCTGGCCCAAGGTGTCGTAGACGTATAAGCGCTGCGGGTCGATGCGTTGATTTTTGAAGTAGCGGATCGGCAAGGCGTGATCATCGATCTGTACGATGCTGCCCACCGGGTCGACCGTGTAACGCAGGTCCTGCAACGGCTCGGCATTGGGCAACCCGGCAGACAGGCGCTCCAGCCGACCGTCACTGAGGGCGTAATCGGCGACGGTGACAACACCGTTTCCGGCGGTCTCCCGCTCGACCTTGCCGTTGGGGTTGTAGCGGATGTCCCGCACCAGACATTGGCCGGGCGCTGGCGTGTTAGCCGGTTGCAGCCAGCCCTGGCTAAGTTGCCCGCCTACCGAGTAGATGAAATGGCGACAGTGGCCGTGGGCATCGGTCAGGCTCAACAAATCCCCCAACGGTGAATACGCCCAGCGACTGGCCAGCCCCGGCTCACCCTCCAGCAAAGCATCACGAGCAGCAACGTCCAGTGGCCAGTCGGGTGAATCAAGCGTTTGCAGAAAATGGCTGACCTCGCACTGCGACCGCCCCAGCAGATCGTATTCACTCATGTGTCGCGTACCGGCCGGGTCATCGTGACGCACCACACGCCCGCATTGATTGGCATCACTCGATTCAACGCCGCCGTACTCGAAGCGCTCCACCACCCGCCCTTGCTCGCTCACCGCCACCGTGCGCAACGAGGTGTCATATTCAATATCAGCCCGATGACCCCGCCCATTCCAGCCCGCCAGCACCTGATCCGCTTCGCCATACTGCGATACACGCCAGCCGGCATCGACGCTATCACTGGCCAAAACCTTTCCAGACAAGCTCGAATACTGCCCCAGCGCCGCGACAGTCAACCGCGCATCCCATTGCTCCGCCAACCGCCCTGCCCCATCAAACACCTGCCGCGTCGACCGCGCCGCCGCAGCCTGTCCGACTTCCTCCCGCCAGTACGCCACTCCGCGCACGCCCAGCCCCCGGGGGTCGATGACCGACAGGCTGGGTGTGTGCTGATGCAACTCGACCGTGTTCATCAAGTCTCAATACCACTCTGTGCCGAATAGCGTCTACTGACACAAATGATAGGTATGCAGGGGAAGTGAAACCGTTGCTGCCAGAATTAGTGCTAGTTCGAATTATTGATGTGAAAGCGTGGTGGCGTCTGCTGTTGTGAGTGGCCACCGGAGAGCAGAAACCATCTTACGAGCAGGTGTAATGCTCTCGCGTTACGTCTGAAACGCAAAAAATCACTATGCCAGTCAAGAGTGAAATTTTTTGACGTGTACCTCCAGGTTAACTTCAGTACTAAATGATGCATGACAATCGCCCGTGGTGCACCAGAGGGGTACTCCATGAGAGTAGGCATGCCTATCTCGTTCGGGCTTTCTCAAAAATGTTTTTGGGCATTTTGGGCATTCATACGGTTTTTCTCCGGAGTGAGTCTTCAAATGTTGACGTAATCGGGAATTCAATTTGAACGAAAGTTCACACATGCCACACTTGTACGGTCTCTCATCTGAATGCACCGATTTGTGAGCATTGAGGTTTCCACGAACTGAAAACGCCCAGCCACATATCTCGCACTCATATGGCTTCTCACCGGTATGAGTTTTCAAATGAACATCAAGACTTTGTCTAAACGCATAACGCTTGTCACACGAACCGCATTTAAAAGGTTTCTCTCCGGTATGCGTGCGTACATGAGCCGTCAGGTTTTCACGCCGCTTGAATACTCTTTGACATGTCTCACACTTCAAGATCGATGCCGATCGACGTGAAGCATTCGATGTCCCTGGCTCCGGAGGAACGTCAGACGGCTGCGGTGTGGAATCAGGTGTGTTTAATTCAGATTCTCGCGAGTTGCCGGACGCCATATTTGCCGGAGGTGGGTCAGACGGCTGCGGTGTGGGATCAGGTGTGCTTAATTCAGATTCTCGCGTATCACCTGATTGCGCATTTTCCGGGCCAGGCAGATAAAGTAATTCATCCGGCAAATCCCAATCCTCATCGTCACTATCCAATCCGTCCCTATCTATCCTGACCATGGGTGAGTTGCGTACAAAACGATAAAAATTCAACCCATCCACCGCCCCCGCCGGATCCGGATTGATCCAGCGACTCAACCACGGTGCGTAGTAGCGGAACCCGTAGTAATACAAACCCGTCGTATCACGCTCCTTGCCTGAATATCGAATGGTCTTGTAAGCGCCCGCCTGATCGCTGTGGTCTTCCCACGCCGTGCCACCAAACGGGTAATAGTCTTCACGACTTTGCACGTTGCCCAGTCCGTCCACTTCCAAAGTGCCAGACCCCAGGTGGTCGGTCAGGTGATAACGCAGGGGATGGTCCGGTGCATCAGCCCCGTGAATCCACGTGACCCTATTACGCCCTGCGTCGAGGTCGAGCACTTGGTATTGCTCGCCAGTCGGACGCCGATGCAGTTCCAGGCCGGACAAATAACGAACTTCGGCGGTCACGGTGGTCGCGCTGGTCAGCGCGGTACGCACCTTGCGCAACCGCTTACCGCCCCCACCGTAGATATAGCGTTCGGTGTCGTCGTCCTCTTCCTCCCTCACCACCGGCGAAACGCTGGCCAGCTGATTGCGCAAGTCCCAACTCATGGTCTGACCGCGCTGGAGGTATCGCAGGTTGCCGTTGGCGTCGAACTGGCTGGGGAAATCCACCGGTTGGTCGTCATCAATAAGGCTGCGGTTGCTGTCAGGGGCCACGGCCCAGCGGCGGGTAAAGGCTTGCGCGCCGGCATGCTGCAGTTCAGTCATGTTACCGCCCGCGTCGTAGTCATACGCTTCGCGATAATTGAGGATCGCACCGGGACTGGCAGCTTCCCAACCGGTGGCGCTGATGAGCTGGCCCAAAGTGTCGTAAACGTATAAGCGCTGCGGGTCGATGCGTTGATTTTTGAAGTACCGGATCGGCAAGGCATGATCATCGATTTGCACGATGTTGCCCACCGGGTCTACGGAGTAACGCAAGTCCTGCAACGGCTCGGCGTTGGGCAACCCGGCAGACAGGCGCTCCAGCCGACCGTCACTGAGCGCGTACTCGGCGACGGTGACTACACCATTTCCGGCGGTCTCCCGCTCGACCTTGCCGTTGGGGTTGTAGCGGATGTCCCACACCAGACATTGGCCGGGTGCTGGCGTGTTAGCCGGTTGCAACCAGCCCTGGCTAAGTTGCCCGCCTACCGAGTAGATGAAATGCCGACAGTGGCCGTGGGCATCGGTCAGGCTCAACAGATCCCCCAACGGTGAATACGCCCAGCGACTGGCCAACCCCGGCTCGCCCTCCAGCAACGCATCACGCGCAGGCACCTCCAGCGGCCAGTCGGGTGAATCAAGCGTTTGTAAAAAATGGCTGACCTCGCACTGCGACCGCCCCGAGAGATCGTACTCGGTCATGTGCCGGGTGCCAGCCGGGTCGTCGTGACGAACCACTCGCCCACATTGATTGGCCGCGCTGGCATCAACGCCGCCATACTCGAAGCGCTCCACCACCCGCCCTTGCTCGGTGACCGCCACCGTACGCATCAACGTGTCGTATTCAATATCACCCTGGCTACCGCGACCGTCCCAGCCCGCCAGCACCTGATCCGCTTCGCCATACAGCGATACCCGCCAGCCGGCATCGACGCTGTCACTGGCCAGGACCTTGCCAGACAAACTGGCGCGCTGCCCCACCGCCGGCACACTCAACCGCGCATCCCATTGCTCCGCCAGCCGTCCTGCCCCATCGAACACCTGCCGCGTCGCCCGCGTCGCCGCAGCCTGCCCGACCTCGTCCCGCCAGTACGCCACGCCGCGCACGCCCAGCCCCCGCGAATCAATGACCGACAGGCTGGGTGTGTGCTGATGCAACTCGACCGTGTTCATCGAGTCTCAATACCACCCTGTGCCGAACAGCGTCTACTGACACAAATGACAGGTGTGCCTATGCTCTTCGGCTTTCACCCCGCCATAAGGATGCGATCATGAGTGACTGGCCGCTGGCTCAAACCTATCGTTTCAACGGGCATAACGTTCGCTATGCGGTGCGGGGCGACGGCCCGCCGCTGGTGTTCGTGCATGGCACGCCGTTCTCGTCCTTCGTGTGGCACCGCATCGTGCCGCATTTCATCTGCTCGCACCGGGTGTATTACTTTGACCTGCTGGGGTACGGGCAGTCCGAGAAGATTGACGGCGATGTGTCGCTGGGCGTGCAGAACCACCTGTTGGCGCAGTTGCTGGATCACTGGGGCCTGGATAGCCCGGACGTGGTGGCCCACGATTTCGGTGGCGCCACGGTGCTGCGCACGCATTTGCTCAACGGCAAGGACTACCGCAGCCTGACGCTGATCGACCCGGTGGCCCTGACGCCCTGGGGTTCACCGTTCGTGCGGCATGTGCGCCAGCATGAGGCCGCGTTCACCGGCCTGCCGGACTACATCCAGCGCGCCATTGTGCCCGCGTACATTCGCGGCGCGATCAAGCGTGATATCAGCGACGCCGAGCTCGCCCCCTACGTTCAACCCTGGTTGGGCGAGTCGGGCCAGGCGGGTTTCTACCGGCAGATCGCACAGATGGACGAGCGGTACACCCACGAAGTCGAGCCCCTGTACCCGACCATCCGCTGCCCGGTGCAGATTCTCTGGGGCGAAGATGACCAATGGATCCCCCTCGAGCGTGGGCGCGCCTTGCAGCAGTTGATTGCCGGCTCGCAGTTTCATCCGGTGCCCAACGCCGGGCACCTGGTCCAGGAGGATGCCCCGGAAGCCATCGTTGCCGCCCTGCTGCGCTTCCTGCCGCTGGCCGGCAATGGCTCTACCGCGCTACCGTAGAACAAACCCGCCCGATGAAAAAGGACACGCCCGATGCATATCGTCAACGCCCGTCTGCGTAACCAGGAAGGCCTGCATGAACTGCACCTGGAAAACGGTCTGATCAGTCACATTTCCCGTCAGACCGAAGCGCACACCCTGGGCCCTGAAGATCTGGACGCCGGGGGCAACCTGGTGGTGCCGCCTTTCGTCGAGCCCCACATTCACCTCGACGCCACACTGACAGCCGGCGAGCCGCGCTGGAACATGAGCGGCACGCTGTTCGAAGGCATCGAGTGCTGGGGTGAGCGCAAGGTGACGATCACCGCGCAAGACACCAAGGCTCGCGCCAGGAAAACCCTCCAGGCGCTGGCCGCCCACGGCATACAACATGTACGCACCCACGTGGATGTCACCGATCCGCAGCTCACTGCGCTGAAAGCCCTGCTCGAGGTGCGCGAGGAAAGCCGGCACCTGGTCGACATGCAGATCGTCGCCTTTCCCCAGGAAGGCATCGAGTCGTACCGCAATGGCCGCGAGCTGATGGAAGAAGCGATTCGCCTGGGCGCCGATGTGGTCGGCGGGATCCCGCATTTCGAGTACACCCGCGACCAGGGTGTGAGTTCGGTGAAGTTCCTGATGGACCTGGCCGAACGCACCGGTTGCCTGGTAGACGTGCATTGCGATGAAACCGACGACCCGCATTCACGCTTTCTCGAAGTGCTGGCCGAAGAAGCGCGCAGCCGCGACATGGGGTCCCGGGTCACGGCCAGCCATACCACGGCCATGGGCTCCTACGACAATGCCTATTGCGCCAAGCTGTTCCGCCTGCTCGGGCACTCAGGCATCAGCTTTGTCTCTTGCCCCACCGAAAGCATCCACCTGCAAGGACGGTTCGATACCTTCCCGAAACGTCGCGGCGTGACGCGGGTGAACGAGTTGCTCGAAGCGGGGATGAACGTGTGCTTCGGCCAGGACTCGATCGTCGATCCCTGGTACCCGCTGGGCAACGGCAACATCCTGCGTGTGCTCGAGGCCGGCCTGCATATCTGCCACATGCTCGGTTACCGCAATTTGCAGAGTGCCCTGGATCTGGTCACCGATAACAGCGCCCGGGCGCTGAACCTGGGCGAGCGTTATGGGCTGGAGCCCGGGCGGCCGGCGAACCTGTTGATTCTGTCGGCGGACAGCGATTACGAAGTGATCCGCAGCCAAGGGTTGCCGTTGTATTCGGTGCGTGGGGGGAAGGTGTTGATGAAGCGGGAGATGGCGGTGGTGGAGTTTTTGGGGTGATCCGGGATAGGCGTTGACTGGACAAGAAGCTCGCGAGCAGGCTCGCTTGTATGTTTAGACTTGAAGGGGTGGGGTGGGACTACAGACTCGATTCTGACTCTGACCAGTACAGACCGTGGGAGACTTCTCCTCCCACCCCTTCTACCCAAAGCGCCGA
>Ga0308165_1006147_pt1 | contig 10751 bp, 5 predicted proteins | sample PhyWR2_FD_201032 | JGI IMG/M metagenome (GOLD analysis project Ga0308165, IMG submission 201032) | Phyllosphere microbial communities from UC Gill Tract Community Farm, Albany, California, United States - DLSLW.R2 | ecosystem: Host-associated > Plants > Phyllosphere > Unclassified | place: USA... | reverse complement strand
CAAAAAAACAGGAGCCGATTTGGATTATTTAGCAGGATTAAACCCACAACAAAGAGCAGCAGTAGAGAACACAAAAGGACCGGTAATGATTGTTGCAGGTGCAGGTTCGGGCAAAACCAGGGTAATTACCTACCGTGTTGCACACCTTATTCAAACCGGTACCGATCCGTTTAACATTCTGGTTTTAACCTTTACCAACAAAGCAAGTAAGGATATGCGCGAGCGTATCGGTAAAGTGGTTGGTGCAGAGGCAAAAAACATCTGGATGGGTACTTTTCACTCTGTCTTTGCGAAAATTTTGCGTGTAGAGGCCGAAAAAATCGGTTATCCAAGCAATTTTACCATTTACGATACCGACGATAGTAAAAGTGTAATCCGCGCTATTTTGAAAGAAATGCAGTTGGATGATAAATTATACGCAGCGAATTTTGTTTTCAATAGAATTTCTTCAGCTAAAAATAATTTAATTTCATGGGGCGAATATCAGGTGAATGATCAGATCCAGGCTGAAGATATCCAAAATAAACGCCCATTAATCGGTCAGATTTACGAAACTTATGCTAAACGCTGCTTTAGAGCAGGTGCAATGGATTTCGACGATTTGTTGTTCAAAACCAATATTTTATTGAAAGAGCATCCAGACGTTTTAAATAAATACCAACAGAAATTTAGATACCTGATGGTAGATGAGTATCAGGATACCAACTTTTCGCAATATACTATTGTGAAAAAACTGGCTGCTGCTTATCAGAACATCTGTGTGGTGGGTGATGATGCACAAAGTATTTATGCTTTTCGTGGTGCAAACATCCAGAATATCCTAAATTTCGAACGCGATTATCCTGATTTAAAGGTTTATAAATTAGAGCAAAATTACCGTTCTACCCAAAATATTGTTGATGCAGCGAGCAGCATCATCGCCAACAACAAAAACCAGCTCGAAAAAAATGTATTTTCTGAAAATGCGGAAGGTGATAGAATTAAAGTATCGCGTGCATTTACTGATAACGAAGAAGGTAAATTGGTTGCAGAAGCCATTATTCAAGAGCGCAGCACAAAAGGCTATCAACACAACGATTTTGCCATTTTGTACCGTACCAATGCACAAAGCAGGGCGATGGAAGAAGGTTTGCGTAAGCTCAATATTCCTTATAGAATATACGGGGGGCAATCTTTCTACCAACGTAAAGAGATTAAAGATTTAATTGCATATTTCCGGTTAACTTTTAATCCGAAGGATGAAGAGGCTATAAAAAGGGTAATTAACTATCCAAAACGTGGTATTGGAGATACCTCAATTGACAAAATTATTGTCGCGGCAGATCAGAACGACAAAACTATGTGGGATGTAATTTCGAATGCACACCAATATGTTGATGGCCGTTTGGCAAACCAATTGAACGATTTCTCAATGATGGTTCAAAGCTTTCAGGCAGAAGCTAAAAAACTCGATGCTTATGATACGGCTTTGTTTATTGCGCAACATGCAGGTATTTTAAAAGAACTATATACCGATGATAGCGTTGAAGGACGTGCGCGATATGAAAATATCCAGGAGTTACTAAACGGTATCAAAGAATTTGCTGAGCGTGAAGATATTGAAGAAAAAGGCCTCGATGTTTTTATGCAGGATGTTGCCCTCTTAACCAATGACGACAAAGATGGCGACAAAAACAAGGATACCGTTTCTTTAATGACCATCCACTCTGCAAAGGGTTTGGAGTTTAAAAACGTATTTATAGTGGGTTTGGAAGAAAACCTATTTCCTTCACAAATGTCGTTAACCAACCGAACAGATTTGGAAGAAGAACGCCGTTTATTCTATGTGGCCATTACCCGTGCCGAAGTAAAACTGACCATTACTTATGCTACTTCACGTTACCGCTGGGGCACTTTAACCAACTGCGAACCAAGCCGCTTTATTAATGAGATTAGTCCGAAGTTTTTAGAACTGGATGTTAAACCTGCCAAATCTACAAGTTTTGATGGCAATTTTGATGATGACCGCAAATCGTGGACTTCTCAACCCCGCGATTTCATTAGCAAACCTAAACCAGCTGCCGGAGCAACTACGTCTGCCCCACCAGTGCGCCCAAAAACAACATCTTTACTTGCAAAAGCACACGTGCCAACACCTGGTTTTACCCCATCACAACCGCATGAATTTCAAGGTGGTATGGAAGTGGAACACGAAAAATTCGGTTTTGGTAAAATTATCAGTTTAGAAGGAACCTTGCCTGATGTGAAGGCAACCGTATTTTTCCAGGGCTTGGGCAATAAACAGTTGCTGCTTAAGTTTGCAAAACTGATGATTGTAAAATAACCCTTTTTACCACAAAGGCACCAAGTACACTAAGAATTTCCTCGCTAATCTTTGTGTTCTTGGTGTCTTTGTGCTTTAGTATGAAAAACCTGGGCAACCTACCCGCTGCGCTTTTCTCTTTGCATACTTTGCGGTTTAAAACACCATGGTTAAAACTTGAAAAACCACAAAATTATCCTTAATATTGAACTCAGTTCTCCCGATTACAAACCATGCAACTCACTAGGTTAGAAATTAAAGGTTTTAAGAGCTTTGGCGATAAAGTGACCATCAATTTTAATGAGGGCGTTACGGCTATTGTGGGGCCAAATGGTTGCGGAAAATCTAATGTAATTGATGCCATGCGCTGGGTTTTGGGCGAGCAGAGTACCAAAGCTTTACGTTCTGAAAAGATGGAAAACATCATTTTCAATGGAACAAAAAACCGCAAGCAGGCACAACTTGCCGAGGTTTCCTTAAGTTTCGATAACACCAAAAACATTCTTCCTACTGCCTATTCGCAAGTTACTGTTACACGTAAACTTTATAGAAATGGAGACAGTGAATACCGCTTGAACGATGTTCAATGTAGGTTAAAAGACATTACCGATCTGTTTTTGGATACTGGAATTGGCTCAGATAGTTATTCGATCATTGAGCTGAAAATGGTTGATGAAATTATTACGAATAAAGAACATAGCCGCCGGTCATTATTTGAAGAAGCTTCGGGTATCTCCAAATACAAATTACGTAAAAAACAAACTTTCAGCAAGTTAAAAGATACAGAGACTGATTTAGAACGGGTTGAAGATTTACTTTTTGAGATCGAAAAAAACCTCAAAACCTTAGAAAATCAGGCTCGCAAAGCAGAACGTTATTATAAATTAAAAGAGCAATACCGCGAATTAAGTGTTCAGTTGGCTACGCACCGTATTGCATTTTTCCGTACCGATTTAAGCGCTTTAGAAACACAAGAGCAAAACCAACAGGTAAACCGTACAGAACTGAATACTAAAATAGATACTGGCGAAGCAGAATTACAAAAGCTTAAACTGGGCAGCATCAGTCAGGAAAAGAATCTTTCCGTACAGCAAAAGGCAACAAATGAGTTTGTTTCAAAAATCCGTGCCTACGAAAGTGAGAAAAAAGTAAAAAACGAACAAATGCGTTTTTTACAGGAGAAAGAAACACGTTTATCTGGCGAACTCGAAAAAGATAAAAACCAGGTTAACCACATTAAATATAATATCAAACGTTTAAATGAAGAAGTAGTAACCGAAATAGAGGTTTTCAACAAGCTGGAATCTGATTTAAAACTTTTAAAATCTACGCTTGATGTGTTACGTGAACAACAACAGATTGAAAAAAATAGAATTGATAACCTGATCAAATCTGTTAATGAGCTACAAAATACCGTATATCAATCTCAGAAGGAAATTGATATACTTAATATCCAAAAAGATGCGCTGGTACAGGAAACTAATCGTAATGTTGATGATACCGAAACCAAAACTTTAGAATTAAAGGCTTTTGACCATGCTTTGGCCGAATTGGATATTCAGGTAAGGGAAAAGCAGGCCAATATTAAAAACCTAACTGAGGCAGAAGAAATCTTAAAAGAAAAACTTGCCGCTTCAGAGATCAATTTAAGCTCAAACAAGGAAAAACTGACGGCCGAAAACCGAAAAAAAGACGCCAAACAGAACGAATATAACCTCACTAAATCATTGGTTGATAGCTTAGAAGGCTTTCCTGAATCAATCCGCTTCTTAAAGAAAAATAATGCTTTTGCAAAAAGTGCCTTGCTCCTATCGGATATTTTATTCTGTAATGAAGATTATCGCATTGCAATAGAAAATTATCTCGAACCGGTAATGAACCATTATGTGGTTGACCAGTATAGTGATGCTGTTCAAGCCATTAATCTTTTAACCGATGCCAGCCGTGGACGGGCTAACTTTTTCATTTTAGAAAATGTGCCCGATAAAAACCCTGCTATAAGCACTCATGAGGGTTTAGTTTCAGCTTTATCGGTAATTGAAGTCGACAAAAAATACCAGCACCTCTGTAATTTACTTTTGCAAAACGTATATATAGCTATAGCTGAGCAAGAAAATCTATTCAAATCAACACCAACCGATAGTTTAACCATTTTGGCTAAAAATGGAAAATATGCCCAAACCAAATTCACTTTAGCAGGTGGTTCAGTAGGTTTATTTGAAGGTAAAAGAATAGGTAGAGCCAAGAATTTAGAAAATCTGGCAAAAGAAATCAAAACATCAGAATCACTGATTAATCAATACAATACGGCAATTAAGACCGAAACTGATCATATATTTGAACTAAAAGAAGCTTCAAAAATCAATCACATCAATACCTTGCAACAAGAAATGAACCGTTTAAACAACGAACACATTTCGGTGCAAACCCGCCGCGATCAATACCAGGAGTTTATTACCACGAGCGAAAACCGCAAAACAGATATTGCGCAAAAAATTGTATCCATAGAAAAAGCCTTGTCTGAAAAGTTGCCAGCATTGGTTCAATTGCAAAAAGATCAGCAAGAAGCACATGTTAATTTACAGGAACAACAACTTAATTATCAGGAAATTGCCGACCAGGTAAATGAAAGTGCAGGGAAATATAATCAGGACAATATCCGCTTTCACCAGCAACAAAATAAATTATCGGGTTTAGAAAAAGATTTAGATTATCGTTTTGTACAGGAAGAAGCTTTAAACAAACGTATTGCCCAAAACGATAAAGAATTACAGGAAGCATTAACCCAAATTACAGCAACATTACAACATACCGATCTTAACGACGATACACTTTTAGAAATGTATCAACAACGGGAAGAGATGGAAAAAGGCCTTGCAGAAGCCGAACAAGCTTATTTTACCAGTAAAGGCAGCATTAATGAAGTGGAGAACGACTTAACCAATATCCGTAAAAACCGCGAAGAAACTGATTTTCTATTAACGGAAATTAAGGATAAAAAAAATGCGTTAAAAATCGATCTGAATGCCTTAAAAGAACGTTTAGCTGTCGAATTCAACATCGATATCAACGATCTTTTAGAAACTAATACTGAAATCGAAGCCTTGGAGAGTGAATTCGAGCTGCGCCAGAAAGTAGAGAAAATGAAGCGTCAATTGGATGAATTTGGTGCCATTAACTCCATGGCAATGGAGGCTTTTAAAGAAATGGAAGAACGTTATACTTTCATCCAGAATCAGAAAAAGGATCTTAACGCCGCCAAAACCGATCTTTTGCAAACGATTAAAGAAATAGACGATACCGCTAAAGATAAATTTATGCAAGCCTTTACCCAGGCCCGTGAGCACTTTATAGTGGTTTTCCGGTCTTTATTTAATGAAGAAGATAGCTGTGATTTGATTTTATCTGATATCAACAATCCTTTAGAAGCCGATATTGATATTGTTGCCCGTCCGAAGGGCAAAAGACCATTGTCTATCAACCAATTATCCGGTGGAGAAAAAACTTTAACAGCTACTGCCCTATTGTTTTCACTTTACCTGTTAAAACCAGCGCCGTTCTGTATTTTTGATGAGGTTGATGCACCTTTAGATGATACCAACATCGATAAATTCAATAATATTATCCGCAAATTCTCCGATCAATCACAGTTTATCATTGTATCGCATAACAAACGTACCATCGCCAGCACTGATATTATTTATGGTGTAACCATGGTAGAACAGGGTGTTTCCAGGGTTGTAGCAGTAGATTTAAGGGAAGTAGCGGCTTAAGCGCTCACATTCCTATAAGGTTTTAAAACCTAATAACCTCACCATTAGCATGTTTCTGATTTGAAAATGAAAGCTACAGTTTTTTGGCAGCCTTCAGTCCTGCTGTACACTCTAGCCTCGCGAAAAGCTCGGTCCGCCGTTCCCATCAGGTTTAGAAACGCAATACAGTAAACTAAACCACGTTTTCCTTTCTATAACCTAATAATTAATATCTTTAAGAAAATTTTAAATAATACGCCATAGCGAGGTACGAATCAATCCTGATGCTGTTATATAATAGCGATAGTTGTAAGATTGCTTCGTAACTCGCAATGACGATACTCAAATAAAAAATGAAAATCCTATATATCCTTCCCTTAGCCATGATGCTAAGTTGCTGTTCATCAGTAAAAAATCAAAACACAGCAGTTTCAGGCAAACTAGATACCCAACTGCTAAAAGATGTTGAAGTATTATCATCAGATGCTTATCAAGGTCGAAAAACCGGCACAAAAGGGGCCGAAATGGCTAGGGCGTATATTATTGAAAGATTTCTAAAATTGGGTTTAAAATCGTATCCACAGCATGTAAACTATGCTCAAGAATTTACTTTTAACGGAAGAGGTGGTGCGAAGGTTAACGGAACAAATTTAATTGGATATATTCCAGGCAAAAGCACCAATGTTATCGTGGTATCAGCGCATTACGACCACTTAGGTGTAATAAAAGACGAAGTTTTTAATGGTGCCGACGATAATGCCTCAGGAACTGCGGGTTTGTTAAAAATCGCTGCCTATTTTGCAAAGAATAAGCCCAATAATACCATTGTATTCGCTTCATTCGATGCTGAAGAAATGGGTTTACAAGGTGCAAAAGCATTTGTCGCCAATCCTCCTATAAACATCAATACTATTGCAATTGACTTAAACATGGATATGATTAGCCATAGTGATAAAGGTGAATTGTATGTTTGTGGAACCTTCAAATACCCAGATTTAAAACAATACGTAGATAGTACTAAAACCAACATCAAACTGCTTTTCGGTCATGATGATCCTAAACAAGGTCATGATGACTGGACGAATCAGAGCGATCAAGGTGCATTTAATGCTAAAAATATTCCATTCTTATACTTTGGTGTAGAAGATCACAAAGATTACCATAAAGCTACCGATGAATATTCGACCATCACTAAACAATTTTTCAGCAATGCCGCTAATGCAGTGTTGGATGTGGTAAAAAATATTGACAAGCAATCTGGTTTACAGCAGTTGTTAAAAGATAAAATGATGATGATGGACAATCCAAGAAAATCAGAAAAGCTTTAAAATTACAAAAATCAAAACTGCACCTGCCCTACGTGGCAGGTTTTTTTATGCATTTCATTTTTTTTATTAAATTTTATTTTATTGATAATCAATAAATTACAAATACTACTATAAAAATAGTTTGCAAACTATTTTTATAGTAGTAACTTCATGTAACCGAACTACAAAAATAGTTGCTATGATAAAAGAACTCACAAAAGCAGAAGAACAGATTATGCTCATCCTTTGGGAAATGGGTGAAGCGCTGGTAAAAGAGGTGATTGAAAAGATGAACGAGCCTAAACCTGCCTACAATACAGTTTCGACCGTAATCAGGGTTTTGGAGGGGAAAGGTTTTGTCGACCATAAAGCCATTGGCAATACGCACATCTACTTCCCAATTATTAAAGAAACTGATTATAAACGTTTTGCATTCGACAAGGTAATGAACAATTACTTCGAAAACTCATACGAGAGCCTGGTTTCATTTCTTGTGAAAGAAAAAAGTATGAGTGCAGAAGAGCTCAACGAAATTATCCAATTGGCAGAAAAACTAAAAAAAGACAAATGATGAGTTGGTTATATTATTTACTCGAAGCAAATCTATATCTCATATTATTTTATGGCTTTTATAGATTATTCCTACACAAGGAAACCTTTTACGGACTAAACAGATACTACCTGATTTTCAGTTCGATACTGGCTTTTGTACTTCCTTTTTTTCAGTTGGGATTTTTAGTGAAAGAAATGGTAGTCAATTATTCTGGAAATCTTGAGATAGAAGAATCAGAGTCAATTTTCAATCTGGGCAACGGTTTTCTGTTTTTCTATGTAATGGTTTCAATCCTTTTAACATTAAAGGTTTTGTGGGGATTAAGGCATATCTCTAAATTAATGCAGAATGCTGATAAAAACAGGGAAAATGGCATCACTTTTATTGAGATTAAAAATTCAAAAATCGCTTTTTCATTCTTCAATCTATTGTTTATTGATCCAGAAATTAACCAAAAAGCTACCGTATTAAAGCACGAAATGGTCCATATCAAGCAGAAGCATAGTGTTGATATCCTATTGTTCGAATTTGTACAGATCTCCAGTTGGTTCAACCCGATCATCTATTTCATTAAGAACGATATCAAACTCATTCATGAATATCTCGCCGATGAGGCAACGACCAAAAAAGATATTGCCAAATATGATTATGCATTATTCCTGATCCAAAATTCTTATGGAAATCAAGAAGTTACACTTAGTAATCACTTTTTTAATTCATCACTACTAAAAAATAGAATAAGTATGTTAAATCAAAAAAAATCTGCAAAATGGGCCAGGCTCAAATTGCTATTAGCACTTCCTATTGTTGGCGGAATGCTTTGTACCTCAACTATGGCTTTTACCAAAGATTACGCAGTTGTTGATTTGTTTCCTAAAAAAGCAACAGGATTAAATATTAAACTACAAGATACCGTTAAGAGACCAAAGGTTAAGGAAATTGTTATTGCTGAACCTATTCCACAAGTCAAAAATGTAAGGCGCATAAAATTAGTATCACCTCCGCCGATAGAACCAGCACCAAAATCTAAAAGCGCAAAAAAACCAATGAAAAGCGTAGCGCCACCTCCTCCTCCAATCGAATCAAAGTCTACCAAAGGTGAGGTGTTGGAAATAAAATTAAGTCAACCACCGGTAGAACCTGGTACTTTAAAAGGGAAAAAGCTTAGTCAAAAAAAAGTTGATCAAATCCGTTTCGCTCCTCCAATTGTTAAAAAAGATGGTGAAAAGTCAACTCAGCAATTGCCACCACCACCTCCAGTTGAGCCGAAAGCTAAAAAAAGCATTGATCAATAAGGAGTTATGATTGAGTCAAAATCTGATATATGAACAAAAAAAAACTAATGTATGTATATTTAGTGTGGGTGTAATAAGAATAATAATTACTGCGGTACGTAAACCACGTATTTAGTCTCAAAGAAATCTTCCTCAAAATATTCTGAAAGCGGATATAATTCTGCTTTCAGTTTTGATTCTTTTATTTCTTCGGCTAAATCGCCACCTTTTAAATACAAAATCCCATTTGGAATGGCATTTAACGAGTCTTTTTTAAATTTGCCCTGTATCCATGGGTAGAATTCGCCTAAACGGGTAACCGCACGCGATACCACAAAGTTGAATTTCTCTTTAATCTGCTCGGCCCGTAAATGATCAGCTCTTAAGTTCTCCAAACCCAGAGCAGAAGCTACTTCTTTTACTACTTTGATCTTTTTTCCGATAGAATCGACTAAGTAAAATTCCGTTTCAGGAAACAGAATGGCCAAAGGAATGCCCGGAAATCCACCACCCGTACCTACATCTAAAACGGATTCGCCCGCTTTAAAATTGCAAACTTTAGCTATACCTAACGAATGTAATACGTGGCGCTCGTATAATTCTTCAATATCTTTTCTCGAAATTACATTGATCTGTGCATTCCAAAAGTTATATAAATCAAACAGTTGCGAAAATTGGGCAATCTGTTTCTCACTTAGATCAGGAAAGTATTTTAAAACGATATCGGGTTTTACATCAAGCATATTGTAATTACTAAAGGATTATTGAATTATTTCCAGTTTACTTTTTTCTTGCCAAATAAGGCTAAAAATCCATTCAGGGTTAAAAACAAGAACAAAAGTATATCTAAAATTGGGAACCACCAACGTAAATCGCCATAGTTTAAGCGTTTTAGCAGTTTAGGATAAATAAAACACCTGATGATGATACTCAAGCCAAGGATTCCGAGGGCTACATATTGTGCTTCTCGACTAAAAAACATACAGGCTGCAAAAAAAGCGTAAAACAAAAACTGAAATACAATCTGAAAGCTCAAAATAAATTTGTGTTTGGATTTGTATAACTTTCCAGCACCAAAATGGCGCTTTTTCTGTCTCAGATATCCTCCCCAGGTATTATTCGGTACACTCCATACATGGCTGTCTTTGTGCAAACGGATCTCGGTATTGTACTTATTCGCATGTGCATTTACGAATAAATCGTCGTCTCCAGATGGAATATGCATGTGAGCGGCAAATCCTTTATTTTTAAAAAAAAGTGCCTTTTTATAGGCCATGTTACGTCCAACACCCATGTAAGGCATTCCCTTCAACGCAAAGGACAGATAATTAACCGCAGTAAAAAAGGTTTCGAAACGTATCAGCGCATTTAAAAGACTTCTCTTTTTCATATAAGGCGAATAGCCCAATATAATTTCTATATTTTCATCTGCTGCTGGTTGCATATCTAATAACCAACGCTCAGAAGCTGGTTCACAATCTGCATCAGTAAAAACCAGCCAATCGTGTTTAGCGGCCTTTATTCCCATCGTTACGGCAAATTTCTTACCGGCGATAAATTTAT
>Ga0308165_1006146_pt1 | contig 10752 bp, 8 predicted proteins | sample PhyWR2_FD_201032 | JGI IMG/M metagenome (GOLD analysis project Ga0308165, IMG submission 201032) | Phyllosphere microbial communities from UC Gill Tract Community Farm, Albany, California, United States - DLSLW.R2 | ecosystem: Host-associated > Plants > Phyllosphere > Unclassified | place: USA... | reverse complement strand
AGATCCTTCCGCATTTGTGATGACCAATGTCATTGGTACGGTTAATTTACTGAATGCTGCCCGCGAAATCTGGAAAGATAATTTTGCAGGAAAACGTTTTCATCATGTTTCTACCGATGAGGTATTTGGTGCATTAGGAGCAGAAGGATTATTCACAGAAGAAACTGCTTACGATCCGCATTCCCCCTATTCAGCTTCCAAAGCCAGTTCCGATCATTTTGTTCGCGCTTATCACGATACCTACGGCTTGCCGATGGTATTGACCAATTGTTCCAACAATTATGGTCCCAATCATTTTCCGGAGAAATTGATCCCCTTATGTATTCACAATATCTTAAACCATCATCCCTTACCGATCTACGGTGATGGTAGGTACACCCGTGATTGGTTATTTGTGATCGATCATGCGACCGCTATTGATCTCGTTTTTCATGAAGGAAAGAATGGCGATTCGTACAACGTCGGTGGATTTAACGAATGGCAGAATATCGATTTGGTCAAAGAACTGTGTAAACAAGTCGATGAAAAATTAGGTAGAACTGCAGGTACAGCCGAGCAATTGATCACTTTTGTAAAAGATCGTCCAGGTCATGATCTACGTTATGCCATCGATGCGACGAAGATTAATCAAGAATTAGGCTGGTATCCTTCCGTCACCTTTGAAGAAGGCCTTTCTAAAACAATCGATTGGTTCTTGAACAATAAGGAGTGGTTAGAAAGTGTTACTTCCGGAGATTATCAAAAATATTACGATAAACAGTATAAGGATTAAGAAGTGACCGAGTAACAAATAACCGAGTAACAAGTAAAGAAGTGACGAGTACTAGGTCACTAAAAAAACTGTGTTACTAGTTCACTATCGTTACTATATCACTAAAAAATAAACCATGAATTTTACCGAAACAAAATTAAAAGGTTGCTTTATTTTAGAGCCAACAATATATGAAGACGAAAGAGGATACTTTTTCGAGGCTTTTAATGATCAAAAATTTGAACAAATAGTAGGCGTTAAACCGCCATTTGTACAAGATAACCAATCCCAATCCCAGTATGGCGTAGTCCGTGGATTGCATATGCAAGCTGGTGAATACAGCCAAGCAAAATTAGTACGTGTACTGGAAGGAAAAGTATTGGATGTTGCGGTGGACGTGCGTCCCGGGTCGGATACTTATGGTCAATCTGTCGCAGTAGAATTGTCCGCAGAGAATAAGCGACAACTGTATGTTCCACGTGGATTTTTACATGGATTTTCGGTCTTATCCGAAAATGCAGTGTTCTTTTATAAATGCGATAATCATTATCATCAAGTAGCAGAAGACGGTGTTCATCCGTTAGATAAAACAATAGGTATTGATTGGCAAGTTCCACGGGAAGATATGATTCTTTCCAAAAAAGATGAAGAAGCACAATCCTTTACGGCATTTAAAGATAAAAATGGAATTGGTTAATCAAAAGCAACGGATCGTAATTACAGGAGCATCAGGGCAGTTGGGGCAGGAATTGAAAGTCCTCTTGGAGCATGATGCTGAAAAAGAATGTTTCTTTTTAGATCGCAAGCAGCTTCCGCTGGATCAGACCTTTATTATTCAAGATATTTTGGGGATGTATCAACCCGATGTGATTATCCATGCAGGAGCATATACCGCTGTCGATCAGGCCGAGTCTGAAGCTGATCTTGCTGATCAGGTCAATCACCTGGCTTCGGAAGAGATTGCGCAGTATTGTCATGTACATGGCACCAAGTTGATCGCCATTTCCACCGACTATGTGTTTGATGGAAATAGCCGTATGGCGCTGGCCGAGGACGCTCCTGTGCATCCCATCAATGTATATGGACACACCAAGTTAAAAGGAGAGCAGGCGATCCAGAAGTGGTGCCCCGAAGCGATTATAATCCGTACCTCATGGGTGTACTCCACTTTTGGAAAAAACTTTGTTAAGACCATGTTACGGCTAATGTCCGAGCGCGATTCTATTGCTGTGATCAATGATCAGATCGGTTCACCGACTTCAGCAGTCGATCTGGCACAAGCTATTGTACAGATTGTCGACGGAACAAAATGGAAAGGTGGTGTTTATCATTATAGCAATGAAGGCGAGATCAGCTGGTACGATTTTGCTGTAGCTATTCGCGATCTCAAAGGACTCGAGTGTGAGATCAATGCAATTCCCTCGACAGCTTATCCCACAGCAGCAAAGCGACCCAATTATTCGTTGTTAAATAAAACAAAGATTAAAGCGACATTTGGAGTGGAAGTGCCATTTTGGAAAGACAGCCTTGTGAAATGTTTGAGTGACGAAGCGATTAATTAACAGGTGATTAAGTAACAAGTAACAAGTAACAAGTAACAAGTAACAAAGTAACAAGTAACATTGCACAAATTAAAAGGATAAGAAATGAGGAGTCATAAAGATTTAATTGTATATCAGCGTTCTCTTTTATATGTTAAAACTATATATGACCTATCTCAATGTTTTCCAGAGGTTGAAAAATTTGGTTTGACCAGTCAAATTCGAAGAGCTGCCGTTTCAGTTCCAAGTAATATTGCAGAAGGAGCAGCCAGAAGATCTGCTAAAGAATTTCTTCAATTCTTATATATTGCATTAGGTTCACTGAGTGAAATTGAAACCCAAATTGAAATAGCTAAATTATTAGATTATTCCGTTGATATCGATTCTATTTTAGAAGAAAATATACAACTGAGAAGAATGTTGTTGAAGTTAATAGAAAATATTAAAAATAAAATATACTAATGTCACTACGTCACTACTTGACTAGTCACTATGTTACTAAGAGAAACTACGTCACTAATTATTACGTCACTAAAAAAGACTGCGTTACTACTTTACTAGTCACTACGTCACTAATTATTACGTCACTAAAAAAGACTGCGTTACTACTTTACTAGTCACTACGTCACTAAATTTAAAAAAATGAAAGGAATTATACTAGCAGGAGGATCAGGAACACGTTTACACCCCATGACATTGGCGGTGAGCAAGCAGTTGATGCCCGTGTACGATAAACCCATGATCTATTATCCATTATCCACCTTGATGTTAGCGGGTATCAATGAGATCCTGATCATTTCGACACCTCAAGATCTGCCGCAGTTTAAAAGACTGTTGGGAGATGGTTCACAGTTGGGCTGTCGATTTGAATACATCGAACAACCCAGTCCAGATGGTTTGGCTCAAGCTTTTATATTGGGTGAGGAATTTATTGGGGATGATAAGGTAGCTTTAATATTGGGGGATAATATTTTCTACGGTTCGGGTATGTCTAAACTATTGCAATCCTGTGCCGATGTTGATGGTGGGACTGTGTTTGCCTATCAAGTCAATGATCCCGAGCGTTATGGCGTGGTCGAATTTGATCAAGATAAAAAAGCAATTTCGATAGAAGAAAAACCGGAAGCACCAAAGTCAAACTTTGCGATCCCAGGCTTATATTTCTATGATAATGATGTCGTGCAAATAGCCAAAGAAATTAAACCATCTTCCAGGGGAGAATTGGAAATTACAGATATTAACAAAGTCTATTTGGAGCGGGAAAAGCTTCATGTGGCGGTTTTTGATCGGGGTACCGCCTGGTTGGATACGGGTACTATTCAGTCTCTTATGCAAGCGGCTCAGTTTGTACAGGTCATTGAGGAGCGTCAAGGGATGAAGATTGGAGCGATTGAAGAAGTGGCTTACCGAATGGGCTATATTGATAAAGCGCAATTACTAAAAATCGCTGAACCGTTGCGTAAATCAGGCTATGGGGAGTATCTCAATCTCTTAATTAAATAAATTTACCTACTTTTGTGAAAATTGCACTGTATAGAATGAAAAGAGTAATATTGTGGTTATTTGTCATGAGCCTAATGGTTTCGGTACAAGCACAAACCAATCCAGCAAATATTAAAGTGGACGATTTAACGGATGCTCAAATTGAGCAGTATGTGAAGCGAGCTGAATTAATGGGTTATAGCGAGTCACAATTGGATGGATTTGCACGTGCTCAAGGTGTATCTGCTGTTGAAGCTCAAAAGTTAAAGGACCGTTTACAAAAGATCAAACGTAATAAACAACAGCCTAAAAATTTAGATACAAGACAACCGGCAGGAAATACGACTACTGGCCGTCAGGTCAATGGCGCGGCACAGCCAGATTCTTTAAGAAATAAAAAATCACTGCAAGACTCTTTAAGAATTGATGAAAATAAACTAAAAGTTTTTGGTTCAGATCTGTTTAAAAACAGCGAAATCACATTCGAACCTAATTTGCGCATGGCTACGCCAAGCTCTTATATTATTGGCCCTGATGATGAGATACTATTAGATATTTCGGGAGATAATGAGGCGTCTTATAAATTGCCAGTCAGCCCAGATGGTAATATAACGGTGGAGTATGTCGGCAAGATTGCCGTCTCGGGATTGTCGGTATCTGCCGCAAAAAGCAAAATTCAATCTCGCTTGAGCAGTACCTATCCTGCGATTCGCTCAGGCAATACGCAAATTGATGTCAATATTGGAAATATCCGTACCATTAGGATTACGTTAACAGGTGCAGCTACCAAACCGGGGACATACAGTTTGCCCTCATTAGCAACCGTATTCAATGCCCTATATGCGGCAGGTGGTCCCGGTGAAAATGGAACTTATCGTAAAATTCAAGTGATTCGTAATAATCAGGTGGTGACCACCATTGATTTATATGACTTTTTAGCCAATGGGATCCAACGGGGTAATATCCGTTTACAAGATCAAGATATTATTCATATCCCGGTATACGGCAGTCGTGTGCAGTTTGAAGGAGAGGTTAAACGACCTGCCATCTTTGAGACCGTTTCTGGTGAATCTTTATTGGATTTAGTCAAATATGCGGGTGGTTTTAGCGAAGATGCTTATACGGCAAAAATTAAAGTATTGCAAAAAACGGATAAGGAGCGTAGTGTGAAAGATATTTATGCCGATCAGTTTGCCGATTACAGTCCAAAAGCAGGCGATCAGTTTATTGTAGAGCCCATCTTAGAGCGTTTTGCCAATCGGGTTAGTGTATTAGGAGCTGTTTTCCGTCCAGGTATGTATGGTATGGAAGCAGGTATGACTTTGAAGCAATTAATAGAACAAGCAGATGGTGTGCGTGAAGATGCCTTTTTAGAAAGAGGCATTATCAATAGGCTTAGAGCAGATAATTCAGCCGAGTTGATTAATTTCAATGTTCGTGAAGTATTAGCAGGAACAGCAACTGATATTCCATTAAAAAGAGAAGATAAGATAGAGATTGCTTCTATCTTTGATTTAAGAGATGAATATAAATTTACGGTACAAGGCGAGGTGCGTTTACCTGGCGATTTTCCTTTCGCCAGTAATGCCACTTTGGGCGATCTGGTTCAAAAAGCAGGTGGATTAAATGAATCCGCTAAAAATGCACGCATTGAGATTGCAAGACGATTGAATAATCGCGATGTTACTGATCCAAGTTCTTCCCAAACCATTTTGGTCGATATTAAAGATGGTATTGTATCCAATCCGAATGTAGATTTACAACCTTATGATGTGATTACGGTATTGGGCGATGCCGGTTTCCGTACGCAAAGACAAGTAAAGATTGAGGGAGAAGTATTATACCCTGGTATATATACCATTTCAAGAGAAGATGAGCGTATTTCCGATATTATCAAACGTGCAGGAGGTTTGACCTCTTACGCTTATACCGAAGGTGCATCGTTAAAACGTACAGGTGTATCGAAATTAAAGGTCGAGGAGAAAAAAGAAAAAGAGCGTTTTAAAAAAGAAATGGTTAAAAGTATGGCTGATTCGCGAAATGAGGAGGAACTTGATCTTGAAGAAGATGAGAATTTGTCTTCAGCTCAAGCAAAAAATAAAGCTTTAGCAAAAGTCTCTCAGCAATCTGGGGTTTCAGCATCCGATATTGAACCGAGTGATCTAGTTGGGATCGAATTAAATAAAATTCTTGAAGATCCCTATCAACGAGGCGATTTATTAGTGTTAGATGGTGATATAATTAATGTGCCGAAGGAATTACAAACAGTTAAGGTCGTTGGAGAGGTTCTCAATTCAAATAATGTCGTTTATGTAAAAGGCAAAAACTTAAAATATTATATCAACCAGGCAGGAGGTTTTACGGATAATGCATTGAAAAAACGTGTTTTTGTTCAATATGCGAATGGAGCTGTTAAAGGAAAAGATGGAGGTGATCCAGAAATTAAGCCAGGAGCAGAGATTGTCGTTCCAAAAAGGGCGCCGCGCGAAAAGATGAGTTCTCAGGCATGGATAGGGATTGGTACTGGAGTAGCTTCTACTTTAGCTATTATTATTAGTTTGTTTAAAAATTAGTATTAGACTATGCAAGAAAATTTATCTTCAAAAGAAGAAATTACTATGAAGGATCTTATTCTTAAGCTCAGAGAGATAATACATTATTTATTTATAAGGTGGTATATTTTTTTGGGAGTAGGCATAGTAGCAATATTGGTTGGTTTCTTATACGCTAAGTTTAATAAACCTGTTTATATTGCTACTACGACATTTGTCCTGGAAGCAGGTGAAAGCTCTAGTAGTTTAGGACAATATTCAGGTATTGCATCGATGGTCGGTATTGATTTGGGAGGAGGTGGAGGTTTATTTCAGGGAGATAATATTTTGGAGCTTTATAAATCTCAACGGATGATTGAAGCTGCTCTAATAACTAAATCTACTGCTGATACTAACGTCACTTTGGTTGATCAATATCTGAAAATGACTAACACCAAAGCAAAGTGGGAGAAAACTTCTTCAGATTTATTAAAGATTGATTTTGGAAATACTAATCAATTAAATCCTAATTTTCAAAGAATGCGGGACAGTATCATTCATTCAATAGTAAATGATATAAATAAGGAACACTTACAGGTGGTTAAGCCAGATAAAAAATTATCTTTAATTAATGTAAGTGTCAAGGCTAACGACGAATTGTTCGCCAAAGAATTCAATAATGCTTTGGTTAAGGAGGTTAATGATTTCTATTATAACACAAAAACTAAAAAATCTAAAGGTAATATAGCTATTCTGCAACATAAAGTAGATTCTGTTAGGGCTGTTATGAATGGAGACATATCCACAGCTGCATCAGTAGGTGATCAAACACCTAATTTAAATCCAACAAGATTATCTCAGAGAACAATACCTACGCAACGTTCACAATTTTCTGCTGAGACTAATAAAGCTATCTTAGGTCAATTAATTCAAAATCTTGAATTATCCAAAATGTCCTTATTAAAAGAAGCTCCTCTAATTCAAGTAGTAGATCAGCCGAGTTACCCTCTGCCAAAAAATAAAATGGGTAAAATTATTTCAATTATTTTGGCTGTGATTTTATTTGAATTTTTTACACTCTGTTTTTTATTAATTAGACGTGAGTATCATATAATTATGAAAAGATTATAGAAATATTTTTCATAATATAAATATAACCATGTTTTATAAAAATGGCAGATAAACTCATAGAAAAAAAATCAAGAGTTAGTAAAAGTCTAAAAAATGCAAAAATTGCACTTGGATTTTATTTAATTAATTTAATTCTTCAATTTTTCTACAGAAAGATTTTTCTAACTCATTTAGGCGCTGAATTTTTAGGGTTAAATACAACAGCTATGAACCTTTTACAATTTCTGAATTTGACAGAACTTGGAATTGGGGCAGCAGTAAGCTACACCCTTTATAAACCATTATTACATAATAATAAAGATCAAATAAATGAAATTGTATCAGTTCAAGGATTTTTATATAATAGGATAGGGATTATTATTATTATCCTATCGATTATTTTAATGCTTTTCTTTCCTTATTTTTTTGCGGACATTAAAGTTCCGATTTGGTACACATATGCATCTTTTGGAGTTCTTTTAGTATCAGCTTTAAGCACCTACTTTTTCAATTATCAGGAAATTGTTCTCATTTCAGATCAAAAAGAGTATAAGATAAACTATGTTACGCAGGGAATAAAAATACTTAAGATTTTATTTCAGATTTTTTGTATTTCATTGTTGGCGCATGGCTACGTTTGGTGGTTGCTATGCGAGCTAGCAGGATCTTTATTAATTGTTTTTGGAATTAGATATATTGTTAGAAAAGAATATCCTTGGTTAAAAACAAATATTAATTATGGTAAGTCGCTGTTAAAAAAATATGCTGATATAACTAAAAAGACTAAACAATTATTTGCTCACAAGATCGCTGCCTTTGCTCTTAACCAAAGTAGCCCTCTGATAATTTTTGCTTATACTAATTTGTCGTTTGTTGCGGTTTACGGGAATTATTTATTAGTTTTTACTGGAGTAACGGCACTTCTAGGAGCAATTTTTAATAGTATAAATGCTGGAGTTGGTAACTTAGTCTCTGAAGGGAATAAGGATAAAATTATATCAATATTTATAGAATTATTTACAATTAGATTTTTTCTCACATGCGTTGCTTGCTATAGTATTTATAAGTTGTCTCCAATTTTTATTTATTATTGGCTTGGTAGTACTTATTTGATGGACAATTCTATTTTAGTGTCATTAGTTTTCATTTTGTTTGTTAATCTTTCGAGGTTAACGGTAGATTCATTTATTAATGCATATGGATTATTTAATGATATAGGCGCAGCAATAATTGAAGCTAGTCTAAATATTGGCCTATCTATTATTCTAGGCTATTATTTTGGAGTGATTGGTGTTTTATGTGGTGTTGGTATTAGTTTAATAGCTATTATTTTAATATGGAAGCCTTACTTCTTATTTAAAAGGGGGTTTAAGGTAAATATTTTAGATTATATCTTATTATATATTAAACTATTGGCAATCTCAATAAGTATATATAGTGTTTGTAATTATTTAGAGAGTTTCGTTAATATTGATCCTTATGATTCTCCGATAAGTTTTGCTCTGTATAGCTTTATCATTGTTTTTACATTTATGCTTTTACTTTTTATTGTATTATTATTATGTATGAAAGGTATGAGACAAAGTTTTTCTAGAATTACGACATATTTAAAAAAAGATGAAACAAGAATCTAATTATTATATCAAGGGAGATTTCATAACAAGGTCGCATTTCCAACAGACCTTATTGAAGAATAATTTGACAAGATATACCGCATACTTTTTGTATTCATTATTTGCGAAAATTTTGATATTCATCAAAAAATTAACTTCCTCCCCAAAAAGACAATATAAGTATAATGTCTGCGTGTGCGCTTTATTTAAGAATGAAGGTAAATTTCTAGAAGAATGGATTGAATATCATCTAGTTGTTGGTGTTGATTGCTTTTATCTATATAATAACAATTCAGATGACCATTATCTTGATATTTTAGATCCATATATAAAGCGAGGTATTGTTGTTCTTGTCGACTGGCCGCATGATCATGCACAGATGTCAGCATATAAAGATTGCTATACTAAATTCCGTGATGATACTAATTGGCTTCTATTTATCGATTTGGATGAATTTGTTTGTCCGTTAAATTCCGATACTATTAATTCCTGGTTGGCTCCGATGAAAAAATATCCAGGAATAGCAATTTATTGGAAGCAATTTGGCTCTAATGGTAAATTAATCCATGATCCAAATCAACTTGTTATAGAGCAATATACGCAGTGCTGGGAAAAACCGAGCGTTTATACTAAAATGATTTGTAATATGGATTTTCCAATATATGAATTTGATAATCCACATGTTATTTGTTCTACTATTTTCGGATTTAAAATCCCGCCAATTAATCAATTTAAAAAATTAGTGAGTTTTGGTATTAATCGTGGCACAAATGTGAATAATCCATCTATACAAATTAATCATTATTGGGGTAAAGCATTTGATTGCTTTATGGAAAGCAAAGTCAAAAGGAGTGATGTTTATCATAAAAATGATAAAGAAATGGGTCAGTTGCGTCTTATGCTTTTAGATTCTCACGAGGCTATGTGCTCAGTAAAGGAACATAAGATTCATAGATTCCTCCTAAGAACGAAGTTGCAAATAAATAAAGAAATATGATATTATATTTGATTCCGTTTTTTGTTACATTTTGTGCTATTATTAAGTACGAAATATGTAGGGAAGATGATATTGGAAAATATTTCATTTGGGGAGGACTATATGTTTACCTTACTTGCTTGATTGGTTTTAGATACATGGTTGGCGGAGATAGCTTTGTGTATTTAAACTATTTTAACGAATTATCGACACTTAATGGAATAAAACTATCAATGGATGATGAATATCAACCGCTTTTTGTTTTATTGAATTATATTTCAAAAATTATTTATCCAAGTTTTACTTCTTTTCAAATAATTCATGTCATTTGTATCAATACATGTCTATTTTGGTTCTTTTACAAAAATGCAGAAAATAAGTTCACAGCTTTATTTCTGTGTTTATTAATGTTTTATATAAACTTTTCAGTTGAAATTTTAAGGGAGTCTCTGGCTGTTATGGTTTTTATTTTCAATTATAAAAATCTGGAAGAAAATAAATGGTTCAAATATCTTTTTTGGACATTTATTGCTATGATGTTTCATTTATCTGCTGGCTTTCTTTTAATTTTACCGTTTTTAAAATTTTTAAAATTCAACAAGTATTATTTTGTTATACTTGTTATTATATTTTTGTCTCTAAGTCAGTTGCAATTTTTGTTTATTATTTTTGAGAATTTCGAGAAAATTAATAAAAAATTAAATGACTATTCAGAAGCAACCTATGGTTGGAAGTCTTCATTACTATT
>Ga0308165_1006143_pt1 | contig 10754 bp, 12 predicted proteins | sample PhyWR2_FD_201032 | JGI IMG/M metagenome (GOLD analysis project Ga0308165, IMG submission 201032) | Phyllosphere microbial communities from UC Gill Tract Community Farm, Albany, California, United States - DLSLW.R2 | ecosystem: Host-associated > Plants > Phyllosphere > Unclassified | place: USA... | reverse complement strand
GCAGCGCTATGTCTCGCGCTACAACATCAGCAGGCCTCACAGCTATAACGACTACAGGTCGCCGGTCGTGAAGGAAAGGTTGGCGGCGTGAACCGTAATCAGTGTCCAAGATTACTTGACCAGTTCAGCTTGCCCGCGAAAGCGGTGTATCAGTTCAGGTAATGTCGCCTGACACGCCGTCTTCGCGGGCAAGCCCGCTCCCACAGGGATTTCCATAGTCAGTTCAACCGCGTCAATCCTCGAATTCGCGGCGTTCGGCTTCGATCGCTTCGGCCAGGGCGCGGGCCTCGGCTTCTTCTTCGCTCAGTTCGGGCTCCGGTTCGGGCGGTGTCTGTTCGAGGGCGGCGACGGCGGCCAGGAGTTTTTCCCGTGCCTCGGCCACGCCAAGCACATCGTCTTCTTGCTCGGGCTCGGGTTCGGCTTCGGCCTCAACCTCCGGCATCTCTCCCGAATCGCCATCACGCAACATATCGTCGAAATCGGTCTTGAGCCCCTCTTCCATGCTGTCCAACTCCAGCAACAGCGTGTGGAAACTGGTTTCTTCCTTGGGTTCTTCCGGCTCGGCACTGGCATCGGCCAGTTCCTGCAATCCGGCAGGCACCGGTGCGTCATCAAAGTCCAGGACCGGGTCCGGCTCCAGCTCACGCAAGTCCGCGAGCGGCGGTAAATCGTCGAGGTTCTTCAGGTTGAAATGGTCGAGAAACGCCTTGGTCGTGGCGAACATCGCCGGTTTGCCCGGCACGTCGCGGTAGCCGACGATGCGGATCCACTCGCGCTCCAGCAGCGTCTTGACGATATGACTATTGACCGCCACGCCCCGCACGTCTTCGATTTCGCCACGGGTAATGGGCTGACGATAGGCAATCAGCGCCATGGTCTCCAGCATGGCGCGGGAATAGCGTTGCGGCCGCTCTTCCCACAAGCGCCCCACCCACGGCGAGAATTTTTCGCGTATCTGCAGCCGATAACCGGAAGCGACTTCCTTCAGTTCAAAAGCACGACCGTCGCAGGACTTGGCCAGCAATGTCAGCGCTTTCTTGAACACCGGGGGCTCCGGCCGTTCGCCTTCCTCAAACAGTTCGTAGAGGCGTTCAAGCGATTGCGGTTTTCCCGAGGCCAACAGAAAGGCTTCAAGCAGTGGCGCCAGCTCGCGGGGTTCAGTCAGGTTCATGATTCAACTCGTTATTCGGCTCGGGCTCGCACGTGAATCGCCGCGAACGGCTCATTCTGCACCAGCTCGACCAAGGATTCCTTGACCAGTTCGAGGATCGCCATGAAAGTCACCACCACTCCCAGGCGTCCTTCCTCGGCAGTGAACAGCTCGATAAACGGCACGAAACCGCCGCCCTTGAGCCGCTCCAGCACATCGCTCATGCGCTCGCGAGTAGACAGGGCCTCGCGGCTGACCTGATGGCTTTCGAACATGTCGCCGCGGCGCAGCACCTCGGCCATGGACATCAACAGCTCTTCCAGGCTGACATCCGGCAACAACTTACGGGCCCGGGCCTCCGGGGCATCCAGTTTTGGCACCACCACGTCTCGACCGACACGGCTGAGGCCGTCGATGCCTTCGGCCGCGTTCTTGAAGCGCTCGTATTCCTGCAAGCGGCGGATCAACTCGGCGCGCGGATCGTCTTCTTCGTCTTCGACAGTCTCCGCCCGAGGCAGCAACATCCGCGACTTGATCTCGGCCAGCATCGCGGCCATCACCAGATACTCGGCGGCCAGTTCCAGGCGGACCGACTGCATCAACTCGACGTAACCCATGTACTGGCGGGTGATTTCCGCCACCGGGATGTCAAGGATGTTGATGTTCTGCTTGCGGATCAGGTACAGCAGCAAATCGAGCGGGCCTTCGAAGGCTTCGAGAAACACTTCGAGCGCATCGGGCGGGATGTACAGGTCCAGGGGCATTTCCAGCACCGCCTGCCCATAGACCATGGCAAAGGGCAGTTCCTGCTGGGCGCCGGCCTGACTGTCGACAACGGGTTCCACGGCCGACATCTAGGCCTCGGCCATGAACGGCGAAGGGTCGCCGCAACCGACGCGGATCACTTCCGGCTCGCCATCGGCGAGGTTGATCACGGTGGACGCCTTGATCCCGCCAAAACCGCCGTCGATGATCAGGTCTACCTGATGCTCCAGCAACTGGCGCATCTCGTACGGATCGCTCAGCGGATCGGTGTCGCCGGGCATGATCAGCGTGACGCTCATCAGCGGCTCGCCGAGCTCGGCCAGCAGCGCCAGGGCAATGGGATGACTGGGCACCCGCAGACCGATGGTGCGTTTTTTCGGATGCAGCAATAGCCGTGGGACTTCGCGGGTGGCGTTGAGGATAAACGTGTAGGGCCCCGGCAGATGCGCCTTGAGGATACGGAAGGTCCCGGTGTCGATCTTGGCGAACAGCCCCAGCTGCGACAGGTCGCTGCAGATCAACGCGAAGTTGTGCTTGTCGTCCAGCCCACGCAGGCGGCGTACGCGTTCTACGGCCACCTTGTCACCGATCTGGCAACCAATGGCGTAGGACGAGTCGGTGGGATAAATCACCACCCCGCCCTTGCGGATGATCTCGACAGCCTGTTTGATCAGACGCGCTTGCGGGTTTTCCGGATGAATCTGGAAAAATTGACTCACATTCTCTACCTGTTCAGACGACGGTAATAATTGGGTCATGTTTGAATCGACACCACAGTGGTGGCAGATCCTCCGGGAGCGGGCGGTATTCGCCGATCTCGGACCAGCCTCCAGGGCCATGAAAATCACTGCCGGCACTGACCAGCAGACCAAACTCCCGAGCCAGGATGGCAAGGCTGCCCACTTGCTCGGCGGGCTGATGACCATTGACGACTTCGAGCGCCTGGCCTCCCGCTTGAATATAGTCAGAAATCAGCCGACGACGCTTGCTACGCGTGAAATCATAGTGCCAGGGATGTGCCAGGCTGACCCAGGCATTGGATGCACGCAGGGTTTCCACGGTTTCCTCCAGGGCCGGCCAGTGTTGCTTGACGTCCCCCAGCTTGCCCGCGCCCAGCCATTTGCGAAACGCTTCGGCGCGATCCTTGACGAACCCTTCTCGCACCATCCAGTCGGCAAAATGCGGACGGGCCGGCGCATTGCCGCTGTCGCCCAGTTCCTGCTGGATGGCACGGGCGCCGTCCAGCGCCCCCGGCATGCCCTTGAGCGCCAGCTTGCGGCTTATTTCTTCAGACCGTAGCCAACGCCCATCGTGCAATCGGGCTATTGCCTCGACCAACGGCGGCGCGTCTGGGTCAAATGCGTAACCCAATACGTGGATGGTCGCGCCGCCCCAGGTGCAGGACAACTCCACACCATTGATCAGTTGCATCCCCAGTGCCGTCGCCGCGCTGCGCGCCTCTTCAAGGCCTTCGACGGTGTCATGATCGGTCAAGGCCAGGACCTGCACGCCCTTCTCATGCGCGCGCGCCACCAGGGCGGCGGGCGCGAGCGCACCATCGGAGGCGGTGCTGTGGCAGTGCAAATCGACATTCACGGGGATACATGACCTCAAATCAGCTGGCGCTATCGCGCGCCCATATGTTTGTTATTATGCCGCCACATCCTGCTTCTGGCTGCCACTGTGAAACAATTCATCGATTTCATCCCGCTCCTGCTGTTTTTCATCGTATTCAAAATAGACCCTCGGGTTGTCGACATCGCCGGTCACCAGGTCACTGTAGGCGGTATCTACAGCGCCACCGCGATGCTCATCATCAGCTCCCTTGTGGTCTATGGCGCCCTGTTCATCAAACAGCGCAAGCTGGAAAAAAGCCAATGGCTGACGCTCATCGCCTGCCTGGTCTTCGGCAGCCTGACCTTGGCCTTCCATAGCGAGACCTTCCTGAAATGGAAAGCCCCGGTGGTGAACTGGCTGTTTGCCCTGGCGTTCATTGGCAGTCACTTCATCGGCAATCAGTTGCTGATCAAGCGCATCATGGGTCACGCGCTGACGTTGCCGGACCTTGTCTGGACACGCCTCAACATTGCCTGGATCGCCTTCTTCCTGTTCTGCGGCGCCGCCAACCTGTTTGTCGCGTTCACCTTCCAGGACTACTGGGTCGACTTCAAGGTCTTCGGCAGCCTGGGCATGACGGTGCTGTTCCTGGTTGCCCAGGGCATCTACCTGTCGCGCCACCTGCACGACACCGATACCACCACGCCAAAAACCGAGGACTGACATGCTTTACGCAATCATTGCCACAGACGTCGCCAACTCCCTGGAAGCCCGCCTGGCCGCGCGCCCCGCGCACCTCGAGCGTCTGCAAGTGCTCAAGGGCGAAGGCCGTATCGTATTGGCCGGCCCGCACCCTGCGGTCGACAGCAATGATCCGGGCGCAGCGGGTTTCACCGGCAGCCTGATCGTCGCCGAGTTCGATTCCCTGAGCGCCGCCCAGGCCTGGGCCGATGCCGACCCGTACATCGCTGCCGGCGTCTACGCGAACGTTTCGGTCAAGCCATTCAAGCAAGTCCTGCCTTAAAGTCCTGGCTCGCGATGAACCTTCGCGGTTCATCGCGCTCTCAATCGCTCATTATTCTCGTTTGCCTGCCGACAACCTGCCCAATACTCGATTGGAATTCAGGAGTTGCCATGCGCAAAGGTCCGTTGTGTCTGCTGTTGGTCACGTTGTCGATTGTCGCGCCCGCCCACGGTGAGGAAACCACCGAGGGCAGCCATTCGACGCCGCTGTCCTTGAGCGCCGGCGCCCAGATCACCGAGTTGCAGCAACGCTTGAAGGCTAGCGAGGCGCAGCGGGAAGAACTGAGCAAACAACTGCAAAATGTCGATGCCGAACGTGAAAGCGCGCAACTGGCGCGGTTGCGCCAGGAGAACCAGCGATTGAAGCTGCAACTCAAGGAGACCCAGGCCAGCAGTCCGTTGCAACGTTTCCTCACAGATCAGCAGCAATGGTTTGTGATCGGTGCGGGAGTTGCGCTTTTGGCCCTGCTCTGCGGTATCTTCGCCAGTGGTGCAAGTCGAAAACGTCGACAATGGCTAAATTGAGTGAGTCATGAGCGAGCTGTTACTGATTGATGATGACCAGGAGCTGTGTGAGCTGCTGGTCAGTTGGCTGAGCCAGGAAGGATTCCAGGTGCGTGCCTGCCACGATGGCCAGAGCGCCCGCCGGGCACTGGCCGAAACCTCCCCGGCGGCCGTGGTGCTGGATGTGATGCTCCCGGACGGCAGCGGTCTTGAGTTGCTCAAGCAACTGCGCGGCGACCACCCGGATCTGCCGGTGTTGATGCTGTCGGCCCGAGGCGAACCGCTGGACCGCATCCTCGGCCTGGAGCTGGGCGCCGACGACTACCTGGCCAAACCCTGCGACCCCCGGGAACTGACCGCCCGCCTGCGCGCCGTGCTGCGTCGCAGTCATCCGGCAGCGGTATCCAGCCAGCTTGAACTGGGCGACCTGTGTTTCAGCCCGGTGCGTGGCGTGGTCAGCATCGATGAACAGGAGTTCAGCCTGACCGTCTCCGAAAGTCGCTTGCTGGAAGCCTTGCTCAAGCAGCCCGGTGAACCGCTGGACAAGCAGGAACTGGCGCAAATCGCCCTCGGCCGCAAACTGACCCTGTACGACCGCAGCCTGGACATGCACGTGAGCAACCTGCGCAAGAAAATCGGCCCCCACCCTGACGGCCGCCCCCGCATCGTCGCCCTGCGCAGCCGCGGTTATTACTACAGTCTCTGACCTTTTGCGGCAGCCGGGCTCACGCACGGCTGCTGATGTGTCAGCACGCGACGAAATCGTCTTTACCCAAGCTTTACGTTGCGCTGACCGCCGCTGACCTTGAACTCCGTAATCTGAACTCATCCGGAACGTACCGGGAACGAGACAAGGAGATTCACCATGCGCAAGACTCTTATCGCCCTGATGTTCGCAGCTGCCCTGCCCACCGTTGCCATGGCCATGCCTGAAGGTGCTGGCCCCATGGGTGGCCCGCTGGACGGCCCACGCCACGGCGGCCAGATGCACGAGATGCGCGGTAAAGGCCCTTACAGCCAACTGGACCTGAGCCGCGAACAGCGCGAGCAGATCCGCAAGATCATGGGCGAGCAGATGCACGAGCGTAAGCAAGTGGTCGACAAGTACCTGGAGAAACTCTCGCCAGCGGACCAGAAAGCCATGAAAGACGAGATGGCGGCCAACCACAAGAAAGCCGAGTCCGATGTACGGGCGCTGCTGAAACCGGATCAACAGAAGAAATTCGACGAAATCCAGAAAAAGCGAGCGGAGCGCCAAGCTGAATGGGCCGAGTTCAAGGCCTGGAAAGCGCAACAACCGCAAAAAGCGCAATAATGCGTTAACCCCGAACCCGGCGGTTGATACCGCCGGGTTTGTTTTTGCTGCTCCCGGGTGTTTATGGCAACGCCGGAAACCTGTAGGAGCGAGCTTGCTCGCGATGGCGGTGTGTCAGTCTGCAAATAGGTCAACTGACAGTACGCTATCGCGAGCAAGCTCGCTCCTACAGTGAATAGCGGGGCCACATCCATCGTCGTCTGCCTGGAGATTTCCGTGCGTTCATTGTTCTGGCGTATCCTGGCCAGCTTCTGGCTGGCCATCGCCCTGGTTGCCGGGCTGTCGATCCTGCTCGGGCACATGCTTAACCAGGACGCCTGGATCCTCAGCCGTCATCCGGGCCTCAACACCCTGGCCGAGGAATGGACGCAGACCTACGAGGCGCAGGGTGAAGACGCAGCCCAGGACATCCTCGAACAGCGCAAACGCCAGTATCACATCGATGTCCAGGTGTTCAACGAAAGCGGTGATCCGGTGGTGCGGGGCACCTTCCCGCGCCGTGCCGCCGCCTTCGAAGCGCGCCAGAACAACGACGACAAACGCCTGCCTTGGCGCCGCGTGACCGATGAGTACACCAGCACCAAGACCGGCGACACCTATCTGCTGATCTACCGAATTCCCCACCCGGAACTGGACGCCTGGCACCGCGAAAGCCTGCTCTGGCCACTGAGCGCCCTGGGCATCGCACTGGTGGTGCTGACGCTGTTCAGCCTGCTCGTAACCTTGTCCATCACTCGCCCACTGAGTCGCCTGCGTGGCGCGGTGCATGACCTGGGACAGACCACTTACCAACAGAACAGCCTGGTGAAACTGGCCAATCGTCGCGATGAGTTCGGCGTACTGGCCAACGATTTCAATCGCATGGGCGCACGCTTGCAAAGCCTGATTGGCAGTCAGCGACAGCTCCTGCGTGACGTGTCCCATGAACTGCGCTCACCGCTGGCACGATTGCGCATTGCGCTGGCGCTGGCCGAGCGAGCCAGCCCGCAGGAGCGCGAAAAACTGTCACCGCGCCTGACCCGCGAGTGTGATCGATTGGAAGCACTGATCAGCGAGATCCTGGTGCTGGCGCGGGTCGATGCCGACAACGCCAGCGCTGAAGAGGTCGATCTCAATGCGTTGTTGAGCACCCTGCAGAAGGACGCGCAACTGGGCTCGCCGGAGCAGACCGTCGACCTGGACGCCGAGGAAAACCTCAGCCTCAGGGGCTGGCCGACCATGATCGAACGCGCGGTGGATAACCTGTTGCGCAACGCCCAACGCTTCAACCCGGTCGGTCAACCGATCGAAGTGCAGGCTCGGCGTCAAGGCGAACGAATCGTGGTTCAGGTGCGCGACCATGGTCCTGGTGTGGACAACGAGCATTTGAGTCAGCTGGGCGAACCGTTTTACCGGGCGCCCGGGCAGACCGCAGCGGGCCATGGCCTGGGGTTGGCGATCGCCCGGCGTGCGGCGGAACGGCATGGCGGCAGCCTGGCGCTGGCCAATCATCCGCAGGGCGGGTTTGTGGCCACGCTGGAGTTGCCGCTGGTGCCGGGGGTGGTGGCGCAGCCGTAACTTGGTCGTACTTTCCCCACTTGTGGGAGCGGGCTTGCCCGCGATAGCTGCGTGTCAGTCACCAAATTTTTAAACTGAAAGACCGCTATCGCGGGCAAGCCCGCTCCCACAGGGTGGGTAGTTCTGTCAATTACTGACCCGACCACGCACTGACAAACTTCGTCAGGTTTTCTTTCTCCGCTACACGCGGGTCTTTCTGCGGCGTGCCGAGGTACAGGAAGGCAATCACCTCCTCGCCTTCAGTCAGACCCAGGCCCTTGGCCACGTGCGGCGAGTAGGCCAGTTCACCGGTGCGCCACACGGCGCCAATCCCCTGCGCATAGGCCGCCAGCAAAATCCCGTGGGCTGCGCAACCTGCCGCCAGCCGTTGTTCGGACTTCGGGTATTTCACGTGATCCTGCAACCGCGCGATCACCACGACCACCAGTGGCGCGCGCAACGGCCCGTTACGGGCCTTGTCCAACGCCGCCTCCGACACTTCGCTGTCCTGCAGTTTCGCCGCTTCGGCCAGCAATTCGCCCATCTGCTCCCGTGCTGCGCCTTCGACGGTGAGGAAGCGCCAAGGCTGCAAGTGACCGTGGTCCGGAGCGCGCATCGCCGCGTGGAACAGCACTTCACGCTGCGCTGCGGTCGGAGCCGGATCGAGCAAACGCGGAACAGAAACACGGTTGAGCAAAGCGTCGAGAGCCTGCATCGGCCACCTCCTGAAAAAATTGTCCAGCTATTCTAGCGGTAAGCGTCCGGCAGTGCCGGTTTACATGCCCTGCCCCATGGGTAGAATGGCGCCCTTCCCCCTTTCAGCCCGAGCGGACTTCATGGCGTTGCCGACCTTACGAACCATTGGTTTCATCATCGGCCTCTTCCTGATCACGTTGGCAATCGCCATGGTGGTGCCCATGGCCACCTTGATCATTTTCGACCGCACCAGCGACATGCCCTCGTTCCTCTGGTCCAGCATGATCACCTTCCTGGCCGGCCTGGCGCTGGTGATCCCCGGTCGCCCCGAGCATGTGCACCTGCGTCCGCGGGACATGTACCTGCTGACGGTCAGCAGTTGGCTGGTGGTGTGCATTTTCGCCGCACTGCCGTTCCTGCTGACCCAGCACATCAGCTACACCGACTCGTTCTTCGAAAGCATGTCCGGGATCACGGCGACCGGCTCCACGGTGCTCAACCACCTGGACAGCATGTCTCCGGGCATCCTGATGTGGCGCTCGCTGCTGCACTGGATAGGCGGCATCGGTTTTATCGGCATGGCGGTTGCGATCCTGCCATTGCTGCGCATTGGTGGCATGCGCCTGTTCCAGACCGAATCGTCGGACCGCTCGGAAAAGGTCATGCCCCGCTCGCACATGGTCGCGCGCCTGATCGTGGCGGCGTACGTCGGTATCACCATTCTCGGCAGCCTGGCCTTCTGGTGGGCCGGCATGAGTCCGTTCGACGCGATCAACCATGCGATGTCGGCGATTTCAACCGGGGGCTTCTCCACCTCCGACCTGTCCCTGGCCAAGTGGACACAACCGGCGGTGCACTGGGTGGCCATCGTCATCATGATTCTGGGCAGCCTGCCGTTCACCCTGTACGTGGCGACCCTGCGCGGTAACCGCAAGGCTCTGCTCAAGGACCAGCAAGTACAGGGCCTGCTCGGCATGTTGCTGGTGACCTGGTTGGTGCTCGGCACCTGGTACTGGTGGACCACCCAATTGCACTGGCTGGATGCGTTGCGCCATGTGGCGCTGAACGTGACCTCGGTGGTGACCACCACCGGTTTTGCGCTGGGGGACTACAGCCTCTGGGGCAATTTCTCGCTGATGCTGTTCTTTTACCTGGGCTTCGTCGGCGGCTGCTCGGGCTCGACGGCGGGCGGGATCAAGATTTTCCGCTTCCAGGTCGCCTACATCCTGCTCAAGGCCAACCTTAACCAGCTGATTCACCCGCGCGCGGTGATCAAGCAGAAGTACAACGGCCACCGTCTCGACGAAGAGATCGTGCGTTCGATCCTGACCTTTTCGTTTTTCTTCGCCATCACCATCTGCGTGATCGCCCTGCTGCTGTCGCTGCTCGGCGTCGACTGGATGACCGCCCTGACCGGCGCGGCCAGTACCGTGTCCGGCGTTGGCCCGGGGCTGGGCGAAACCATCGGCCCGGCCGGCAACTTCGCCAGCCTGCCGGATGCGGCCAAGTGGATTCTCTCGTTCGGCATGCTGCTTGGCCGCCTGGAGATCATTACGGTGTTCGTGCTGTGTATTCCGGCGTTCTGGCGTCACTGACCCGGTTCGGCGCTTCCGCCAGCCGTACCCGGTACTCGCCGGGCGTGGTGTCGAACCAGCGGCGGAAGGCACGAAAGAAGTTGCTCGGGTCGGCAAAGCCCAGCAGGTAGGCAATTTCCAGCAGGGTCATGGTCGGCTGCGCGAGGTATTGCTCGGCCAGTTCGCGGCGGGTGTCATCGAGCAGGGTCTGGAAGCTGGTGCCCTCTTCCTGCAGCCGTCGCTGCAAGGTTCGCTGCGACAGGTGCAGCGTCTGCGCCACGGTATCGCGCTTGGGTTCACCCTGGGGCAATAGGCGGCAGAGCACCTGACGGGCCTTGTGGGTCACGCGGCTTTCGGAGAACCGCGCCAGATACTCCCCGGCAAAACGGTCGTGCAACAGCGCCATGGCTTCGTTGGCGGTTGGCAACGGCGCCTCCATGTCGGCCCGTTCGAAAATCAGCGCGTCATAGGGTGCGTTGAACTCCAGCGGCGCGTGGAACGCCTGCCTGTAGGGCGCCAGATCGGCAGGTTCCGCGCCCTGCACCAGCACCTTGCGCGGTTGCAGGGTTCGCCCGCTCAGCCAGCCGCACAGCGCCAGCGCACAGGCCAGCGACGCTTCGGCGCTCTGCCGGGT
>Ga0308165_1006141_pt1 | contig 10758 bp, 10 predicted proteins | sample PhyWR2_FD_201032 | JGI IMG/M metagenome (GOLD analysis project Ga0308165, IMG submission 201032) | Phyllosphere microbial communities from UC Gill Tract Community Farm, Albany, California, United States - DLSLW.R2 | ecosystem: Host-associated > Plants > Phyllosphere > Unclassified | place: USA... | reverse complement strand
TGCCCTTCGCCTATTCGCTGCAGGACCGCCTGGACCTCGAGCACTACCTGCGGCCGCACCACGACGATCCCGATGGCAAGCTGATCGCCTGGGCGCACCAGTTCTTCGTCCAGGGCGGACCCACGCCCACGCGCGACCTGCTCGCGCGCATGAACCAGCACATCTTCCAGCAGTTCCGCTACGAGGCGCGCGACGAGCAGGGCACGCAGACGCCCCTGCAGACATTGGCGCGCGGCAGTGGCAGTTGCCGCGACTATGCGCTGCTGATGATGGAGGCGGCGCGCCGGCTGGGCGTGGCGACGCGGTTCGTCTCGGGCTATCTCTACGATGCCGCGCTCGACGCCAACGCCATGCCCGGCGGCCTCGCCACGACCGGCGCGGGCGCCACCCATGCCTGGCTGCAGGCCTACCTGCCCGGCGCCGGCTGGGTCGCGTTCGATCCGACCAACAACCTGCTGGGCGGCAACCAGCTCATCCGGGTCGCCGTGGCACGCGATCCGGCCTTCGCGGCCCCGGTCTCGGGCAGCTGGTTCGGCGAACCCGATGCCTATGTCGGCCTGGAAGCCACCGTGCAGGTGAGTCGGCGCGCCAAGTGACGCGTGGCGTCGGGTCCGCCAGCGGGTGAGTCCCCGTCTCCCGGGCAGGCCCGGCGTTTTCCTTCAGCCACCCCCGCCACCGGGGTCTAGAAGGACGGCATGGTCTCACGCTGCATCACCTTGCTGCTGGTCGTCGCGCTCGCCGCCGCGATCTATGCGGTCCATGTCGGCGCGCTCGTGGTCCCGGCTCGGTTCAATCCCTGGGCGCCGCTCGATGTCGAAGCCGCGCCCGACTGGCTGACCGACATCCGGCTGTCGCGCGCGCGGCGCGATCCGGCGCTGTGCACCGCCGCGCTGGCACGCACCGGCATGCAGTACGACCCCGTGCCCGATCGCGTCACGGGACCGGGCTGCGGCTTCAGCAATGCCGTGCGCCTGCGCACGGCGCCGGTGCGCCTGGGCAATGCGCCGCTGACCCTGAGTTGTCCGATGGCGCTGTCGTTCTACATGTGGGAGCGCCATGCCCTGCAGCCCGCGGCCAAGGCCCGCTATGGCCAGCGCGTCACCGCCGTCGAGCAGCTCGGCAGCTATGCCTGCCGCAATGTCAACCTGGGCGAGGCGACGGCGGGGACGTCGCGCAGCCGTCACGCGACGGCCGATGCGCTCGACATCTCGGCGCTGGTGCTGGCCGACGGCCGCCGGGTCTCGCTGTCGCGCGACTGGCGTTCCGCCGAGCTCGACGGGCCGGAGGTGGTGTCCGTGCCCACGGCCGCGCTGCTGCTGCGCGACGCGCGTCGCGGGGCGTGCCGCTACTTCGATGGCGTGCTGGGTCCCGACTACAACGCCGCGCACCGCGACCATTTCCATCTCGAGACCGGAGGCTTCGGCATGTGCCGCTGACGCTGGTCCCCGGAGCGCCCGCTTCACCCCGCCGGCAGGGGCTCGACCCGCCTTATCCGAGAATCGGGGGTTTTCGCCCGCCGGCCCGCATGGAGCCTGGCGAATATGCTTATCCGCATAAAGCGTGAATTAGAAAATAGTTTGTTTCCATGAGCGGTGCTTCTACAGTTCCGCCTCTCTTGCCGGGCGTTCGCGCCGCACTCCAAGACCCACGATGTATCAATACACAGACTTCGATCGCCAGTTCGTGCGCCAACGCGCCGACCAGTTCCGCGACCAGCTCGGCCGCTGGCAGACCGGCAAGCTCAGCGAGGAGGAATTCCGCCCGCTGCGCCTGCAGAACGGCTGGTACGTCCAGCGCTATGCGCCGATGCTGCGCGTGGCGGTGCCCTATGGCGAGCTCTCGAGCCGCCAGATCCGCGCGCTCGCCGTCATCGCGCGCGAGTACGACGAGCCCGAGGCCGAGGTCTATCGCACGGCCCTGGAGACGCAGGGCGCGCTGGGCACCGCGACGCTGCCGACGCACTACGCGCACTTCACCACCCGCACCAACGTCCAGTACAACTGGATCCCGCTGTCCAAGAGCGCCGATGTCATGGACCTGCTGGCCAGCGTCGACATGCATGGCATCCAGACCAGCGGCAACTGCATCCGCAACATCACCACCGACGAGCGCGCCGGCATCGCGCAGGACGAGGTGGCCGATCCGCGTCCCTTCGCGGAGATCATGCGGCAGTGGTCGACCCTGCATCCCGAGTTCGCCTTCCTGCCGCGCAAGTTCAAGATCGCCATCACCGGCGCCACCGAGGACCGCGCGGCGACCGACTGGCACGACGTCGGCCTGAAGCTGGTGCGCAACGACGCCGGCGAGCTGGGCTTTCGCGTCGCCGTCGGCGGCGGCATGGGCCGCACGCCGATGATCGGACCGGTGGTGCGCGAGTTCCTGCCCTGGAACCAGATCATGAATTACCTGGAAGCCGTGGTGCGGGTCTACAACCGCTATGGCCGTCGGGACAACAAGTACAAGGCCCGCATCAAGATCCTGGTGAAGGCCGAGGGCCAGAAATACATCGACGACGTCGAGCAGGAATACCGCGAGATCGTCGAGATCGATGGCGGCCCGCACACCATCACGCAGGCCGAGTTCGACCGCGTCGCGGCCAGCTTCGTGCCGCCGGCCCTGGCCGGGCGCCGGGACGCGATGCCCCAGGGCGAGCGCGACGCGCTGCTGCAGCGCCAGAGCGCCGCCAGCGTGCCGTTCGCGCGCTGGCTGGCGCGCAACGTGGCACCGCACCAGGACCCCGGCCTGCGCGCGGTCACGCTGTCCTTCAAGCGCCGCCTGCAGGCGCCGGGCGATGCCTCGGCCGACCAGCTCGACGTGCTGGCCGGCCTGGTCGACCGCTTCTCCGCCGGCGAGGCGCGCGTGACGCACGACCAGAACATCCTGCTGCCCTGGGTCCATGCCGAGGATCTGTTCGAGCTCTGGCAGGCCGCCAGCGACGCCGGCCTGGCGAGCGCCAACGTGCACCTGCTGACCGACATGATCGCCTGCCCCGGCGGCGACTTCTGCGCCCTGGCCAATGCCCGCTCGATCCCGATCGCCGAGGCCATCACCGAGCGCTACCAGGACCTGGACGAACTCGACGACATCGGCGAGATCGACCTGCACATCAGCGGCTGCATCAACTCGTGCGGCCACCACCACAGCGGCCACATCGGCATCCTGGGCGTCGACAAGGACGGCAAGGAGTGGTACCAGGTCACCCTCGGGGGTTCCGATGGCAGCGCGCTGAGCGGCAGGTCGGCCGCCGGCAAGGTCATCGGCCCGTCGTTCTCGGCGCCGGAAGTGCCCGATGTGATCGAGGCCGTGCTCACCACCTACCGCGACACCCGCCTGGCCGGCGAGACCTTCATCAACACCGTGCGGCGCGTCGGACTCGATCCGTTCAAGACCGCCGCCAACGCCGCGCGCTTCGCCGTGGCCGCCCAGGAGAGCGCATCGTGACGCTGAAGCCCATCCGCCTCGTCTCGGCCGAGGAGCATGCCGAGGCCGGCACATCCGACGACCCGAAGGTCGTGCGCCTGCCCAACGACGCCGATCCCCACACGCTGGCCGACCGGCTCGATGCCATCGAGCGCATCGACCTCGACTTCCCGCAGTTCCACGACGGCCGCGCCTTCAGCCAGGCCTTCCTGCTGCGCCGCCGCCTGGGCTTCAAGGGCGACATCCGCGCCACTGGCGACGTGCTGATCGACCAGCTGGTGCAGATGGAACGCACCGGCTTCACCAGCGCGGCGCTCAAGCCGGGCGTCGACGCGGCCGACGCGCAGCGCCAGTTCGAGCGCTTCCCGGCGTTCTACCAGGGCGACGCGGTGGAGGTCGAGCCGCTGTTCGCGCGCACCGGCGCCTGAGGTCCGAACCGTCATGAACGCCATCACGCAGCAGACCCTCCGCCCGTCCGCCGACGCCTTCGATCTGTCCGAGGTCAACGCCCGGCTCGGTCGCGACGCGCAAGGCCTGGTCGACTGGGCCATCGGCCTGGACCGTCCGGCCATCGTCACCACCAACTTCCGTCCGTTCGAGGCCGTGATCCTGCACCTGGTGACCCGTGCCCGGCCCGACGTGCCCGTGGTGTGGATGGACAACGGCTACAACACCGAGGCCACCTACCGCTTCGCCGACGAGGTGACGCGGCAGCTGGACCTGAACCTGAAGATCTACGTGCCGCGCCGCTCGCGCGCCCACCGCGAGGCCGTCGAGGGCGCCACGCCGGCGCTGGACGACCCGCGCCACGCCGCCTTCACCGAGGAGGTCAAGCTGGAGCCCTTCGCCCGCGCCCTGCGCGAGACGGCGCCGCAGGTCTGGTTCACCGCCCTGCGCGCCACGGACACCGCCGTGCGCGCGCAGATGGACCCGGTCAGCGTCAACCCCGACGGCCTGATCAAGGTCGCGCCGCTGCTGCACTGGACGTCGAAGGATCTCCACGCGTATTGCCAGGCGCATGGCCTGCCCAACAACTTCGACTACGTGGACCCGACCAAGGGCGAGGACAACCGCGAGTGCGGCCTGCACATCGCCCACTGAACCGACGACGTCCCTCCGCCCCGGCCCCCGCGCCCGACCCTGCCTCCCGCCCCCCTCATTTCCAGTCCCGATCCATGAACGCCCGCGACGACGCCGAACTGCTCGCCCCCGCCCCGCCCGACGAGGCCAGGGCCCGCCTGTCCAACGCCCACCTCGACGCCCTGGAGGAAGAGGCGATCTTCATCCTGCGCGAGGTCGCCGCCGCCTTCGAGCGCCCGGCGCTGCTGTTCTCGGGTGGCAAGGATTCCCTGGTGCTGCTCAAGTGCGCCGAGAAGGCCTTCGGCACCGGCCGCATCCCCTATCCGCTGCTGATGATCGACACCGGCCACAACTTCCCCGAGGTCACGGATTTCCGCGACTTCCGGGCCCGGGAGCTGGGCGCCGAGCTGATCGTGCGCAGCGTCGAGGACTCGATGCTGCGTGGCACGGTGCGCCTGGCGCACGCCGGCGAATCGCGCAACGCGCACCAGTCGGTGACATTGCTGGAGGCGATCGAGGAATTCCGCTTCGACGCCCTCATCGGCGGCGCCCGCCGCGACGAGGAGAAGGCCCGCGCCAAGGAGCGCATCTTCTCGCACCGCGACGCCTTCGGCCAATGGCAGCCCAAGGACCAGCGCCCCGAGCTCTGGACGCTGTTCAACACGCGCCTGTCGCCGGGCGAGCATTTCCGCGTCTTCCCGATCTCGAACTGGACCGAGCTCGACGTCTGGCAGTACATCGAGCGCGAGTCGATCGCGCTGCCGTCGATCTACTACACGCACCAGCGCCCGGTGGTCGACCGCCGCGGCCTCCTGGTGCCGGTGACGCCGCTGACGCCGCCGCGCGACGGCGAGCAGGTGCAGGTGCGCGACGTGCGCTTCCGCACCGTGGGCGACATCACCACCACCTGCCCGGTGCCCAGCCTGGCGGCCGATGCCGGCGACGTGGTGCTGGAGACGCTGTCGGTCGACGTCAGCGAGCGTGGCGCCACGCGGATGGACGACATGACGTCCGAGGCTTCCATGGAGAAGCGCAAGAAGGACGGGTACTTTTAGCTCGCCCCCAGGCTTGCCCGCTGCGCGTGGCAGCGCCCACCCCCTGCCGGGGGCGACACCGGTGGACCGGCGGAGCCGGATCCACGGTGTCTCTTGAATGGAGAAGAACGAATGAATGCCTCGATTGATTCTGGAACGGCCGACGTGGCCCTCGATACCGGCGCGGCCCTGCGCTTCATCACCTGCGGCTCGGTGGACGATGGCAAGAGCACGCTGATCGGGCGGCTGCTGGTGGACAGCAAGACGGTGCTGCAGGACCAGCTCGCGGGCGTGCAGCGCGGTGGCGAGACCGACCTGGCATTGCTGACCGACGGCCTCTCGGCCGAGCGCGAGCAGGGCATCACCATCGATGTCGCCTATCGCTACTTCGCCACCGCCCGGCGCAAGTTCATCATCGGCGACGCGCCGGGCCACGAGCAGTACACGCGCAACATGGTCACGGCGGCATCGAGCGCCGACGCCGCCGTGGTGCTGGTCGACGCCACCAAGCTCAAGTGGGCGGCCGAGGTCGGCGACGGCGCGGTGGTCGCGCGCGAGCTGCTGGCGCAGACCCGCCGCCACACGCTGCTGTGCGGCCTGCTGCGCGTGCAGTCGATCGTGTTCGCGGTCAACAAGCTCGATGCCATCGACGATGCCGCCCTCGCCTTCGAGCGCATCGCGGGCGCGCTCGCCGCCTTCGCCGAGCAGGCCGATGTGCGCATCGAGGCGATCGTCCCGGTGTCGGCCCTCAAGGGCTGGAACGTGGTCACCCGCCACCCCGACTGGGCCGGCTACGACGGCCCCAGCCTGCTCGAGCTGCTCGAGCATCTGCCGGTGACGGTGCCCGACGAGGACGTGCCCTTCGCCTTCCCGGTGCAGTGGGTGGAGAAGTTCTCCGCCTCGGCCGACACCTCGCAGGGCCGGCGCGTGTTCTGGGGCCGCGTCGCCAGCGGCCACGTCGAGCCGGGCCAGCGCGTGACGGTGCTGCCCAGCGGCCAGGGCGCCACCGTGGCGCAGGTACTCAGCCACACCCGCCAGCCCAGGACCGTGCATGCCGGCCACAGCGCGGGCATCGTGCTCGACCGCGAGGTCGACGTCTCGCGCGGCGACTGGCTGCTGGCACCCGACGCCTTCGAGCCGGTGCGCGAGATCACCGCCACGGTGGCCTGGCTGGACGACGAGCCCCTGGTGCCGGGCCGCGTCTACTGGGCGCTGCAGGGCCACCGCTGGGTCAAGGCCAAGGTGGCGCGCATCGTCGACCGCCTGAACATCAACACGCTCGACGCCGAGCCGGCCGAGCGGCTGGAAGCGAACGCCATCGGCGACATCGTGCTGACCCTGCAGCAGCCGCTGGCGGTGCTGCCCTTCGCGCGCTCGCGCGCGCTGGGCTCGCTGGTGCTGGTGGACACCGCCTCGCACAAGACCGCCGCGGCGGTGTTGGTACAGCCGGCCACGCGCTGAAGAACCCCGGGCCGCGCATCTAAAATGCCCGGCCATCCCGATCCACTTCGCCGCGACCCGCCGGCGACCGACCCCTCCAGATTCCCATGACCCACGTCGTCTCCGAAAACTGCATCCGCTGCAAATACACCGATTGCGTCGACGTGTGCCCGGTGGACTGCTTCCGCGAAGGTCCGAACATGCTCGTGATCGATCCGGACGAATGCATCGACTGCGCGGTGTGCATCCCCGAGTGCCCGGCCAACGCCATCTTCGCGGAAGAGGACCTGCCGGCCGACCAGCTCGCCTTCATCAAGCTCAATGCCGAGCTGGCCCTGGCCGACGGCTGGAAGAGCATCACCAAGCGCAAGGCGGCCCTGCCCGACGCCGACGAGTGGAAGGACAAGCCCAACAAGATCGCGGAACTGGTGCGCTGAGCATGTCCGCGAGTCCGATCGAGACCGACGCGCTGGTCATCGGCGCCGGGCCGGTCGGGCTGTTCCAGGCCTTCCAGCTGGGCCTGCTGGAGATCGGCTGCCACATCGTCGATGCCCTTCCCCACGCGGGCGGCCAGTGCGTCGAGCTCTATGGCGACAAGCCGATCTACGACATCCCCGGCACGCCCGCCACCACCGGGCGCGGCCTGGTCGAGTCGCTGCTGCGGCAGATCGCGCCGTTCGACGTGCCGATGCATCTCGGCCAGCGGGTCGCCACCCTGGCGCGCGAGCCGGATGGCCGCTGGCGCCTGGCGACCGACCAGGGCACCGTGTTCAGGGCCCGCACCGTCTTCATCGCCGCCGGCGTCGGCGCCTTCGTGCCGCGCCGCCTGACCATCGAGGGCATCGGCCGCTTCGAGGGTTCGCGACTGTTCTATCACCCCGATGCCGACACGCTGGCGCGCTTCACCGGCCAGGACGTGGCCGTCAATGGCGGCGGCGACGATGCGCTGCGTACCGCGCTGACGCTGGTCGCCCAGGCCCGCGCGTCCGGGCGGCCGGCCCGTGTCACGCTCGTGCATCGCCGCGACGGCTTCCAGGCCGATGCGGCCCTGGTCGCCGAAGTGCGCGCCGCCATCGCCGCCGGCACGCTCGGCTTCGTCGTCGGCCAGCCGACCGGCCTCGACGACGAGCAGGTCGAGGTCACGCGGCCCGATGACGACATCGTGGCGGCGTCGGTCGCGGCCCTGATCGTCTGCCTGGGCGTCTCGCCGCGCCTGGGCCCGATCGCCGACTGGGGACTGGCACTGGAGCGCAAGCAGGTGCCGGTGGACACCGCGCGCTACGAGACACGCGAGCCGGGCGTCTTCGCCGTCGGCGACATCAACACCTATCCGGGCAAGCGCAAGCTGATCGTCTGCGGCTTCCACGAGGCCACCCTGGCCGCCTGGGGCGCGACCACCCTCGTCTTCCCGGACCGGGCGGTGCCGCTGCAGTACACGACCACCAGCACGCGGCTGCACGAGCTGCTGGGCGTGGCGCCGAACTGACCGCCGGCGCGGCCGCCTTCAGTGGCCCGGCTTGATCAGGTCCATCGCGTCCGAGACGGCTTCCGCGAAGGCGCTTTCGGCATCCTCGTAGACACCGACGCTGACCAGCGTCAGCCGGCCGTTCGGCGAGACGACGTCGATGGCGCCTTCCCACAGGCCGCCGATGGGAGTCAGCCGCGCATGCGGGAAGTAGGTCGAGTCGCCCGTGAAGATCACTTCTTTCATGCCCACAGTGTGTGCCTCCCCGCGGCCTGGAACCACGCGATCGTCTCGGCCTGTTCCTAATCTTGTCCTGATCTTGCCTACAATCCACGCCGAGCTAGGGGTGCTGCATCGATCGAGCGATCGACGCGGCTGAGAAAGTCCCTTCGAACCTGATTGAGTTAATCCTCGCGCAGGGAAGCCGGCCCGGTGGCCGTCACGCCGTTCCACAGGTGTGTCGTTCCTTGCATCGTCCACGACGCAAGCCCCGGGCCCCGCCCACCTGCCAGATCCTTTGCGTGGAGCAAAAGAATGGCGACAAGCACCGATCCGAATCCTCCGCAGGCCGGCCCCATCGCCGGCCGCGCGCGCCTCAGGCCGCCCCCGGGAGCCGCCGCATGGGCACGGGCGCGAAGCCGTGGTTGAGCGGCCCGTTGCCCGACCCGGTCGCGACATCGGCCCCCGCCGCGATGGCGCCGCGCACATAGTCGCGCGCATGGACGACCGCCTCGGGCAAGGCATCGCCGAGCGCCAGCCGCGCCGCGATGGCCGATGCCAGCGTGCAGCCGGTGCCATGCAGGTTGCCGCTGGCGATGCGCGGCGCGGCATGGCGCTGCCGCCGGATGCGGTCGCCATCGGCGATGGCCAGCAGGTCGACCAGCTCGTCGCCGGCCAGGTGGCCGCCCTTGAGCAGCACGGCCGGGGCGCCCAGCGCCAGCAGCGCATCGGCGGTGTCGTCGAAGGCGTCGATGCCGGCGAGCCCCCGGCCCGTCAGCCGCGCCGCCTCGTCGAGGTTGGGCGTGACGAGCGCCACGCGCGCGAACAGCTCCCGCACCATCGTCCCGGCCAGGTCCGCGGCGGCCAGCGCGGTGCCGCTGGTGGCGGCCAGCACCGGATCGAGCACGACATGGGGCAGCGCATAGCGATCGATGGCCCACGCCACCACCTCGACGATCTCCCGGGTGTGCAGCATGCCCAGCTTGACGGCATCGACGCCGATGTCCTCGACCACGGCGCGGATCTGCGCGCGCACCACCTCGGCAGGCACCGGATGGATGGCGGCGACGCCATGCGTGTCCTGCGCAGTGATGGCGGTGATGGCGGTCATGCCATGGCAGCCGAGGGCGGCGAAGGTCTTCAGGTCGGCCTGGATGCCGGCGCCGCCGCCGCTGTCGGAGCCGGCGATGGTCAGCACGCGCGCATAGCGCGGGGGTGTCGGAGTCATGCGGCAAATTATGGGTGGCGCGCATGACGCACGACGACGACGCCACCGAGCTCGCGCCGCTGCCGTTCGCATCGGCGCGCGTGCTGGGCGCGGGCCTGATCGGCCGCCTGCTGGCACTGGCGCTGGCGCGGCGCGGCTGCCGGGTCGACCTGTACGACGCCCAGGGCCCGGATGGCGCGGGCGCCGCGGCGCGCGTGGCGGCGGCGATGCTGGCGCCGCTGGCCGAGTCGGCCGTGGCGCCGCCGCCGGTGGCGCGGATGGGCCGGTACGCATTGGACCGCTGGCCCCGGCTGCTGGCCGGACTGACCACCACCGCCGCGCCGGTGTTCTTCCAGCGCGAGGGCACGCTGGTGCTGTGGCACCGGCAGGACGCGGCCGAGGCCGAGCGCTTCGCCCGCGTGGTCGAGCGCACGCGCGGCTGGATCGGCGACGACCTGCCGCCGATCCGGCATCTGGATGCGGCCGGCATCGTCGCGCTGGAGCCGGCACTGCGCGGCTCGCGCTTCGCGCAGGGCCTGTACCTGGCGGGCGAGGGCCAGCTCGACAACCGCGCGCTGCTGGCCGCCCTGCATGCCGCGCTGGTGGCGCAGCCGAATGTCACGCTGCACTGGCATCGGCCGATGGCGCCGGACGCGATCGATCCGGGCGCCGCCGAACGCGTGATCGACTGCCGCGGCCTGGGCGCGCGGCCGCAGTGGGCGGCCTTGCGCGGCGTGCGCGGCGAGGTGATCCGGGTGCATGCGCCCGATGTCGCGCTGAGCCGCCCGACGCGCCTGATCCATCCGCGCTATCCGCTCTACATCGCGCCCAAGCCCGAGGGCGTCTTCGTCATCGGCGCGACGGAGATCGAGTCGGGCGACATGTCGCCCATG
>Ga0308165_1006137_pt1 | contig 10764 bp, 7 predicted proteins | sample PhyWR2_FD_201032 | JGI IMG/M metagenome (GOLD analysis project Ga0308165, IMG submission 201032) | Phyllosphere microbial communities from UC Gill Tract Community Farm, Albany, California, United States - DLSLW.R2 | ecosystem: Host-associated > Plants > Phyllosphere > Unclassified | place: USA... | reverse complement strand
CGGCGTATAATCTTGCTTTGCGCCCGGAGTTACCCATGCGTCTCGTTCAAAAAGCGCTCACCTTCGACGATGTGTTGTTGGTGCCTGCGTATTCCGAGGTGTTGCCGCGCGACACCTCCCTGGCCACGCGCCTGACTCGCAATATCAGCCTGAATATCCCCCTTGTGTCCGCCGCCATGGACACCGTCACCGAATCGCGTCTGGCCATCGCCATGGCGCAAGAGGGCGGCATCGGGATCATTCACAAGAATTTGTCCGCCGATGCCCAAGCCCGTGAAGTGGCTCGCGTCAAGCGCCATGAATTCGGCATCGTGATCGATCCGGTCACCGTCACCCCCCAGATGAAAGTGCGCGACGCCATTGCGTTGCAGCGCCAGCATGGCATCTCGGGCCTGCCGGTGGTCGAAGGCCGCAAGCTGGTCGGCATCGTGACCAACCGCGATCTGCGTTTTGAAGAAAACCTGGATCAGCCCCTGCGCAACATCATGACGCCGCAGGAACGCCTGGTCACCATGAAGGAAGGCGCCACGCTGGACGAAGCGCAGGCCCTGATGCACAAGCACCGTCTGGAACGCGTGCTGATCGTGAACGACGGCTTTGAACTGCGTGGCCTGGCCACCGTCAAGGACATCGTCAAGAACACCGAACACCCGATGGCCAGCAAAGACGGCCAAGGCCAGTTGCGTGTTGGCGCAGCGGTAGGCGTGGGCGCCGGCACCGAAGAGCGCGTGGAAAAGCTGGTTGCGGCAGGCGTCGACGTCCTGATCGTCGACACGGCCCACGGCCACTCCAAGGGCGTGCTGGAAGGCGTGCGCTGGGTCAAGCAGAACTATCCCAAGGTTGAAGTCATCGGCGGCAACATCGCCACCGCCGCCGCCGCGCGCGCGCTGGTCGAGTACGGCGCCGACGGCGTGAAGGTCGGTATCGGCCCCGGCTCCATCTGCACCACGCGCATCGTCGCGGGTGTGGGCGTGCCGCAGATCCATGCCATCTCCGAAGTCGCCAAGGCGCTGGAAGGCACGGGCGTTCCGCTGATCGCCGACGGCGGCATCCGCTATTCGGGCGACGTCGCCAAGGCGCTGGCCGCCGGCGCATTCGCCTGCATGATGGGCGGCATGTTCGCCGGCACGGAAGAAGCGCCGGGCGAAGTCGTGTTGTTCCAGGGCCGCTCGTACAAGTCGTACCGCGGCATGGGCAGCCTGGGTGCCATGACGGACGGCTCCGCCGACCGCTACTTCCAGGATCCGTCCAACAACGCCGACAAGCTGGTTCCGGAAGGCATCGAAGGCCGCGTCCCCTACAAGGGCAGCGTGCTGGCCATCATCTTCCAACTGGTCGGTGGCATCCGCGCCTCGATGGGCTATTGCGGCGCCGCAACCATCGACGACATGCGCACCAAGGCCGAATTCGTGGAGATCACCTCCGCCGGCGTGCGCGAGTCCCACGTACACGACGTGCAGATCACCAAGGAAGCGCCCAACTACCGCGCCGACTGATCCACACAGTCAACTACAATGTCATGCATTACGCACCGGCAGAATCGCAAAATCTTGTAGCGGTTCTGCCGGTGCGGTTTTATTTCCAACGGGTAGAGTCTCAATGCACCAGCGCATCCTCATTCTTGACTACGGTTCGCAAGTCACCCAGCTGATCGCCCGCCGCGTCCGCGAAGCCGGCGTCTATTCCGAAGTGCACCCCGGCGACGTCGACGACGCCTTCGTGCGCGACCAAATGGCGCAAGGCCTGAAGGGCATCATCCTGTCCGGCAGCCACGCTTCGGCCTACGAAGAAGGCTCCATGCGCGTGCCGCACGCCGTGTTCGAGCTGGGCGTGCCCGTGCTGGGCATCTGCTACGGCATGCAGTCCATGGCGCAGCAACTGGGCGGCGTGGTCAGCTTCTCGGATCACCGCGAATTCGGCTACGCCGAAGTCCGCGCCCACGGCCACACCAAGCTGCTGGAAGGCCTGGCAGACTTCGACACGCCCGAAGGCCACGGCATGCTGAAGGTCTGGATGAGCCACGGCGACAAGGTCACCGAGCTGCCCCCGGGCTTCAAGCTGATGGCGTCCACGCCGTCGTGTCCCATCGCCGGCATGGCCGACGAAGACCGTCGCTTCTACGCCGTTCAGTTCCACCCCGAAGTCACGCACACCGTCCAAGGCAAGGCCATGCTGGCCCGCTTCGTGAACGAGATCTGCGAATGCCAGGGCGACTGGAACATGCCCGACTACGTCTCGGAAGCCGTTGCCCGCATCCGCGAGCAAGTCGGCACCGACGAAGTCATCCTGGGCCTGTCCGGCGGCGTGGATTCGTCCGTTGCCGCCGCGCTGATCCACAAGGCCATCGGCGACCAGCTCACTTGCGTCTTCGTCGACCACGGCCTGTTGCGCCTGGACGAAGGCAAGCAGGTCATGCAGACCTTCGCTGAAAACATGGGCGTGAAGATCATTCACGTCGATGCCACCGCGCAATTCATGGGCAAGCTGGCCGGCGTTGCCGACCCGGAAGCCAAGCGCAAGATCATCGGCCGCGAATTCGTCGAAGTGTTCCAGGAACAAGCCGGCAAGCAGCAAAGCGCCAAGTGGCTGGCCCAGGGCACGATCTACCCCGACGTCATCGAATCCGCTGGCGCCAAGACGGGCAAGGCCACGTCGATCAAGTCGCACCACAACGTGGGCGGCCTGCCGGACACGCTGAACCTGCAACTGCTGGAACCGCTGCGCGAACTGTTCAAGGACGAAGTCCGCGAACTGGGCGTGGCCCTGGGCCTGCCGCCGCAGATGGTCTACCGCCACCCGTTCCCCGGCCCCGGCCTGGGCGTGCGGATCCTGGGCGAAGTGAAGCATGAATATGCTGAACTGCTGCGCCGTGCGGATGCGATCTTCATTGAAGAACTGCGCAATACCAAGGACGAGGCCAGCGGCCTGACCTGGTACGAACTGACGTCCCAAGCGTTTGCCGTGTTCCTGCCCGTGAAGTCGGTGGGCGTGATGGGCGACGGGCGCACGTATGAGTACGTTGTTGCGCTGCGTGCCGTGCAGACGTTTGACTTCATGACGGCCGATTGGGCGCCGCTGCCGCACCCGCTGCTGGCTCGCGTTTCTTCACGGATTATTAATGAAGTCCGCGGGATTAACCGCGTGGTTTATGACGTCTCGAGCAAGCCGCCGGCGACGATTGAGTGGGAGTGATTTGACGTCCTTCGAGGACTATCGCCAGCTATCGAAAAATCGTCGTAACGTGTTGATTTTATAGGTAAATACGTCGCGGCATCTATCGGTGGCTATCGTCGGCTAGCAAAACAAGTTGACGGTGGCGCTGGCGGTAAGAATCGAGGCCGGATTAAGACACTCTCGTTCACTATTGAGACTTTTACCGTCTTTGACGGTAAAAGTCTTCTCGGGAAAGCTTGTTTCACGCGGCTTTCCGAGCATCAGCAGGCCTCCAGGTCCCTGACGGTAAAAGCCGTCGAAAAACCGGAGGAAAACCTCGATGCTGACCGACGCTGCACTGCGAAATCTGAAGCCTAAGTCCAAGATTTATAAGGCTTCTGACCGAGACGGGATGTACGTGACGGTATCGCCCGGCGGTACCGTCACCTTCCGCTATGACTACCGGCTTCACGGCCGCCGCGAGACGCTGACCCTGGGACGCTATGGTCCGGGTGGTATCTCGCTGGCGATTGCGCGTGAACTGCTCCTGGAGGCGCGCAAATCCGTTCAGGCAGGCATATCCCCCGCGCTTGAAAAGCAGCGCGAGAAGCGCCGGGTGGTCGCCATCAAGACTTTCGGCGCGGCGATGGAGGCATGGCTGGCCAATGCACGGTTGGCCGACAGCACCCGCGCCATGCGCAAGCACATCATCGACCGGGACATCCTGCCGGTCTTCCGCAATCGCCTGCTGACCGAGTCCAGGCCGAAGACCTTCGGGCCTTGTGCAACAAGGTCAAGGAGCGTGGGGCACCGGCCACGGCCGTACAGATTCGCGACATCGTGAAGCAGGTCTATGTCTACGCCATCGCCCACGGCGAGAAGGTGGAGAACACTGCGGAGAGCGTGAGAGCCTCCTCGATCGACACCTTCGTGCCCAAGGATCGAGCCTTGTCGCCGCTGGAAATCCGGCTGGTGATTCAGCACCTGGAATCGGTGGCGACCTATCCGACCATCAGGCTCGCCTTGCGCCTGATTCTGCTGACGCTGGTGCGAAAGAGCGAACTGATCCAGGCCACCTGGGATGAGGTCAACTTCGAGCGCGCGACTTGGACGATTCCGAAGCAGCGGATGAAGGGGCGCAATCCGCACGTGGTCTATCCTAGCTGTCGATTGATGATGGTGTTGCCAGAGTCGTTGCCCCGCAAATCGCGCCAGCTGCCACACCAGCAGAAGATGTGCGTTTCTGACGGTAAAAGCGACGGTAGAGGCCCATGTCGATCACCGAAAATCCCTTAAGCCACGCGGGTCTGCGTGGCTTGTTGATGATCGAGTGGGCGGGTAGGGTTCCAGCGTAAGTCGTCGCGCTATGGCGTGGATCATCAGGTTGGCGCAAAGCATCGGTGAATCGGAGTAATTCGGTGAAGGTCAATCAGTTTTCTGCCGGACCCGGTATGCGTAGATCTTCAATCAGAATGGTTGCTACGGCTTCCTCTGCGATGGCAGTGCCACGATTCTGCATGGCGGTTGCGAGATGAATATCCCAGTCGGCGTTGACGGGTATGGCACCAAGCTCATGCCTCACGCGTGCGGTGGAACTTGCAGTAGCTTCATAATCTTGGGTGCTCATTCGCCAAGGATTTGCATTCCAGGTGCGGATCACGAAATTCGCGATGCCGATGCCCGGCCAATCGAAGTCTCCGTGATAGAGCAGCTTTGCGCCGGCGGCCTGCAATTGATCTAGCAGGATACGTTGCGCGGCCGATGGCATGCCGTCCGTGCAGACCAGTGGAGCGCAGCTAGCACCCAACTGATCGGCTGCGATGGCGAGGAAGTTGGGGTTCTCGCAGACGTGGACGATGCGATCGGCGACGGACCAGATCGGGCTGGCTCGAAGTAATTGCCGCAGCGAAATGTACGACGGCTCGCCTGGATGCCCCAGCGCTCCTTGGGAGGTGGCCACCGGCAGATTGAGGAAGAGTGCGGGCCTGGCCAATTCGTTGACCAGGATGCCGGCACGTGCCCAGATGTCGCGTTGACGCTCCTCCGTGCCTTCTGCTTTTGGAGCATCTTCTGGGTTCTCCCTGGTTTCGTGGTTTGTTGGGTGTTGCCGTTCGTAATGCCGCCAAGCGGCGAGCACGAGGGTGGCCACCGGTCGCCCAGCGTCGAGGGCATGGGCGTCGCCGAGCAGGCTGGCCGCCAATTGTGAGCGGGGCTGCCCCTGCGCTGGAAGAGCACGCAGCACGCTGTCGGCGGCGTTCAACAATGGCATGGCATTTTCCGGGGCACGACTCAGGCGCTTGAGCAGCGGCGGGGCTGACGATGTGTTCAACCAATCCTGCAGCAGCGGGCACGCATCGACCGAGTCGGTCGCGGCGGCCCAGCGTGCCTGCAGTTCCAGGCGCTGCCGCGTCTTGTCGACAATGGGACCGTCTAGGCGTTCCAGCGCGTCGCGCAGTGAGTTCGCTAGGCCGGCTTCGCGCAATGCCGTGTCCAGTTGGCGGATGTCCAGGGTCATCGAGCGCGCCGGTCGTACGGGTCTGCCGGTCATCTGGCAGAGCGCTTGGTGCGCGTCGGGGGCGAGTCCGTCCAGCCGCAGCGTCGATGCGGTGGCATCGGGGCCGATGCGCTCGAAGTGTCGGCGCAGCCGCTGGCGCAGTGGGGCGAGGGCATCGTCGCCCAGCAGGCGTTGCAAGCGCGGATCGGGGGGGAGCGTGGCGTCGGTGCACATGCAGGTCGGGTTCAAGTGGCAGATCAGGCGGCAGGCGGGAATCGGCGATCGGGGTCGGGTTCCTGGCGCTTCGCGCGGCCGTCCCAGGTCCAGCGCGAGACGTGCACGGCGTCGATGCCTTCGTGGCGTTGCAATTGGGCGATCGCCACCCCGGGCAACTCGGCCGAGCAGGCCCATTCGCGTTCGCTGGTGACCACGAAGTCGAGGTCGAATTCGCGGATCAGCGCCCAGCAGTGATGGCGCGCGGCGTCATCGATGCCGGCGAAGACTTCGTCAAGCAGGACCAGCCGCGGCGCATGCGCGTGGCCGGCCTGGGAGTAGTAGCTGGAGACGGCGGCGAACAGCGGTACGGTCAGGCCCAGGGCGCGTTCGCCGCTGGAGGCCGGGCCGGACAACGGGCGCCATTGACCGTCCCAGCGCTGGACGCGGAAGCGGTGCCAGCGGCGATAGTCGAGTGCGCGTGCCAGTTGTTCGTGCAGGCTGCCGCCCTGGTCGGCGTCGGCGCGGCTGCGTTCGGCGGCGATGCGCTGTTGCAGCATTTCGCCGACTACGCGGCGGTCCTCGACGCTCCACAGATCGGTGCTGGTGTTGAGCAGGCGCTGGCGGGCGGCCTTGAGGCCGACCGGGGCGCCGCCATCGCCGCTTTCGGGCAGGGTCTCCCACAGCAGCCGGAAGCGCACGCCGGTGGAGGTCGGGCGCTTGGCCAGTTCTTCGTTGATGGCCAGCACCTGTTGCTCGGCGTCGCGCAGCAGCTTGTGGATGGCGCTGGCGATTTCGGCCTGCAGGTGGTTCTCCAGCACCTCTCGTTCGCCGGCGGTCAGCAGTTCCCGGCGCTGCGCGATTTCGCCGGCCAGGCGCGTGCCCAGTTGGTCGGGGCGCTCGGGCCGGTTCTGGTAGACGATGCTGACGATCAGGCCGAAATCGCTGGTTTCGGCCTGGGCGCGGTGGCTGAGCGCGGCCAGCGCGCGGCCGAGTTCGGTGTAGTCCTGCGACACCTGGTTCTGCACGCGGTTCCAGGCGTCGTCGTCGTCCTTGACCTGCAGCAGCGCCTGTTCGGCGCGGCGTGCCAGGGCCAGGGCGGGTTCGATGGTCCAGGGCGCAGCCTGCGGCGGCAGTTCGGCATCGGGCAGCGCGATTTCGAGCAGGCCGGTGGCAGCGAAGCCCTGCCAGTGCTCGATGGCTTGCTGGCGCGAGGCGACGCGCTCGCTCAGGATGGCGTCGGAGGCCTCGACTTTCTGTTCGGCCCGGGCCCGCGTTTCGCCTGCAAGGCGAAGCGCTTCGTTGCTCGACTTGAGTTCCAGATCTGCACTGCTGACGGCCTGTCGGGCATCGCGGATGCGCTGCTGCAGTTCCTCGACCTTGGCGCCGACGGATTCACGCAGCGTCTGCAGGCGGATGCGGGCTTCTTCGGCCAGGAGATCGCGTTCGGCCGCTTGCTCAGCCGCGTGTTCGGCATCTGTCCGCGCTTGCTGTTCGCGTTCGATTTGTTGGCGGTGTTCTGCCAAGGCGTCGTGGCAGGAGCGCGCGGCGCTGGCCAGGGCATGCAGCCGATCGCCGAAGGCGAGCAGCGCCTGATCGATGGTGCGCAGGGCGTCGCGCGCCGGCGGCAGCGCGAGATCTCGGGCGTCCTGCTCCATGGTCTGGCTGGCAGCTTCCCATTGCTGGATGGCGTTGCGCAAGGCGTGCTCGGCCTGGTCCAGGCGCAGCCTGGCCGCATCGAGCTCGCGCACGCGCGTGCTGGCTTGCAGGTGCGCGGCGCGCAGGGCGTCGTCGGTGGGCGCGGACTGCCATTCGCTGGCAGCCTGGCGCTGGTCGGCAGCGAGTTGTGCGAAGCCGGCTTGCAGCTGCGCATGCGCTAGGTCGAGTTCCTCCAGTCGCTGGGCGATCTCGGTCAGGCGGCGCGCACGGGCGGCGGCGCGTGCCGCGTAACCGATGAACTCGGCGCGGGGCTTGTGCCAAGCACCGGCCAATGCACCCAGCCGGAAGCGGCCGCCGGGGCCGATCCAGGCTTCGGCGCCCGGGTCGTCCTGCTCGCCGCAGCCGACGCCCTCAAGCAGGCGTTGCAGCACGGCGGGGGCGACCTTCGGCGTGGCATCGGCCGGGGCAGATGGCTGCAGCCACGCTGCCAGCGAATCCGGGTGCGCTGGCCGGCCAAGCCACTGGGCATCGTGCGGTAGCGGCGCGCCGCCGCAATCCTGCAACTGTCCGGCGGGCGTCACCCAGGCGTCGAGCAGGCCCGAGGCCTGCAGCGCGGCTTCGAGGCCGGGCTGCAGATCGGGCGGCACTGTCGGCGCGAATTCGACCAGTTGCCACAGCGGCGCGCCGGCCCGGCCTTCGCGCGCGCCGGGCGCGCGCCATGCCGGTGGCGGGGGCAGGGCGTCTTCGCCGGATTGGAGGCGCGTGCGCTCCGCGTGCAGCGTGGCCTGTTCCTGTTCCAGGGCTTGTTGTTCGGTCTGCAACATGGCCTGGCGCTGGGCCAGCCGCAGGCTGGCGGCCTGCTGGGCGCGGTGCAGGACGGCGCGCGCGGGGTTGTCGCCGTGCAGGCTCGCGGTCCAGGCGGCCAGCGTTTCGAGGACTTCGCCGCTGTCGGGCACCTGCAACTGCTGCGCAGCATCCAGATGGGATTGCCAGGCTTCGAGCAGGTGCTGGCCTTGCCGTTCGACGGCCACGTCGGCCTCTTCTCGGCGGGCGGCGGCGGCCTCGGCCTCGTCGGCACGTTCGTCGCGCAAGTCCTGCGCGCGTACCCGCTCCTGGGCCGCCTGCTCGGCTTCGTCGCAGCGGCGCTGCAGGTGGGCGACCTGTTCGCGACGGGCGGCAGCGGTGTGGCGCAGGTCCTGCTGTGCCGATGCCAGCGCCGGTGGTGTCAGGGTGGCCGCCTCGCCGTGGGCCAGCGGGCTGGCGCCGTAGTTGGACGCCAGACCAGCGGTTTCGGCCGCTGCGCTGGCCTGTGTGCGGGCCTCGGCCAGTGCGTGACTCGCATCCTCTGCACGCTGGGCGCGCTGCCGTGTGGCCTGCTGTTCCTGCTCGAAGCGGGTCTGTCGGCGCTGGCGTTCAGTGCGGGCGGCGCCCGCGTCGCGTTGCTGCCGCTCGGCGTCGGCTGCCGCCTTGTCCAGGGCCTTGGCGTCGGTCATGGCCGGGTCGTTCTGCAACTCGTCGAGCCGGCTGCGGTGGCCGGCCAGCACATTTTCCGCCCGCTGTTGCGCCTGTGTCGCTCCCGTTTCGGCGGCGCGTGCGGCCTCCAGGGCGAGGCGGCCGTCGTTGAGTTCGCGGCTGGCGTTGTCGAAGCCGGTCTGCGCACTGCGCAGGCTGCGTGCACGGCGCCGGGCCTGGGTGGCGGCGTAGCGCTGGTAACGCTGGTTGAACTGGCCGACGGCGCGCTCCAAGGCCTCGTACTCCTCCAGCTCGCGGCGGTATTCCTCGAGCTGGTTCAGGGCGTCGGCGACGTCGGCCAGCAGGTCGGTGGAGATCGGCGGCAGTGCTTCGGTCAGCGCGTTGGAGAGGTTGGTCTCGTCCGGTTTCTTGGAGAGCTGCGGCTGGCGCAGTTGAATCAGCGTATCCATCAGCGCGGTGTAGCGCTGCGGCCCCAAGTGGAACAGACGCTCATCGACTGCGCGCCGGTAGGCGGTCGCGGTATCGAACACCTGCCCATGGTCCTGCAGCGCGTCGCGCAGGCGCTCGCGCGTGAGCACCGCACGCGCGGGGCTCATCAGCCAGATGTCCTGGCCGATGCGCTGCTGTTCGAGCACGAAGAACCAGCTGTCGACCTGGGGGCGCGCGGCCACCGCCAGCAGTCCGCAGCCCAGCGTGAGGTAGTGCGGCTGGCCGTCGGCGCCGAGCCGGCCCAGCTCCAGCCAGGCGTAGCCCATGCGGCGGTCGAGACGGCCCAGCAGCAGGTTCCAGGCCATCTTCTTGCTGGCGTCGCCGTCGGGTTCGATGCGCGAGGGCTTGAGCTGGGCGTCGAACAGGAACGGCAGGGTCAGCGAGAGCACCTTGGACTTGCCGGTGCCATTGTTGCCGCGCAGCAGCAAGTGGCCTTCGCGGAACCAGAACTCCTCGCTGTCGTAGTGGAACAGCTCGACCAGCCCCAGCCGCAGTGGCTGCCAGCGTGCGAGGGTGGGGATGGGCAAGGACGGGGAGGTGGTGTCGGTCATTCGAACAGGGACGGATGGGCGGCCGCGGGCGGGGCGGGCTGGCGGATATCGGCCTCGCCCAGGGCGAAGCGCGCCAGTGCGGGCAGGGGCTGGACGTGGATCTCGTCGCATGCCGCGAGTTGCAGTTTCTGCAGGCGCTCAAGTGCCAGGTCGGCCAGTTCGCGTTCGGCACCGGGTTCGCGCGCCGATTTGCGCCAGTAGCTGCCGTGCGCTTCACGGGCGGTGGCGAGGAAGGCGATGACGTCGTCGCGGTTGATCGCATCGGTGGTTTCCCGCGACCGGGACAGGAACTCGGCGACCAGCAGGGTGGCATGGGCCTCGGTGCCTTCGGCGGGCATGGCGATGTCGGTCAGTTCTGCATCCTCGTCCGCCAGAGCCAGGCCTTCGGCACGCTGCTCGGCGACCAGGCCGGCGGCCTCGCACAGGCGGCTGGCCATTGCGCCGCGCTGGTTGACGAAATAGGCACGCAATTCGGCGTCGAGGGTATCCAGATAGACCACGGGGTCGTCCAGCAGGCGGCGCGCGAGGTGGTGGCGCAGGGCCGTGCGCCGGCCTTCCTCGCTGTCCGGCTGGTGCTCGGTGACCAGCGAGGCCAGGCGTGCGTCCAGGTCCACCGGGGCCTGCTCGGCGGGCCAGGTGGACGGGCCGCGGACCGCGGCCAGCACCCCAGCCAGTACGCGGCGGCGCACATCGTACAAGGCGTCCGCGCCCTCGGCCGCCTCGCCGCTGCTG
>Ga0308165_1006136_pt1 | contig 10764 bp, 9 predicted proteins | sample PhyWR2_FD_201032 | JGI IMG/M metagenome (GOLD analysis project Ga0308165, IMG submission 201032) | Phyllosphere microbial communities from UC Gill Tract Community Farm, Albany, California, United States - DLSLW.R2 | ecosystem: Host-associated > Plants > Phyllosphere > Unclassified | place: USA... | reverse complement strand
TGATTTATGTCCGGGCGTCGATGGAGTCGATCTATTCTCAAATGCAGCAAGTCACACGGATCTTGGCAACGGGGACAGTGATTGCACTTGTCATCACCTCGATTCTCGGTGTCCTGTTATCGCGGACGATCACCCGTCCGATTTCGGACATGCGGCGTCAAGCGATCGAGATGCGGCGTGGAAACTTCTCGCGGAAGGTTAAAGTGTATTCCGACGATGAAATCGGTCAGTTGGCGCGTTCCTTCAACGAACTGACGGATGAATTGCTCGAAGCGAACGCGACGACGGAAGCCGAGAGGCGGAAATTGACGAGCGTTCTCGAAAATATGACGGATGGCGTGATTGCGACAGACCGGACATTACGGGTCATCCTGATGAACGATCAGGCGAAGGATATCGTCGGTGTCGATGAATCCGGTATCGTCGGGACGAACTTAAAGGATCTCCTCGCACTCGGAGACGACTTCATGATTCCGGAAGACGGAACGATGCCGCCCCGTCTGCTCGATTTCAGCAGTGAGGATGAACTGTTCCTTGTCCGGGCCTTCTTCTCGCCGGTCAAAAAGCACAGTGGTCCGATTACCGGGATGATCATCGTCCTGCATGACGTCACGGAGCAGGAGCAGGTCGAGCAGGACCGACGCGAATTCGTCGCGAACGTCAGCCACGAACTCCGGACACCGCTGACGACGATGCGGAGTTATCTGGAAGCCTTGGCGGAAGGCGCATACCAGGACGAAGAACTGGCACCTCGTTTCCTTGAAACGACACAAAACGAAACGGAGCGGATGATCCGCCTCGTCACTGATCTGTTGCAACTGTCGAAAATGGACAGCAAGGAATACAAGATGAACAAAGTCCGTTTTGATTACATTCAATTCTTAAACGATATTCTGGACCGTCACGATATGACAAAACCGGAACGGATTCGGTTCCGGCGCAAGATCATGAAGCGGAAAGTCTACATCCGCGGGGACCAGGATAAGTTGATCCAGGTCGCGGACAATATCCTGACGAATGCCATCAAGTATTCACCGGAAGGCGGTACGATTACCGTCCGGACGATGTTACGGGCAAAACGAATCGTCATCAGCATCAAAGACGAGGGTGTCGGGATTCCAAAAGCGAACTTACAGAAAATCTTTGAACGTTTCTATCGGGTTGATAAAGCACGGGCCCGGAAGATTGGCGGAACCGGACTTGGTCTCTCGATTGCCAAAGATGTCGTTTCGGCGCATGGCGGTGACATTTGGGCAGAAAGCGAGTGGGGACGTGGCACGACGATTTACTTTACGCTTCCGTATGAGGTGATCGAAGAGGTGGACATCGGATGACGAAACAGCGACTGAAATCCATCGCGTTGATTCTTCTGGTCAGCGCTTCGATTGTCCAGACGGCGATGTTATGGACGTATCATCCGAGCAGTGAGTCGATTGAGCAGGAGCAGGTGTCGTTCAATGAAATCGATGCCTCGAAGACGGTCGAAGGAAATCAACTGATCAATCCGGAACTTGTCATCTACTCGGACGGTGAAAGTGCTTATCAGACTCAGATCATCGGTCGGACGATTCTGAACCGGATCGGTGCCTCGTTTGATGTCGGTGTTCTTGTTTTGACCGATAAGGCATCCAACATTCCGGTCAGTAAGCGGAGCGTCGAAATGATTTTCCCGACGCCGATCAGTTCAAAGATGCTCGAGGAATTACTCGGGGAAAAACAAATTGCGATGTCTGAACCGATCAAACGGCTTTATCTGCTCGATTATGAAGGACCGATTCTTCGGCTGGAGTCGACAACCGGACGGTTTAAAGACTTTAAGTTAATCGGCGATGAAACGGTCTTAAAACGGTTATTCGCTTATGACAAGAAAAAACCGATGACGAAAGTCGAGCTCAAGGGCGGTGACTATACGTATGTTCCGAGCGGTGCGACGAAACTGGAAGAAGTATTCGTCTACGATGACATCGCACAGGATCCGAAGCCGCTGAGCCGGATCGAAAGTGCATTCTTTACGGAAAACTCGAACGTGCAGCAAATCAAAAGCCGGGATGATCTGGACGTTCTGACGGACGGTGTCAGTGTCTCGACCTATGACCGCGATTACAATGCGTTCCGTTTCAATACGTTGTCGCCGAACACCCAGACCTCTTCCATCGATTACAGTACGATCGTCAGTTACATCAACATCCATGGCGGATGGCTCGATCCTGTGACGCAACGCAGCGGTTTCCGGTATTACTTTGATCAGATGTCGAAAGCGGATGAAGAACAGGCGGCAACGTTCCGATTGTATTTGAACCGGTATCCGATCTTCGGTGAAACAGGACCGTTGCTCGAACAACCGGACTTCGATCTCGCGACCATCAAAGTCACGTTCGAAGAAAATCAAATCCGTTCGCTCAGCCGCAGCATGATTCGGGCGGATCGGAAGTTGTTGCTTCGGGAAACAACCTTGCCGTCGATCGATCAGATAAAAAAACAGCTTCAATCCGCTGATCTGTTGGATGAGATTTCCGGCATCCGGATGGGGTATGAGATGACATACGAAATTGAAACGAGTCGTTATGCCTTGTTTAAGCCGGCCTGGTTCGTCAAACACAACGGGAAATGGACGACGGTCGATCAAGCTATCGGAAAAGAGGGATAAGGATTCATGGATTGGAGTAAAGCAAAAACGTTACTGATTTTGACGTTCCTGATCCTGAACGCCTATCTTGCCGTTCAGTTGATGGACCGAATGATCGATCCCCGAATCGTCACGACGAACGCGGACGGGAAAACTGTTTTGAAAGAACGAAAAATTGATGAAAAGAAACTGCAGACTGTCTCGAAAGACATCGGTTATTTGACGGCGGAAGTCGATACGAGTTCATTGACGCCGAAATCAGGTTCACCGATTCAAGATGCTGTCACGTCTGTCAAAAATCAAATCGAGTGGTCGGTTCGTCTGACAAAACCGTTCCCACTCGAAGCGAAAGCGATGCGCGATTCCGCGACATCGTTTGTCCAGTCGTCGGCTGCGTACGGGACAGACTATACGTTTTGGAAGTATGACAGTAAACACAACGAGATGACGTTTGTTCAGACGTACAAGGAGCAACCGCTGTACTCGACGCCGCAACAGTCGCGCGAAGATGACGCGATGATCGGTCCGTCCCTGCTGGTGCTCCAGTTGAACGAGCAGAAGGAAATCGTCAGCTACAAACAACGTCACTTAAACAAAGTCGTCCGTCAGGCGCAGGATGTCACTTTATTGTCCGCGAGTGAGTCCGTCATCCAACTGTCGGAGCAGGGTCTGTTCCCCGCTTCAAAACGGATGACGAGTCAAAAGCTCGGCTACTTCTGTCTCGTGACGGAAGGGACGAAGTCGGTGCAGATCTTACCACCGACATGGCAGATTGAACTGAACGGAGAAGAACTGTATTTCGTCAACGCGATCGACGGCGGAGTCCAGACCATCGAACGGCTTGATACCGTTTCAGAGAAATGAGGAATGCACGATGAGCCTACACTACAGCGTCCTTGCCAGTGGCTCGACGGGGAATGCCCTCTATATTGAAAGTGAACAGACCCGCCTGCTCGTTGACGCCGGCCTGACCGGGAAAGCGATGCTCGCGCTGTTTGACCAGATTCACCGATCACCGGAAAAAATCGACGGCTTGTTCGTCACGCACGAACATTCTGATCATATTAAAGGTGTCGGCATCATGGCCCGGAAGTACAACATCCCGCTCTATGCGAACGAAAAGACGTGGGCGGCGATGGAAGCGAAGATCGGCAAAATCGATCCCGCACTGAAGTTCCTGTGGGAAGTCGGTGAAGTCAAACAGTTCGGGGATATCGAAGTCGAATCGTTTAACGTCAGTCATGACGCGGCCGACCCGATGTTCTTCCAGTTTGCACACGAAGGCAAACGGCTGGCCCACATCACGGATACCGGCTACGTGTCGGACCGGATGAAGGGTGTCATCCGCGGAGCCGATGCCTACATCTTTGAAGCGAACCACGATATCGGAATGCTTCAGATGGGGCATTATCCGTGGAGCGTCAAACGGCGGATTCTCGGCGATTACGGACACGTTTCAAACGAAGATGCGGCGATTGCGATGAGCGAAGTGCTCGACGACCGGACGAAACGGATCCACATGGCCCACTTGAGTAAGGATAACAACATGAAGGAACTGGCCCGGATGAGTGTCTCACAGACGCTCGCAAGCCGCGATGTCGACCTCAGCAAAATCCAGTTGCTCGACACGGATCCGGTCATTCCGACGCCCCTCTTGAAGCTTTGATTATGGGAAATTACTGAATATGCTCAAAAGACCCCCACATTTGGCTAACTCGCCACGTGATGGGGGTATACTTGTGTAAAGAGAGTCTAGAAGGAGGCGTGTGTCAATGGATCGACCAGAAGAACCACGGAATGAATCAGATCAGCCTGACGCATCGACCGATGAGACAGGCGGCTTTCCGTCATGGCGGCCCAGTGAAGACGAGCCGGTCAGTCCCTATCGTGAACCATATGAAGAAGAACCGCAGGAACCAAAACGCCGCGGCGGCGGGAAAGCCTTTTTTGTCGGCCTGATCGGCGGAATCATCGGTGCGCTGTTGATTGCCCTGATTGCCTGGCCGTTCGTCCGTGACGAAATGACAAGTCCGACGCCGGTCTCAAATGCGACGCCGGAACAGGCGGCAACGAAAGCAACGGAATCGGAAAACGATATCGTTAGTGCCGTAGGTCAGACGAAGGAAGCGGTCGTCAGCGTGACCAACCTGCAAAGCTCGTTCCAGGGTGCCGATCAGGAGACCGGAGCCGGATCGGGTGTCATCTATAAAAAAGATGGCAACAAAGCGTATGTCGTGACGAACTATCATGTCGTCGAAGGCGCAAGCCGGCTGTCGGTCACGTTGTCCGACGGAACGGCACTCGAAGCGAAAGTGCTCGGGGAAGATCCGACGTACGATTTAGCCGTCTTGTCGATTGATTCATCGAAAGTGACACAAGTCGTCAAACTCGGAGATTCGGATACGTTACGTGCCGGGGAGACGGTTCTTGCGATTGGGAATCCGCTCGGCATCTTTGCGAACTCGGTCACACGCGGTGTCATCAGTGCCCAGGAGCGGACAGTTCCTGTCGATACGAACAAGGACGGGCAGCAGGACTTCAACACCGAAGTCATTCAGACCGATGCCGCAATCAATCCGGGTAACTCAGGCGGAGCGCTCATCAATACGTCCGGTCAATTGATCGGGATCAACTCGATGAAGATTGCCGAAGCAAGCGTCGAAGGGGTCGGTTTTGCGATTCCAATCAACGAAGCGTTGCCGATCATGCGTGACCTCGAACAAAACGGTGAAGTGATTCGTCCGCAACTCGGGATTCAGATCCGGGACGTTCAGGAATTCCCAAGCGGGTTCCGGGAAGATCGTCTGAAACTGCCGAGTGACGTCAACCGCGGGATTGTTGTCGTCGGTTTGACAAAAAATAGCGGAGCAGCAAAAGCAGGGATGAAAGAAAATGATGTCATCGTTGAAATAAACGGAAAAGACATCCGATCGTTTGCTGATTTGAAAAGTGTCCTCTATCGTGACGCCAAAGTCGGCGATAACGTCAAAGTGACGTTCTACCGGGGTGGCGAGAAGCAGACACTCGATGTCAAACTGTCGGCGCAAGCGGCGACGGTGCAATAACAGATTCAGATCAACTACTCGTATACGTGCGGGTAGTTTTTTTGTACATAGAAAAGATAGTGGACCTGGTGTTCCGTTCATCGTGATTCGCGGTCACGCGCTTTCCTCAGGCGAGGAACAAGCCGCGGGCTTCTTGCCTCTCGGCGTCGAGGCCGGGGTCTCGTTTTCCTCTGACAGCGCAGGCGAGCCGCGCTTTTTCCTGTAGAAGTCGCGTGCAGCGGACACGATGAACGGATTGGTATTGAGAGGGAAGCTGATCAAGGAAGTAATTCCAAAGAAGAGCTGTGGATAACTTTTTTCGGCTAGAGAAGTCAATTTTTGTTATACTGATAGCGGATAAATGTGGATAACTTAAAAGGAGGAGAAGACCTGTGGATAAATATGTCTGTTTAGAACACGTCGAGTTAGCGCTTGACGAAGTAGTCGATGAAACGGAAGAGTACCCGATTTTGGAAGAGGTGCCGGCAGAGAAAAAGGTCACGTGTGAGTACTGTGACCAGCCTGCGACATATCTTGTGTCAAGCAAAAAATAATTATCAACATGTGGACATGTGGATAACTCTGTGGATAACTCCTGAATTTTCTGTCAGAAAGCGAGAAAAATGATGCAAATTACCATTATTACGGTCGGAAAGCTGAAAGAGAAGTACTTGAAGCAAGGAATTGCCGAATATACAAAACGTCTTGGCGCGTATTGTTCGATTCAGGAAATCGAGGTGCCGGACGAAAAAGCACCGGAACAATTAAGTGACGCCGAGATGCAGCAAGTGAAGAAAAAAGAGGGCGAACGGATTTTAGCGAAGATTGGAACGGACGTTCATGTCTATGCACTTGCTATCGAAGGAAAGCAACGGACGAGTGAACAGTTTGCGACAGAACTCGATCGACTGGCGACATACGGAAAAAGTAAAATCGCGTTTGTTATCGGCGGATCACTTGGTCTCGCACCGGAAGTCATGCAACGGGCGAACGATACGATTTCCTTCTCGAAGATGACGTTCCCGCATCAATTGATGAAGATGATTTTATGTGAACAGATTTACAGGGCGTACCGGATTAATCGGAATGAACCGTATCATAAGTAAAGAAGGTTTTTCTGTTTACAGGAATGTGGGTTAAATCTGAAGAAAACTATATTTTAAATGAACAGGGGGGAGATATACGATGATACGTAGTTTGGACATAAAGAAATATGGAAGTTATCAAGATTTTGTTTGGAGGAAAGATGACGATAATTTTAAATTTAATAAACTAAATATCATTTATGGCCATAACTATTCAGGTAAAACAACACTTTCAAGAATTTTTCAGACTCTTGAAAAAAGAGAGCACCACAATGATTATCCTGATGGCGATTATGATTTTACATTCGATGACGGAACAAAAATTAATTCCTGTGAGATAAATAATTTTAGTTTGGATTATGTTGTAAGAGTTTTCAATTCGGATTTTATAAAAGAGAATCTTGGGTGGTTGCACAACCGGGATGGTTCGATACAACCATTTGCTATTCTTGGTTCTGATAATATAGAGATTAGAGATGAGATTAAGACTTTAGAATTAACACTAAGAAATGAAGATGCTAAATCAGGATATGAATTTGAAAGAATTAAGTTAGAAGAAAAGAAAAATGATAAAACTAAAATCTACAATGATTTTATTAAAGATTTTGATATTGAAAATAAAATGACTAGATTTGCAGCAGATATTCGAGGCAACCAGAAGTTGTATGGTCGAAATCCATATAATAAGACTCATTTACAACAAGATTTTTTAAGTGCAGAAAAAGCTACTCAGTTTAGTGATGTTGAACGTGAATCTAAAAAGAAACAGTTAGATGAACCCGAGTTAGCTAATATTCCATACAATGCTCTTGAATACAAAAGATTTGAAATTATTATCAGTAATTCAATAGACATATTGAGTAAGACCATTTCGGTAACAGATGATTTAAACAAATTACTAATTGATGATTTGATTAAGAAATGGATAATTGAAGGAATGGAATATCATGAGAGTGACCACAGTAAATGTAAGTTTTGTGGTTCGCCTTTTTCACTGTCAAGATGGACTCAATTAAAGAATCATTTCAATGATGAAAGTAAAGAACTGAGGAAAGATATAATCATTTCAATTGATGAATTGTCACAGATAATTCAGAAAGCTGAAAAGCAGTTTAATCAGCAGAAAACAGACTTCTATATTTCATATCAATTAGATTATCTAAAGGTGTATGAAAAATGGGATAAAAAAAGAGATGAATTTGTAAAAAATATAAAAGATTTAGTGGATGTACTTAATTTAAAGGAAACCAAAGAAACTGAAATATTAACTTTTGATTTTGATTCATCTATATTAAATGACTTATCAGATATTGAAAAGGAAATTGAAATACTGATTCAGAAGAATAATTCAAAAACCACATCTTTAAGGAAAGATAAAGAATCAATACAGGTGGAGATTCTTTTGTCTGATATAAAAGTATTTCTTGCTGAATCAAACTACACTGTAAACACAAAAAAAGCAGAAACACTAAAGGTTGAAAGAGACTTAAGTACAAAAGAGTTTAGCGCAATTGAGACGAAAATAGCTGGTACTAAGAAACTAATCGAAGAAAAAAAAGCTATGCAAAAAGATGAGTCAAAAGGAGCGAAACGTGTAAATAGTTACTTAGAGATATATTTTGGAAGTAATGATATCAGGCTAGAGCCAGTCGACAAAGATGGGCTTATTCAGTATGAAATCAAGCGTAATGGAGTACTTGCAAATAATTTGAGTGATGGAGAATGCAGTCTAATATCATTCTGCTATTTTATATCAAGAATAGACGACTTATTCTACATCCCTAAAGAAACTTTAGACGATAGTACAGAGGTTGAGTTACTTACACCTCCAAATGAAAAACTTATTATCTATATTGATGACCCTATCTCAAGTCTTGATAATAACCATGTTTTCTTTATATTTAGCATTATAGAAGCGCGAATTGTTAAGCAAAGAAAACTTAAACAACTGTTTATTTCAACACACAACTTGGATTTTTTAAAGTATCTCAAGAGATTATCAGGTAAAGGAGAAGAATGTTCTTACCTATGCATAGAAAAATACAAGAAAGGTGCAGATTCGAAAAGTTCTATTGTACCGATGCCTTATCATCTACGTGAATATATAACAGAATTCAATTATTTATTCCAAGAAATGTATGCAATGTATAAACCTATAAAAGGAGACAAGCAAAAGAGGGTTGAAAATTCATATACTAATATTTACAGTTTACCAAATAACATAAGAAAGTTTCTTGAGTTATATACGTTTTATCGATATCCAACAAATGACTCACTTATGAAGCGGCTAGAGATGATGTTTGATGGGCATGTTCCGATTTTGGTTAATAGGATTGTTAATGAATTTTCGCACTTGACTTTTATAGAGAGAGCTTGGAAGCCTTTTGATGTCCCTGAACTTGACAAAGTTGTTAATCAGATATTCGATAAGATGAAAGAAATTGATGAGAAGCAATTTTTAGCATTAATAGAGTCTTGTAAATAACTAGTGTTGAAAAAACCGCACTTGAGTATAGCAAGGTGAGCCGTATCATAAATAAAAATAAGGCCGCAAATCTTTATATGGTTTGTGGCCTTATTTTTAAGTACAGCGTTACATAGTTATCAATCTAATTCGCAAGAAAAACATGGCTTATGACGTAACGATAAACTAACTACTAAAGGAGTGATTGAAATGAAAGAAAAACGCGATAATACTAATGAAAGTTCAAAATTGCAGGAGGATAATGACCAAGAGGTTCTTACAGGAATAGAAATGTTTCTTCAAAGAGCTAAACTACCGAAAGCAAAAATAGCTGAGTTTGATGAAGTATTCAGAATGAAGTTAATGGCTACTCCAGAACTCGGAAAAGACATATTGAATTTTATCGTCAATCTCTCTGATCAGAATCGGAAAGTATATGATAAGGTGATTTCTGTTCATCAAACTACGATAGATCATTTGTTCAAAAGATTAGATAAAGAGCATATAACTGAAAAAGAAATCGGAATGATTTATGGGGAACTAAGATTTTTAACAGAACAGGTCGATAAAGCGAGAAAAGAGTGGAAAGATACTGTAGAAAAAATTGCCGCTGGTACTTTAATGTTAGTTACTGGTGCTTTTGGAACCTATGTTATTAATAAATTAAGTAATAAAGGTAAGAGTTAAAGTACTGAACTTCAAAGACTTAAATATCGAATTATCATTAGTTCAGAATTGCAAAGAGTATATAGTTGGATAAATTTGTATTGAAAATAATGGAGCAATTCCGAATACTAAATCTAAAAATGAGGAGTTTGCAATATGCAAAAAGTAGTTCTAAAAATGTTTACAGTTTTATTGATGATTGGTGTATTAGTCGTATGTGGCATTCTGTTCTTTAAACCATCTGTAATCTCTACCAGTAAAAGTTCTGATACCGCATTGGTAAAAGAACAATTAGTTGAGTTATCTGAATGGACTACTTTGAAATATGAGTACAGCAAAGTAATAATCAGTCGAAGCAGTAAAAATGTACCTTTGATTGATCTTAAATTAGCTGAAGCAATCAAGTTAATCGAATACGATGGTTATTTGAAAGCAGGTACAGACTTATCTAAGCTACAACTGTCTTATAACGAGACAACCAAACAATTATTAGTTAAGGTACCAAATTCAAAGATACTTGATAACGTAGCAGATACAGACACAGCAAAAGTAACAGATGTTAAAGGTGATTTATTTTCAGATTATCAATCGCAACAAATCTTTGATGATATCAACAAAGAAAAAAATAAAATTGAAAAAACAAAAATCGAGCAAGGGTTTTTAAAAGAAGCAGATGCAAGAATTCAAAAATTATTAACGTCTTTTCTTAAGACAAATGGTTATAGTAAAGTAACAATTGAATTTTATTAAATGACGAATTGTAATATTAAGTGCAACACCTAGCTGAAAACACAAAAAAACCCATAACGGCCTCGTGTAGAATAAAGTTACCACACCACATTCAACGGAGGATTCGTTATGAGCTATGTTCATCTTACC
>Ga0308165_1006134_pt1 | contig 10768 bp, 10 predicted proteins | sample PhyWR2_FD_201032 | JGI IMG/M metagenome (GOLD analysis project Ga0308165, IMG submission 201032) | Phyllosphere microbial communities from UC Gill Tract Community Farm, Albany, California, United States - DLSLW.R2 | ecosystem: Host-associated > Plants > Phyllosphere > Unclassified | place: USA... | reverse complement strand
TAAACTTCGTGCTCTGTATACTTCATCTTGCTGCTCGGTATCATCAGCTATTTTGGGATCTTCAAATGTGACTGAAATTCTTTTTTCAGCAGCAGGGATATAAGGACAGCCCTGATCTGCCTGTGAGCAGGTCATAATCGCAGCAAAATGGGATTGTGGGTTGAAGTTGTTATCATACTGCTTAGAGAAGCCAATTAGAGGTGCTGCATTTTGATCAAATTTGATTGCATATATGGGATTGGCAGTGTCGGCGATCATATCGATTTGTATGCCTTCCTCTTTCAGTATTTCTACTACTTTTGGAAATAGTGCAGTTGCTTCTGTACCTCCAGAATAACAAGATGTCTTTGGAATTTGATAGTACCATGCAGCTAGTTGCGACCAGATCTGACACAGGTGACTTCGCCTTGAATTATGCGTACAGATGAAGTTTAAATTGACTTCTGTATCTTGAATCACCTTGAGCTGGATAAAGTCAATCAAGGGCTGTAAAATAGCTTTACGCTCTTGATCGATTGCTGTATGAACGATGCTTTTGATCGTGATGTCTAATTTTGGATTCATATTTTTACTGATTAGCAGCAGCCAGAGCCAGGAGTACATGAATTACTTGTAGATGCTACCACATGTAATGGTTTTAAGGGAATACCACACGATTCTAACGCCAAGCAGGCCGTGGTTTTATTGATGAGTACCAAGTTTTTTCCATCGAAATCTAAGCTGTATTTTCCAATGGTATCGCGTTGATATTCTACTTCGATTTCGTAATCGCCGATCTGTAGTTTTTCTTCTGACAATTGAATAATATGCAACAATTTGTCTGGTTTCAAGCGATGCTCGTAGTCGTCGGCATTCCACAATTGAAAATTTACAGTATGCTCTACTCGGATGGTACCTCCACAATCGATAAAATTTTTACTGATTTGCCCTACTTCTGTGACATGAACATGTGCTGGAACAGCGGTTCCATCTGCGAGTTGAAAGATCACATGTTCTAATGTCGGTAGAATTTTTTTGATGTCTGATAATTTCATATGTTATATAATTTGTATATCGCTATATTGCGATGTGTGTGAATAAAAAAAATTTATGCTACAGGATGAAGTATTGTCTTAACAGCATTTTTGATTTTGGGTATTGACAACGATTTGACCAAAGTAATTTTTTAAAAATCCAAAGGTTTTCTCATCTATACAATAACATATGGATGTTCCTTCTATATTTCCCCTGATGAGTCCTGCATTTTTCAACTCTTTGAGATGCTGCGATATGGTTGACTGCGCTAAGGGCAGTTCATCTACGATGTCACTACATATACATACATTTACTTTTAATAAGTATTCAATAATGGCAATACGTGCAGGATGTCCAAGTGCTTTAATGATATTGGCCATGTGATTTTGTTCGTCTGTAAAAAGATCTGCTCTGGTAACTCCCATATTGACATTATTTGTATATCGCAATATTACGATTAATTATTTACTTTTCAATTTTTTTTTAAAATAATTAGGTGTACAAATTAAATAATTTTGCGTATTTGTTTTGGCGAATGGGGCAGAAGGATATGTCGATATTGGAATAAGGCTTTGATTTTAGTATATTTAGTGCAACCAATAATACTTAATATGGCTAAATCAATTAAATTAACTCAGCGGGTTAAAAAAGGTGATGAGGTAGTAGAGAGACCGATCTATTTTATAGCGGAAAATATCGTTCATTTCGTACAAAATGATTATCAGGGTAAATCTCTTACGACTATTTTTTGCATCGTTTCTTCCACACATGGTACGACGTCATTTGACGTTATTGAATCAGCAGAAGAGGTGGCTAGATTGATAAATTTGTAAGGTCATCATTTGGAAGAAGGATACCTTTTATGGCTATCCATTGAGGATAGCCTTTTTTGTATAAAAATGATTATGGAAACATGGGGCATATACCTATTGGAGAAATCGAGAATGATCTATCCGTATCATTACATGACTATATGCTATACTTCTTGATCGATGTTATCGATCAATTGGGTTCTACATGGATCAAAATGTTTCCCAGTTGCGGCATTTCTTGCTGGAGATATGCCTGCAAATTATGCGCTAAGATATGGCCTTCCTTCACTGTTATATCGCCATTTACAATGGCGTGTAGATCGACAAGATGTTTTGTACCTGATTTTCGAACGAAACATTTTTCTGTATCTAATATTCCTTCGACTTTTAAAGAATGGATACGAATATCTGCAATGAGATCTTCGTAAAGGTTTTCATCCATAATTTCTGCTAATGCTGGTCGGAAAATCAGATAACAATTGTATAAAATAAATCCTGATGCAAAAAGCGCAGCGAAGTCATCGGCACTTTCATATCCTTTTCCTAAAATCAATGCAATTGAAATGCCGATGAAGGCAGCTACTGAGGTTATGGCGTCGCTACGATGATGCCAAGCGTCAGCTTTGAGTGAGGAGCTTCCGGTTTCTTTGCTCTTTTTTATGACAATACGATACGATATTTCCTTCCATATGATGATGGTCAGTAAAACAATGAGTGTCCAAGGTTTTGGTAATTCGTGTGGTTTGCCAATATTTTGAATACTCTCATAGGCAATTATAGTGGCTGAAATAATGAGGAAACCAACTACTGCAAATGTAATCAGTGGTTCAATACGACCATGCCCGTATGGATGATTTTCGTCGGCAGGTATTTTGGCATATTTTAACCCAAGTAATACCAGGAATGAAGAAAAAATATCTGTGGTTGATTCTATTGCGTCGGCAATAAGGGCGTATGAATTACCGAAATAACCTGCTAACCATTTCAGAACTGCAAGTAAAAAATTTCCGACTATACTAAAATATGTTGCTTTTATAGCTGTTTGTTCATTTGACATGTTACTGCTCTTTTATTGTCACATTAAAATTCTATATAAAAATACGATCCTTTAACTGCATCGCGATATAATATCACATGCATACTAGTAAAGGGGTGCATCAAATAGGATGATGCTAATCAACATTATTCAACTCGATGTAGGTGAGGTATGAGATTTTAAAAAAAATGATTAGAGTAGCTTTGGTGGTTGCCAAATATGATTGATGTACGTACTGACGCGGTCTTGATCATCATGAAAAAACGCCTTTTTTTCGAAGAAAATATTGGACATCAGCTGTGGTAGCTGGGTGGAAACTCGACAGTAGATGGCTGTTATATTCAAAGAATTAGCATACTTAATAAAGGGCAGTTTCTGATCGGTATCTGTATCACCATCTTGATCGTGCTTATTGTAATGATCGAACAAAAACTGTCCTATCGTTAGTTTGCTGTTATTTTTTTGATGCTCAACGCAATGTGATATCAATATGGGTATCTTCAATAACTGAATTAATTCTGTCGTAGAGAATAAATAAAGAGACAATATTAATATGATTGAAAGATTTTTCACGTGGACAAATGTAATGGTTTTTGCGCTGTTTTAAAACTGATTGATGTACTAAAACCATAAAAAAATTAGATGAGAATATCAGTGTGGCTTTATTTAGTATTCCACATATTTTAAATCTTATCTATTTTTAATGACAGCGGACTACTCTGCCATATCCAATTTAATATAACATTTAGGAGATCATCATTCAATAACGATTTCCAAGGTAAACTATTCATTTCCCAGAATGAGGAGAAATTTTTCTATAAGTGTTTGAATGATGTTGATTAATTTAAAATTAAATTATAATATGGGCTATTGTAAAAATTGTATATTTGAAAGTATTGTAAAAATTCTCTCTCTATTATGAATTCATCAAAACAAACGAAGCTCAAATTTACATTCGATAAAGGAGTTACCATACCCAGCTTAATATTTATAATAGGAATATGTCTTTTCTCGGTCTTGTTTCCTGTTGAAATCAAGGCTGTTCTGGATGAAATTAAAAATTTTATTTTTGTTAATCTGAACTGGGTATATGTATGGTGTGTGACGGTATTTGTAATTTTTCTGGTATTTCTGATGTTTAGTAAGTATGGAAAAATTAGACTGGGCACCAACGACAGCAGGCCCGAACATTCTTTTTTTTCATGGATCTCTATGCTTTTTGCTGCCGGTATGGGAATCGGTTTGATGTATTTCAGTGTGGCAGAACCGATGCAACATTATGCTACGGATGCTTTTTCTGAAAGTCAAGTTATAAGCAGAGCAAAAAATGCACAACTTTATACCTTTTTCCACTGGGGAATTCATGCTTGGGCAATTTATGGTCTTGTGGGCCTATGTTTAGCTTACTTTACTTACCGATATCGGCTTCCATTATCGCTTCGCAGCTGTTTATATCCTTTATTGAAAGACAGAATCAAAGGCAAGTGGGGAAATGTTATTGATATATTTGCGCTATGTAGCACTTTTTTTGGTATTACAACAACGTTGGGATTTGGAGTTGTTCAAATAAATTCAGGACTGGAGACTCTTAAAATTTTGCCGCAAACAGGGTTTATCTATCAGATATTAATCGTTGTTGTTTTGGTGTCGTTTGCTGTTTTATCCGCAGTTTCTGGCGTTAATAAAGGAATTAAGATCTTAAGTAATATCAATGTGGTAGCAGTCATTATTCTCCTGTTATTTGTGTTGATTCTAGGACCGACCGTTTATCTTATCGGAAGTTTTACCAATGGACTGGGTAATTATATCAATAATTTTTTTGATCTTACTTTCAATACGCATGTGTACGAGGATAAAACACTCCCTTGGTTTTATAACTGGACTATTCTGTATTGGGCATGGTGGATTTCCTGGTCACCTTTTGTTGGGCTTTTTATTGCAAAAATTTCTAAGGGACGCAGTATCCGTGAGTTTATTGCAGCAGTTTTGATCATACCGACACTATTCAATTTTATCTGGATGTCGGTTTTTGGCAACAGTGCAATCTGGATTGACTTTAATATTGCAAACGGCGCACTAAGTGCCTTGGTTTCTGATCCGGATGCTCTCATGTTTAGATTTTTGGAGTATCTGCCACTTTCCAATATTTTAGCTTTTACTGTCATTTCAATTATTATGATATTTTTTGTCACCTCTGCGGATTCAGGAATGCTGGTGATGGACAGTATATCTTCAAAAAACTCCAGTAAATCTCCTAAACTGCAGATCGTATTCTGGGGCGTACTTTTGGCCGTATTGTCGTTAATGTTATTGAATGCAGGAGGGCTAGAAGCGCTACAAACAATGACTCTTATCACTGCTTTGCCGTTTGCTATTATTATGATCTTGTTTGTGGTGTCATTGATGAAGGCTCTTGTCATCGACTATCGTTACTACGAAAAGGGATTGTCTGTTTCAACAATCCCCTGGTCAGGTGAATTCTGGAAACAACGGCTGAAGCAAATTATTTCTTTTAAGACGGAGAAGTCTGTAAAAACTTTTATACAAGAGCAGGTAATGCCTGCATTCACTGAACTGAAGGATGAATTTGCACTAAACGGAATTGCTGTTGAGATCAATTATATGCCTGACAATTTAAAGATTAATTTAGAAATCCATCATGACATTGTCAACAATTTTGTCTACGGAGTTATGGGGCAAAAAAGGATTGTCTCTGAATATATGGTGGATGATGATAATTTGCCAGATCTGGAAGGTAAGGTGACTTATTTTCCTAAAACATATTTTGGTGATTCACGTGAAGGATACGATGTGCAGTATTTTACCAAAAATGAATTAATCAGCGATGTACTTAAACATTATGACCGTTTTCTTAAAATAATCGCTGAAGAGTCTAACGAAATGTTCATTAGTATCGAGAATAATACTCAAGAAAATTAGAAACGATAAGCTAGTATGAAGAAAATAGGATTATTATCATTTGGGCATTGGGCCAATCATCCATCTTATCAGGCACGGACAGCTAGCGACACGCTGCTTCAGTCTATTGATCTATCGGTAGCCGCTGAAGAAATAGGACTTGATGGAGCGTACTTTAGGGTACATCACTTTGCGAAGCAACTGGCTTCGCCGTTCCCCTTACTTGCCGCTATCGGTGCTAAGACGAAACACATAGAGATTGGGACCGGGGTGATCGATATGAGGTATGAAAACCCTCTGTATATGGTTGAAGATGCTGGTGCTGCTGATTTGATCTCAGAGGGAAGGCTGCAGCTTGGTATAAGCAGAGGTTCTCCTGAGCAGGTAATTGAGGGATGGCGTTATTTTGGCTATGGGACCGAAGATAGGGAGACCGATGCTGATATGGGACGTAAAAAATCCATGGAGTTTCTAGAAAGATTGAACGGTGTCGGATTCGCCAAGCCAAATCCCAATCCGATGTTTCCGAATCCGCCAGGTTTATTACGATTGGAGCCCTATTCTGAAGGATTGCGGGACAGGATATGGTGGGGGGCAGCATCGAACGCAACAGCAGTATGGGCAGCGGAACATGGCATGAACCTACAAAGTTCTACCCTTAAGTATGACGAGAATGGAAAGCCATTCCATATCCAGCAAGCAGAACAAATTAGGCTGTATAAAGAAGCTTGGAAAAAAGCAGGACATCAACGTGAACCCAGAGTCGCTGTGAGTCGATCTATTTTTGCTCTTATCAATGATCAAGACCGGTCTTATTTTGGACATGAAGGAAAAGGTAAGGATAGCTTTGGTTATATTGAGCAGGATAGGAGGGCTGTGTTTGGTAAAAGCTATGCTGCTGAACCTGAAAAGCTTATTGCAGAATTATCTCAGGACGAAGCTATCAAAGAAGCTGATACCTTATTGCTCACCATTCCCAATACGTTAGGCGTTGACTATAATGTGCATGTACTTTCTACTATTTTAAAATATATCGCTCCCGAATTAGGTTGGCGTTGATTTTAGTAGGGTCTTTTATAAAAGTACCCTACTAAAATCAATCAGAAAGATACTAAAATGGAAATGTGTAAGATGGATTTGTTAGCACTTTAAATTTTTGTTGTGACATCAAATTCTTTTCCTAATTTACATTTTCTAGAATGAAAACCTCTCCTTTAATGCACTGGAAATAAAAACATACATAGAACAAGGGAGCAAATCGATCTTTTTAGTCACATAACCTCAATGTGGCTCTCGTATTTTTTAGAAGATGAGTGGATCGTAGCTATTCCAAAATCGACTCACATGTTGACTTGAACCCTATATTTTTAGCACTAGTCTTATTTTGAATCATTGAAATAGTGTAATATTATACTTTTGTCTATTGCATTAGTATAATTTATTACTAAATTGTCTGATGTAAGATATAAATACAAAAATGGAAAATCTAATGACAGCAGACAAAATATTTGAATTGTACGGAGAGTACATTTTGAATCACGGCGAAAGACCAAAAAATATTTATCGTTTCGCAAAGGACAATGGGTTTGAAGAGAAGGATTTTTATGATTATTTTTCAAGTTTTGAGCAGATTGAAAAATCAATGTTGGTTAATCTTTTTGATAAATCTGTCGCATTGGCATCAGAGGCTCATATTGGGGATGAGATGACGTCGAAAGAAAGGCTTTTGAATGTCTATTTTATCTTTTTTGAAAATATGACGATGAATCGTTCCCTGGTTTTGATGATTTTAGGAAATGACAAATTACATTTCGCAAAAATTTCAAATCAACTCAAAAAGACGCATCGAGATTTTATCAAAACGCTTGATTTTAACGATTGGAGCATGATTAAAGAGGCACAAGATGATGTGAGAAATTTTCATGAAAAAGCTAGAGAAGAAGCATTTTGGCTTCATCTGGTTTCTGCTATCGAGTTTTGGAAAAAAGATACTTCTCCAGCATTTGAAAAAACAGATATCTTCATTGAAAAGACTATCGATACAGGATTTGAACTGATGGATAATGAACCTTTGCGGAAAGTAGTCGACCTGGGTAAGTTTTTATTCAAAGAAACATTCAGAAAAGCTTAAAGGACAAATCTGAATTTTAAGTTTTCTGTATTTCAATCAAAATAATGGAAATTCTTCAGTGTATTAACAATGAAATTTTAAAATGAAAACACTCCATAAAATACCGACAGGAAAGTTAGAACGAACAAGCAGTTTGTTGAAAGCCGGTGCCAAAGTTGGCGTTAATTACATCAAATATTACGGAAACAAAATTATTAAGGATGAGGAGGAGGCTCGGAAAACTTTAAATGAAGATAATGCGACCGATATTTACGATTCTTTAAAAGAATTGAAAGGTTCTGCTTTGAAAGTTGCCCAGATGCTGAGTATGGAGAAAAATATTCTTCCGCAAGCTTACGTTGAGAAATTTTCTTTATCGCAATTTTCTGTTCCACCGCTTTCTGGTGCTTTGGTGAAAAAAACTTTTAGAAAATATTTTGGAAAAAATCCAGAGGATTTATTTGATGAGTTTACTACTGAATCTGTTAATGCGGCAAGTATCGGGCAAGTTCATAAAGCGAAGAAAGATGGTCAAAATTTTGCTGTCAAAATTCAATATCCCGGTGTTAGAGATAGTATTTCGAGCGATCTGAAAATGGTAAAACCGATTGCGATGAAGATGTTTAACATTAAAAAAGAGGGTTCGGAATCGTATTTTCAGGAAGTGGAAAATAAATTGTTTGAGGAAACTGATTATGATTTGGAACTAAAAAGGAGTCAGGAAATTTCTGAAAAATGTGCTCATCTTCCGAACCTGGATTTTCCGAAATATTATCCTGAGTTTTCTTGTGAAAGAGTCATTACGATGGATTGGATGAACGGAAAGCATTTTTCAGAGTTTACAAAACAAGATCATTCACAGGATGATCTGAATAAAATCGGACAGACGCTTTGGGATTTTTATATGTACCAAATGCATGTTCTGAAGCAGGTGCATGCGGACCCGCATCCAGGAAATTTTTTGGTATCGACAGATAAGAAGCTGCTTGTGATTGACTTTGGTTGCATTAAGGAAATTCCGAATGATTTTTACAAACCTTATTTTGAATTGGCTAAACGAGAGAATTTGGATAATCCTGAATTTTTCAAAGAAAAATTATACCAGTTGGAAATCTTGTGTGACACTGACTCTACAAAGGAACTGGAATTTTTTACCAAATTATTTTACGAATTACTGGAATTATTTACAAGACCTTTCAATACGGTGAATTTTGATTTTTCTGATGAAACTTTCTTTCAGGAAATTGCAGATTTAGGTCAGCGGTATGCGAAACTGAGTAGTATGAAAGGGATGAACACCAACAGAGGTTCGAAACATTTTATTTATATGAACCGAACATTTTTTGGTTTGTATAATATGATGCATGATTTGAAAGCGCAAAATATCGTCATCAATCAATATCAAAATTTCATTCAATAAATGCCTGCTAACTTACCTTCAAAGATTTGTGAAGTATGCGGATTGCGCTTCAATTGGCGGAAAAAATGGAAAAAAAATTGGGACGACGTAAAATATTGTAGTGAACGATGCCGGAAAAACAAAAAATCAACATTCTCTGGTTCGGCAACGATTTAAGAATTAGAGATAACGAGTCACTTTTCAACGTTATGCAGGAAGATTTGCCTTTTCTTGCACTATATATTTTTGACGAAACTTTTTTCTGTTCGGCACCACTTGGTTTTAAGAAAATTGGAAAATTCAGAGCTCAATTTTTGCTGGATACAGTTTTGGATTTGAACAGTAATTTAAATCAAAAAAATATTCCGTTTCTTAAAAAAATTGGACGAACTCAGGATGTATTTAATCAAATTTCGGGGCAATTTGAGATTGAAAAAATATTCTGTCAAAGTGAATGGACTCAAGAAGAAGTCGTTTTGGATAATAAAATCAAGCGTATTTTACCAGGTGTAAAATGGGTTAAATCTTATTCCCAACTGTTGCTTCAACCTAATTTCGTGGCTGAGAAATTAGATGAAATTCCTTTATTGTTTACTAATTTCAGACAAAAAATTGAGAAAGATTTTAAAGTTAGAAATGAATTTTATTGTGAACATTTAGTGAACAGAAGGCCAAATTTAGATTTGCAAATAGACAGCGATGACATCACATTAAAAACGTTGGGTTTCGATGATTTTGAAGTGCATCAATCTACGGCTTTTCCATTTTCGGGTGGAGAAACAGCAGCTATACAACGATTGAATGCTTATCTTTTTGAAACTAAAAATCTAAGTTGTTATAAAGAGACAAGAAATGGTTTAATCGGTGAAGATTACAGTAGCAAATTTTCTGCCTGGCTTGCAAACGGAAGCTTGTCTGCTGTATCTATTTTCCACGAAATCAAGAAATATGAGTCAAAATTCGGATATAATGAGTCAACTTATTGGCTTGTTTTTGAGCTATTGTGGCGTGATTTTTTTAAATATACTTCAATGCGATTTCGGGATAAAATATTCCTTAAAGTTGGGATTTTAGAAAGAGATGTTCGATTTAAATTTGATCAAAATTTAGTGAATGAATGGATAAATGGCGAAACAAATTCTGATTTTATCAATGCCAATATGCTGGAAATTAAAAATACAGGCTGGATGAGTAATCGCGGACGTCAAAATGTAGCTTCGTACTTTTGCAAAATTCTTAAACAGGAGTGGAGAATTGGTGCCGCATACTTTGAAGAAATGCTGATCGACTATGATGTTCATAGCAATTATGGAAATTGGATGTATCTAGCAGGTGTTGGAAATGATCCAAGAAGTAGAATTTTCAATGCTGAAAAACAGGCCGAACTGTACGATCCAAACCACAAATTCAGAAATTTATGGCTACAGTAAAATCATCAACGGCACAATTGATATTTCCGCATCAGCTTTTCAAAAATA
>Ga0308165_1006133_pt1 | contig 10768 bp, 13 predicted proteins | sample PhyWR2_FD_201032 | JGI IMG/M metagenome (GOLD analysis project Ga0308165, IMG submission 201032) | Phyllosphere microbial communities from UC Gill Tract Community Farm, Albany, California, United States - DLSLW.R2 | ecosystem: Host-associated > Plants > Phyllosphere > Unclassified | place: USA... | reverse complement strand
TGCCGGGATAGATAACACCGCTCTCTTTGCTTTTACAGATGCTTTGATATACTCCCTGCCACCTTTTGCTTTCCGGAGACGCTGTTTTGTCTCAAGATACCCTTCTTATCCGTAATCTGGGTTTACAGCCTTACGAACCTGTATCCACCGCTATGCATGAATTCACTCATCATCGTGACGACAGTACGCCTGACGAAATCTGGCTGGTTGAACATCCGCCCGTGTTTACTCAGGGACAGGCAGGAAAAGCTGAACATATTCTGTTATCGGGTGATATTCCTGTGGTACAGAGCGATCGCGGCGGACAGGTGACTTATCATGGTCCGGGCCAGCAAATCGTCTATCTGCTGCTTAATCTCAAGCGCCGTAAGCTCGGAGTACGAGAGCTGGTCACCGTTCTGGAACAAACCGTCGTGAATACTCTGGCGGAGTTTTCTATCACGGCCTACCCGCGCGCAGAAGCTCCGGGCGTTTATGTTGATGGCCGTAAAATTTGCTCACTCGGCTTACGTATTCGTCAGGGCTGTTCTTTTCATGGCCTGGCCCTGAATATCAATATGGACCTGTCACCCTTCTTACGTATCAATCCCTGTGGTTATGCCGGCATGGAGATGACACAAGTCAGCCACTTTGTGGAAAATATCACACCAGCTGACGTTCAACCGCGTCTGATAGCGAATCTTATCGCGTTGCTGAATCATCCTCCCTATATTTACTCGGGGAATGACGTCCCCTTGACCGACAGATCCTGACTATAGTCCGGCTATCCAACAGTAAATGACGTCCCTTTTTATTCCATAAATGAGAATGGGACGTAGTTACTCTGATTATTTTTTTCTGATGAAAAAGTATGTGTCATAAGGTGCCCTAAACTGCGCCAGAGCACAGACAGTCCACAACAATTCATTTACAATTCTTTCGCTATTTACTGTCACGGCCTACTGATTCTGCCCTGCGCTGATGATATACTCCGCGGCATACGTTAAAAAATAATTGATATTTGCAACATAAGCTTGAAATTCAATTAGCCTCACTTGAGTATCCGCAACGGGAACCCGTACCGTATGAGTAAACCTATTGTGATGGAACGCGGCGTTAAGTATCGCGACGCCGATAAAATGGCTTTGATCCCGGTTAAAAACGTGGTGACAGAGCGCCAGGAGATATTAAGAAAGCCAGAGTGGATGAGAATTAAACTGCCCTCTGACTCAACCCGTATCCAGGGCATAAAAGCCGCCATGCGTAAAAATGGCCTGCACTCTGTGTGTGAAGAAGCATCCTGCCCGAACCTTGCAGAATGTTTTAACCACGGAACAGCAACCTTTATGATCCTTGGAGCTATTTGCACCCGTCGCTGCCCGTTCTGCGATGTGGCACACGGCCGCCCGGTTGCACCCGATGCCAATGAACCTGCAAAACTGGCACAGACTATCTCTGACATGGGTCTGCGTTATGTGGTTATCACATCGGTTGACCGTGACGATCTTCGTGATGGCGGCGCTCAGCATTTTGCTGACTGTATCCGGGAAATTCGCGCTAAGAATCCGACGATAAAAATCGAGACTCTGGTCCCCGATTTCCGTGGTCGTATGGATAAGGCGCTGGATATCCTGGTCGCCACGCCACCAGACGTGTTTAACCACAACCTGGAGAACGTACCACGCGTCTATCGCCAGGTTCGTCCAGGTGCGGATTACAACTGGTCACTGAAGTTGCTGGAGCGTTTTAAAGAGGCGCATCCTCATATCCCAACGAAATCAGGTTTAATGGTTGGCTTAGGCGAAACCAATGCTGAAATCGTTGAAGTGATGCGTGACTTACGTCGCCATGGTGTCACCATGCTGACCTTAGGACAGTATCTGCAACCGAGTCGTCACCACTTACCGGTACAGCGTTATGTGAGCCCGGATGAGTTTGACGAAATGAAAGAAGAAGCGCTGGCAATGGGCTTCACTCATGCTGCCTGCGGCCCGTTTGTGCGTTCTTCTTACCATGCAGATTTGCAGGCTAAAGGAATGGAAGTCAAATAATCAGATTACAGGTTGTGGCTTCGTAGCAAGAACAGTGCAAAAACGGCTCAATGGATATTGAGCCGTTTTTTTATCTGACAAAATCAATGTTTGTTATCGATCTGTCCGGCAGACGTTTCTGCACGAGTGTCGGACGGTTTTGCTGGCTCATCTTCAGCCATCGCTTTTTTAAAGCCTTTCAGAGCCGAACCGAGATCGCTTCCCAGTGTCCGTAATTTTTTGGTACCAAACAACAACACAATCAGCACGCCGACTACCAGCAGCTTGGTAACACTAATCTCACCCATACTTACCTTCTTAGAAAATCAGGCCGTCACGACGGCTAACAGGGACTCTTGCTATTAACCGTCATCCTGTATCACGATACAATTTTAATCTGTAACAAAATTAATCTTCTTCCACTGAAGTGCCACGCGCCAGTTGGGGCATAACAAAACGACGGTTTTTCAGCACCGGTAACATCTCCCGAACCTTAACCAGTCGTTGCCTGTCGAGAGTGGCAAAAATCAAGGCTGGAGCCTCTGCGGCGGCGGCAATCGTCACACCCAGGGGATCAATCACACGACTCTGACCAATATTCTTATTTCCACACTCTCCTGAAGCCACAACATAGCAGGTTGTATCCAGAGCGCGTGCTGTCAGTAAGGTTTCCCAATGTTTTTCTTTATGCGGACCTCTTAACCAGGCCGCAGGCAGCACCAGCACTTCAGCACCTTGCAGCGCCAGTGCTAATGCCTGATCCGGGAAACGGAGATCGTAACAGGTCATCAATCCGATATTCATGCCTTCCACGGTGATAACAGGCGCGATATCGTCTCCCGCATCAACCAGACGGGGCTCCCGAACATTGAAAGCATCATAAAGATGTATCTTCCGATACTCAGCAATAACCTCACCTGCTCGTACAGCAATCAGCGTGTTAGCCGCTCTTCCCGGGGTCGTTGGCGTATGTAATGTCAGGACAGTCGTCAGATGATTATTGCGGCTTGCTGCGCACAGTTGAGCGACATAATCCCCACTCAGTGGCTGGGCTGATTGTACCGATAAATCAGGCAGATCATCCTGGCGTGCCAGCACAGCTTCGGGCAATACCAGTAATGAAGCTCCTGCGGCTACGGCCTGTGCCATCAGCGCCGTGCAGGTATCAACGTTATCTTGCCAGTCAGGCCCGACAGCAAACTGCCCTACTGCAACTTTCATATTCTCTCCCCTACCCGATGGCATAATTTCCGCAGACCTGTTAGCAAAAAAAAGATTTGCCGCTTACACTCTGTGCAAATGTTATCAGAAAGGACGGCATGTGATACAGATGGCTTGTGCAGTATTTATCGGCGGTGGCGTGGGTAGCGTTGCCCGCTGGCTATTGAGTACTAAATTTAACTCGACAACTGTCGCTATCCCTATGGGTACGCTGATCGCTAACCTGACCGGCGCATTGATAATTGGCCTGGCATTTGCGCTATTCAGTCGTTTTAATCATCTTGATCCGATATGGAAGGTACTCATCACCACCGGGTTCTGTGGCGGATTGACAACATTCTCTACTTTTTCATATGAAGTTGTCGCTTTAATGCAGGAGGGCCGGCTGGCATGGGCGGGGCTGAATGTGCTGGTTAATCTCGCAGGCTCATTTCTGATGACTGCCTTTGCCTTCTGGCTGGTTAATACAGTGACGACACACCCGTAATCAAGCCACTGACGCGAAAAAAAACCCGCATTCGCGGGTTTTTATATTCTACTGGTAGTAGCTTAGATAGCCATTACGTTTGCAGCAGAAGGGCCTTTGGCACCGTTAGTGATTTCAAACTCAACGCGCTGGCCTTCAGCCAGGGTTTTGAAACCGTTGCTCTGGATTGCAGAGAAGTGTACGAATACGTCTTTGCTACCATCTTCCGGAGTAATAAAGCCAAAGCCTTTGGATTCATTAAACCACTTAACGTTACCTTTAATCTTAGACATCAAAATTACCTTTACATTGAAAAACGACACAAATGCTGTGTCCCGCTTAAGTACAACAATTGTAGTAAGCTTTGTCCAGCCAATAATTACTAAAAAGTGATAAAAATCTCTAAATTTTTCTCACAGTTAGTATTAACCATTGTATTTAAAGGGTTATGAGAAATCCACTTATCTACCCATAAATACGACATTTGTCACACTTAAAACTGAAAGCGCATCCAGGCAAAGTATACGTTACCGTTGTTGTAAGTACCGGGAATATAGGTCATCTGGAATGTTGCCGGGCCATAGCCGACAGAAGCCAGAGGCAATACCAGCGGAACCGGTATATACTTCCAGTTATCGCGCGCGGTAAAACCAGCCGTATAGCCAAGTCCCAGATGGAAATTATCGTCTGCCAGCGGTCGCCAGGTTTTCTCCCAGCCATAACCCCCGATAGGTTCCCATTTATTATATGAGTCTTTGAATGCCATCAGATAGAGGCCATGCCAGTTGCCTTTATCATCCCAGCGCGACTGCCCGAATCCTACCCCCCATGGACGCTCATTGTAGCCATCCGTTTTCTCTTTACTGTAAGCGAAACGCGCATGCCAGGTTATAGCAGGCACATAAAGATCATAGTGCTGAGGGTCTTTCCAAGTCTGGGAGACATTACCTGAAAAAGTATCCCAGACACCCGTAAACAAGCCAGGTTTTGCATGGCTTGATGGGGTTACAATCATCAGCGAGGACGCGAGAGTCAGCGCTAAGGGAAATCGATGAAAATGTGTCACGTCGTTATTACCGTATAAATATCAAACTTAAGCTTGGTTAAATTATACCGCAATAAAAACCCACAGTGCAGCCTGAAGTTAAAACGCCCTGAAAAATAATGCTTTTATCTGTGAGGGAAGGTAGAGAGGTTAGGATCATGATAGTTGTTAAAATTATCCTCTGTAGTGAGGGAAGAATATTATCAAGAGAAGGCAACATAATGATAAATATCAAATTTCGCTCATAACACGACACAGTTTTTGGTAATTAATGATTACATGAGAAAGAATGAAGGCCACCATCACACTCACCGTCAGATAACTCACTTATCTGCTTTCAATCACTTATCAAGGTAATCCGGCTTACGGAATTGAAATATTTAGTAACCAAATGAAAATAATAGCAACATTAGTACGTTCTTTCACTATACTGACTGATGTTGTTTTTATTTTTAGCCAATTATAATTTTGCTCATCAAATATAATTGCTTAAAAAAGTTAGCTTTATAAAACAGCCTAAATATAAAAAAATAAGATTATTTGAATAAGTTACTGAGTTGCAGCCCGAAATTGATAATTTCATGCTTAAATAGAAACACTATTTTTATGGATAAAGATAAATGATGAACATTTTTGGACGTTATGTACTGTTGTTTCTCCTGCCTTTTTTAATCAGTAAACCTGCGTTCGCGGAAGCACTAGAAGCCAGAAGATACTCAGATTTCAGCCATTACATTCTGGCCTTATCCTGGCAAACCGGCTTCTGTCAGAGCCAATATGAGCGTTATAAAAAAGAATCGAAAACCTGCAAAAAACAGCAAGATTCTGCCGATAAGCGTTCATATATCACCGTTCATGGACTCTGGCCAAGCCTGCCAGACTCGGTGGCAGCCAAGGGAGTCGATGAGAAACGCTGGATACGCTATGGCTGCTCCACACGCCCACTACCCGATATGCCGCAAGTCAATGCATCGAATAAATGCACTGCGCCAATCACAGGAATATCGCTTGAAGTTGCGTCTAAACTCGCTGACATCATGCCAGCCGCAGGCGGTGATTCCTGTCTTGAGCGTTATGAATATGCCAAGCATGGCGTGTGCTTTGGATTTAATTCCAACGATTATTTCGACACAATGGTGCGCTTAAGTAATGAGGTCAAACAACAGGCCTTGGGTGATTTTATCCAACAACATTACGGGCAAGTGGTCACTCGAGAGGCGTTTAATCGTGCAGTAAAGGAAAGCTGGGGCGATGATGCAGTGAAAGCCATTAAATTAAACTGCAACGGTAATCCTGCATACCTGACCGATATTCAAATAGCGGTGCGAGCAGATAAAATAAACCTGCCCTTGCACAGGGCTTCCTTTGCTGCTCAGAAGAGCATGGGAAACTGCGGCAACACTTTTCGTCTTGATGCTTTAGGCTATTAAAGCATCATATCGTCCTGAACTTGCGTGTTAAGTCATCTTTACGCGGTTACAGGGATAGTCAATAAGAAAATATGACTCACTAGACTTCCAACTGTGCGCTAAGCTCAGTATCATCTCAACAGAGCTAACCCTCATCGAATTCCGGTGAGGGTTTTTCTTTATAACGTTTTCATTAGATAAGTGAGCGTTTTCTACACGGAGAGAATTATGTCCAGACCTGCCATCATTATTAACGAACTCGATGCTGAACGTCTTGATAGTCTGCTCGAAAAACCACAGTACGCTAAAACGCCAGTGGCAGAGATGCTGAATACAGAGCTGGATCGCGCTGAGATGTGCAGCCCGGCAGAGATGCCAGCCGATGTGGTATCGATGAACAGTCGCGTTAAATTCCGCGATCTGACATCTCAAGAAGAGTTTGTACGTACCCTGGTCTACCCGGCAAATCTCACCGATAGTGACGAGCAGCTGTCCGTCATGGCGCCAGTAGGGGCAGCCTTACTGGGACTGAGAGTGGGTGACACCATTAACTGGGAATTACCTAATGGTAATAAAACCCATCTGGAAGTGCTGGAATTACAATATCAGCCAGAATCCGCTGGCGAGTTTCATCGCTAAATCCGCCTCCCCTTCAGATCCGAAGGGGAAGTGAGTGGCGCATAAGCTGTATCAGGGGGAATTCTTACCCTAAGAGAAAGGCGGATAGTCATGAAACTATCCACCTGACGACTGTTATCAGGCCTGAACAGTAATACTCAGGCTGGCAAAAGTCACTGTCTGACCCGCAACAATCTTACAGCGTTTACGGGTTTCTACCACACCATCCACTTTGACCAGACCTTCAGCAATCATTGCCTTTGCCTGTGCACCGCTTTCACTCCAGCCTTCAAGCTTGAGCAAATCGCACAGTTCTACATGGGGGTGTTTACCTAACTCGAAGATAGCCATCAGAGCTCTCCATCAACATCATGATATTCCTCGCATGCCTGCAAGGTATTTTCTATAAGCGTCGCAACGGTCATCGGCCCTACGCCACCTGGAACGGGAGTAATAAATGATGCCCTGGCTTCAGCTTCCGCATAATTAACATCACCCACTACTTTGCCATTTTCCAGACGGTTGATCCCGACATCCATCACAATGGCGCCTTCTTTTATCCACTCGCCCGGAATAAAGCCGGGTTTACCTACTGCAACAATCAACAGGTCGGCGTTCTCAACATGATGGCGCAGATTTTTGGTAAAGCGATGTGTGACGGTAGTGGTACAACCCGCCAGCAGTAATTCCATACTCATCGGGCGACCAACAATATTAGAAGCACCAATCACCACCGCGTTTAAACCACGAGGATCGATATTATAGCGCTCAAGTAAAGTCACAATGCCACGCGGAGTACAAGGACGCAGACGAGGCGCGCGCTGACATAAACGCCCTACGTTATAAGGATGAAATCCATCAACGTCTTTATCAGGATCAATACGTTCCAGCACCTTCACGTTATCAATACCCGCAGGCAACGGCAGTTGCACCAAAATACCGTCAATGGTTTGATCCGCATTCAGGGTATCAATCAGTGTCAGTAGTTCAGCCTCACTGGTCGTGGCCGGTAAGTCATATGAACGAGAAATAAAACCGACTTCTTCACAGGCTTTACGTTTACTGGCGACGTAAATCTGTGAAGCCGGATTAGCCCCAACCAAAATAACTGCCAGACCCGGAGCACGTTTCCCTGCCGCAACACGTATTTTTACCTTTTCGGCAACTTCGTGACGTACCTGCTGCGCAATCGTTTTACCATCAATAATCTTCGCTACCATCGAGAGAAAATTCCGTCTGTAATCTACAAGAAAGGGGGATGCCGCTATTTTGTCAGACTCGCGCGCCGCTGTCAGGTTCTGATCTGGATTTATGCTCAATTGTTGCGCAGGTAATTAATATTGCACCCACTATGCGAAAATTCTCCCCATACTGACAGGCTATTGCCCCACTCATTCCTCGCACAGACCTCCTTTATAACAGCCTTCTCAACAATCAGCTGCAGGCCTCTTCTCTTCTCCACTCAGCAAATTGTGACCGCCTACACATTACCCGCATTGCCTGTGTGTATATGCCCCGGCCTTTGATCTCTATCAACAATAAATATGCCCTCTAGTCGTTATGATCCCCCTATGAACATTCAAGAAGACCACCACCAAAAAACTCCGTCTGCTGAAATCACTAAGGGTTATAGCCCGTAAGGCTGATATCGATAAAGACGGATGACATCCCAAACAGATAAGCGAGACTTCGCGTTATTTGTCCGGCCAGACGCCCATGGAATGGGGAAATATCAGACTGATACTCAAAGCGGATACTCGCTACAGTCGATTTATTAATCCTTATCTGAATATTTTACCAACCTGACGGGTAGGTATGAAAAGCCGTTGGTTGATAGTGTTATCGCTGGTAATGCCCGCAGGGTCAGTACTACGCAAATGCTGGCGCGACTGGATGCTGAACCACTTGGTATGCGATGACGCTCTGGATAGTGATCCGACTGGCACCTTGATGTGCCACACCGTAAACAGTATTTGATTATTTGCGGTAATGAGAAGAATACGTTGAATACCAGGTATTAGCAGGCACTGGTTGCATCTCTTAACAAGATGACGTTTCCCGCGTGAAACACACAGGGTGAAGCCGAGATGCGCTACAACATCAATGCCCGTTTTATTTATGACGCCACAGACGGCACGCTAACACGACCAGAAAGCACGGAGCCTGATAGTCAGTTATCGCTCACCGCCAGCGCTCTGTTCTATTTCTTTTTGCGCAATACAGGCATTATCAGCCGAGAAGAAGTGCTTAAAAAAGTATGGGATGACAATGGGTTAACATCATCTAATAGCAATCTGAATCAATATTTAAGCATGCTCCGTAAAACCTTCCGTTATTACGGCATCGACAATATTATTGTTAGCGTATCGCGCGGTTATTTACAGCTCAATCCGGACGTACTGATTGAACTCGTTGATGAGCGTCCTGCTCAGCAACAACCTATTACGCCAGAATTAGAGCCTGATATAGTCGCACTTGAACCTTCATCGATTGAAGAAGAACGCAATCCTCCCACTGCACTGCACGCTCGCGGTATGTGCTGGTACATGGCCGGTATTTGCCTACTGACTATCTCGTTACTGCTGGTCGTGTTAAGTCTGACTGGCGTCAAAAAATCACATCCGATTGCGCTGACTCAAATCACTGACAGCAAGTGTGAACTCCTGGCCAGTGATGAGATGCTTCGCTCAGTAACGACGAGTGCCTACGCCACACACTTCGACGAAGTGCGTCAGCGACTGAACGTTGCCTGTAAACCAGGTGAGCGCTTCCTGTTCTTTTATGGCGATCGCCTGGAGACGAATGGCCTGGGACGCGTTTTTCTCGCACACTGCGCCATGCATAAAGATAACCCGTTCAGCTACTGCGATAACTACTTTTACTATTCCTGGAAGCCGCAATGAAACTCGCACCGCGCCCCTTCTTTGCTCTTTGCTTGCTCGTGTTTATCGTCGCTGCACTATTCAGCGCCTGGCGTTTACTCCCGGCGAAAAACGACGGTGTAATGAGTTGTTCCACCAAAGCTATCATGCGTTACGAGAATATGGAGAAAGAGAACGTTAACGGCATCGTACACTTTACCTTCGGTAACGAGGGTAAAGGGTCAATGATCGTGGAAGGCTATACAGACTCAGCTTCAGGCTGGCTCTATCTTCAGCGCTACGTCAAATTTACCTACAGTAGCCAGCGGATCTCTGCCACTGAACGGCACTATCGTATTAATCAATGGGAGTCCAGCGCCTCATCAATTGATGAATCGCCAAACGTGATTTTCGATTATTTTATGCGAGAGATGTCAGACAGCCATGATGGATTATTTCTGAATGCTCAGCAGCTGGATGATAAAGCTATTTTATTAAGCTCTATCAATTCCCCGCTGTGGATTTGTACGCTGAAATCTGGCAGCAGCCTGGACTGATCGCCAGCGGTTCAAAACCATCTTTCAAATACAGACTCCCCCAGACAGGCAGTGAACCGCTGCCTGAAACATCGGGCCTGCAGTAATCCGCTTTTCATCTCCTCACTCTGCGTTCCTCATCAGCCAGCAGACTGTGATCCATCGCACATCACTTTTCTCTCCCTGTTTTACTGACAAAAAAATAGCATCTTTTGTATTGAGTCTTCCCAGATAAAACATGCGCCAGCCCACAGTTAGCCCCCCTCGTTGTTACCCCGATTTTGTAATCTTTTATCAACCTGGCAACATTCCCTTCTTTCGCATTGCCCCGTCAAAAACAGGCTTTATGAAACCTCAAATCTGTCACACCTATTCAGCATAAAGACGTAAAAACAAAACTAAATTCAACTGTTTTTCAGAATATTAAGCTAATTACACCGGGGATTAAGATTTAAATTCCACTTTGATTATTGCCCCATATAGTGACTTTCGAACGCCGCTACCGTGGATTAAGACCGTGACACGGACGGTTTCTCTGAAATTACACAACCTGTTCTGAGGATAAACCATGGGTGATGCATTAGGGCTTATCGAAACTAAAGG
>Ga0308165_1006128_pt1 | contig 10775 bp, 11 predicted proteins | sample PhyWR2_FD_201032 | JGI IMG/M metagenome (GOLD analysis project Ga0308165, IMG submission 201032) | Phyllosphere microbial communities from UC Gill Tract Community Farm, Albany, California, United States - DLSLW.R2 | ecosystem: Host-associated > Plants > Phyllosphere > Unclassified | place: USA... | reverse complement strand
TTTTTCCCGAACCACTTGGTCCGATCACTGCAACAAATTGACCTTTTTCCACAGAAAAATCTGTGGATTTCAATGCTTCAATTGTAGTATCTCCATCTAAAAACTGTTTATCCACAGATAAAAATTCAATTGCTTTCATTTCAATTTGCTCCTTTCTAGCCAATTGCCTTTAATGGATCGATTTTAACAATCGTTCGAACTGAAAATAGCGCACCTAAAACGGCAATGACCAACATTATTCCACCGATTGCCAAGAAGAATGACCAGTTTGTCTGAAATGGAACTGCCGTTGGTAAGACTAGTGCTGTTCCTACAGTGCCCAGTAATCCTAATGCGATTCCCAAAACAGCCAATATAAAGGTCTGAACGATTACCGATACGGCAATATAAAAACCAGAAATTCCTTGCGCTTTCATGATTCCAAATATATTTGCTTTTTGCATAGTCAAAACATAGATAAAAATTCCTATAACAATTGCTGCGATTACGATCAAAAAGCCGATCATAAACCCGAAAGTCAGCACTTGAGCATTATATCCCGGTAATTTATTAATGAACTCTTTGATGCTGTAACGAGTCAAACCATCCTCATTTAGCTGAACATTTTTTACGGCGCCATCCTTTGCTCGAAAAACAATTGCATTTACTCGAGCGTTCTCCGATGTATCCGTTTTTTCAAACCGAATTTGTTGAAATGCGGCTGTAGAAACATATAATACTGGTGCTACATTAAATTTAGCATTATCTGTAAACCCAACTACTTTGAGCTGTTTGTCATTCCCTGCTAATTTTAATGTATCCCCAAGCTTGACGCCCTCTTCTTCTTTCAAACTGTTATCCACAACTGTTTCATTCTCATTGGCAAAGGCTTTTCCTTCAATGATATTCGGCATCAAGAATTCATCTTTATTGATCCCAAAAAAGCTGGCGTTGATTTTTTCAGCACCTTTTTTGTCTAATTGAATTACTGCAGCGGTTTGTCCGAGTGTCGCTTTTTCTTTGGCATCGACATCTTTCAATGATTTGATTGGAATCATTGACATGTTGATATTGGTATTTGATTCATCCGACAACACAATGCCATCTGCCTGCCATTTATCCACAGCAGTACGATTATCTGATGCTAACCCATAGGCTAATCCTGTTAAAAAGAAGACTAAATAGGCAATCAAAAACATCACACTGATGATCAGACCATATCGTAATTTTGAACGTACAATTTCATTCCATGCTAAAAACATACTTCCACCTCCACCTTATCAATCGATAAGTTCTAATGAAATTATAGCAAACTTTTACAACGACAACAAAATATCTGCTTGAAGTATTTCTCAAAAAAGCCATGATTTTGTCTTGTTTTCTTCTTATTTATCGAAATTGTTCTGATATACTAAAAGAAACAATACATAAAAAGGAGTTTATTATGAAAAAAAAGTATCCTACACTTTATACACTATTGCAGTTTGCACTAATTTTTTTATTTGGCCTTTTTTTGAGAAAATTTGTGCTAACTCCTGTAGAAGTCCTTGGTACATCCATGGAACCGACCTATCATGAATCAGATCGCTTGTGGCAAACCTCGTTAATCCAACCAAAACGATTTGACATAGCAACTTTCCCTAGTCCACGAAACGGGAAACGGATCGTTAAGCGTGTCGTGGGCTTACCAGGGGATACGCTTCGAATGGAGAATGATCAGTTGTATATCAATGATCAAAAGTTTACTGAACCTTATTTAGATGAATTTAAAGAAGCTTTGACAGATGGAATGCCTTTGACTGCTGATTTTACTTTAGCAACTAGTGCAGCCGGTCCAGAAACTGTTGTTCCTGAAGGAAAGTATTTTGTGTTAGGGGATAATCGAAGAGTGGCGGATGATAGTCGTTATTTTGGTTTTGTAGATGAAGAAGATATTGTCGGAGTTGTTTATTTTCGGTACTATCCGTTGAATCAGCTTGGTATACAATAAACTTCACCTCAGCCTATCATAGTGACATTTTATAGAGCCTGTATAATGAAATAAAACATTGTACAGCTTTTTGTCATGCTTTACTTTTTTGAGTGAACCAAAATGGAACAATAAGCAGGTACCTTCCTGATTACTGTTCCACTTTTTCTCTTGTCTTTTGTAATAAGGCTCTCTTTATTCAGCTTGCTGTAAGTTGATCGCCAATTGATATAACGGTAATAATTCTTCATATGTCTTCAACATATACTCACGTGCTTTTTCTGGATCATTCAGCAGATCATCTGTTTTTCTAATGATCCGGCCAATCTGAAACTCACCTTTTTTGACATCACGAAACCGAGTCAACTGTTTCTCTAAATCCGCTTCCTTCAAGCGCTCAATTTCAGGTTGAGTATGATCGATCGACAGATAGAAATCATCGTCTAATTGCTCAAATAATGATGGATTCTCTAAAAAAGCTTGTGCAATTTCTTTTTCATTTTTTGGATTATCAATTAGTGATAGCCACATAAACAGATACTCTGGCCAGATACCTAGTTGAAAATGTGCTTCCATTTTGTAGCCGCGTTTTTTCTGGCTTAAAGCCGACCAGGTATTTTCTGGTGGGTAGACAGTTCTACGGCGATGTTGCGCGATATGAACGAAAAATTCTGTTTCTAATTTCTCTCCTAATTCTTCCGCAAAATAATCATCTAATTCTTGAAATTTTGGTTGGATCGTTGAACGAATACCCGCCATTCGTGGATCTAATCCTTCTATTGTAAAAACATCAAAATCTTTTTCAGTAAACATTAACATGTATTCATTTCTCCTCTGAGTTGTTCTATAGTTTAGCGCTGTAAGTTCTGCCAGTCTGCCAAAGTAATTCCAAGCATGGCATCTGTCACAACTTTCCCTTTCCAGATACGAGCATTCGGAATCCTACCTTCTACTTTCATGCCAATTTTTTCCATCACACGACCTGATTTAGCATTATCGATATCATGGACAGCAAAAATCCGCATCAATCGTAACTCTTCAAAACCTAAACGCAAGATTTCGTTCGCGGCTTCTGGCATATAGCCTTTGCCCCAATAGTCTCGATTTAATGCATAGCCAAGTTCTGCAATATTGTGCTGCTCTTCCACACGCAAATCGATCGTTCCGATCAATTGACCCGTTTCCTTTAATTCGACACCATATTTTCCTAGAGGCGCTGACATAAAATAATTAGAAATACTTTCTTGCGTATCCTTCAATGACTGATGGATCGGAAAAACATAAGTAACAGTTGCTTCATCTGATGCATATTCGTACATATCAGCAGCATCATTTAGTGTGACAGGGCGCAGCTTTAAGCGCTCTGTTTCTAAATATTGATTTTGTGCAAAAATTAAATTTCGATTGATGAGGATTTCCATAATTACACCTGCTTTTCATACTACTTTACAGAAATAACCACTCAGAGGCAAGAGGAAAAATGAAAAACGTTACACTTCTTTTCTTACAGCTGCTTGGATAAAGGCTTTAACTTCGGTCCGCTTCCCTTCACTAAGCAACTGGACGATTTTACTCCCGACAATCACACCGGCACAGCTTTTTCTAAAACGGTCAACATGTTCCTTAGAAGACACTCCAAATCCAGCTAAAACAGGTTTATCGCTACTATTTTGGATATAAGTTAAATGTTCATCTAGCGTTTCTTGATAGTTTCGATCAATGCCTGTTACGCCGTTAACAGCTACTGCATAAATAAATCCTTCCCCAGCTACCACTAATTCTGGAATTCGTTCTTTAGGAGTGGTCAAAGCAATCAGTGGAATCAAAGCAACATCACTCTCTTTTAATAATGGTTCGACTAATTCTCGATGTTCATAAGGTAAATCTGGAATAATCAATCCTAAAACATTGGTTTCCGCCAAATCTTGAATAAACCTTTCTAAGCCATAGCTAAAGATCGGATTGAAATACGTCATGATTACTAAAGGCGTTGGGGTTTTGATTTGTTTTAGCTGATGAATGATCTTGCTTAACGTGACATTGTTTTTCAATGCTCTGAGACCAGCTTCCTGGATGATCGGACCGTCTGCAACAGGGTCCGAAAAAGGAATACCTAGCTCAATCGCACTGGCTCCAGCATCTGTGAGCAACTGGATTTCATCTGCTAATCGATCTAGTCCTTGCGCACCTGCCATAATATAAGGAACGAAAATGGTCTCATCCGCTTCCTGTCTTGCTTTCAATTGTTTCGTTAGTGATTTCATTGCGAGTCCTCCTGTTCAAATAACGCTTTGATTTGTTGCACATCTTTATCCCCACGACCTGAAAGACAAACGATGACTTGCTTATCTGGTCCCAACTCTTGTGCAACCTTGATAGCATGACTAATAGCATGAGCACTTTCTAACGCTGGGATAATGCCTTCTGTTTGGCATAAAATCTTAAAAGCGGATAATGCTTCTTGATCCGTCACTGATTCGTAGCTTGCTCTTTGTGTTTCGTTTAGATGGCAATGCTCTGGTCCAAGCCCAGGGTAATCTAAACCTGCTGAAATCGAAAAGGCTTCTAAAATTTGGCCATCCTCATCCTGAAGCAGCTTCATCATTGCTCCATGAAGCACACCTGTTTTCCCTTTATTAATTGAAGCGGCATGAGCTTCTGTATCCAATCCTAAGCCTGCTGCCTCAACACCGATCAACGCGACCTCATCATCGATAAATGGATAAAAAATGCCCATCGCATTACTCCCCCCACCAACACAAGCGATAACTGCATCCGGTAATTTATTTTCCACTTCTAAAAATTGACGTCTGGCCTCGATTCCAATAATGCTCTGATAATCGCGGACGATTTCAGGAAATGGATGCGGACCTAAAACAGACCCCATTACATAATGCGTATCTTCAACATTCGCAACCCAAAAACGCAGTGCTTCGTTGACGGCATCTTTCAATGTTTTGCTTCCAGAAGTCACGCTTTCAACTTTTGCCCCTAACAATTCCATCCGAAATACGTTTAATGACTGACGAGCGACATCCACAGCTCCCATGAAAATCGTACATTCCATTCCAAATAACGCTGCGACTGTAGCCGTCGCTACACCATGTTGCCCTGCTCCAGTTTCGGCGACGACTTTTTTCTTGCCCATTTTTTTGGCTAATAATATTTGTCCGATCGTGTTATTGATTTTGTGTGCACCAGTATGATTCAAATCTTCTCTTTTGAGATAAATCTTTGCACCACCCGCATAATCTGTTAAACGTTCAGCAAAATATAACGGATTTTCTCGTCCTACATATTGTTTTAAATAGTAATTTAGTTCTGTTTGAAATTCCTCATCTATTTTGGAAGCCTCATAAACTTCTTCTAATTCTTTCACAGCATACATCAAAGTTTCCGGAACAAATTGCCCACCGAAATCTCCATAAAATCCTTGGTTTGGTTGATTATACATAATTTTCCTCCTTGTAATAAAAGCTGAATGAGCCGCTTAGTATCGACGAAAAATAGGAAAACATGAAGGTGGTGTTCTTTACCACATTCAGGTTTTATCTTTTTTCCGAGATACTGGATCATGAAGCTAGATAATATAAAAGCTGAATGGGCTCGTTTAGCCTTGACTGAAAAATAGGAAAATATGTTTGTGACGTTCCTTGTCACAGGCAGATTTTATCTTTTTTCCGAAAGGCTAGCCCGTAAAGCTAGATAACTTTCTTTAAAAAAGCCACAATTTTTGCGGGGTCTTTTACACCATTTGTTTCTACTCCGCTAGACACGTCCACTGCATATGGATTAAATCTTTTTTTCGCTTGTAGGACATTTTCAGCAGTTAGCCCTCCTGCGATAAACACTTTTTTATTTTTGATGATGCTCGTATCTAATTGTTGCCAATCGAAGACTTCACCGTTTCCCCCGACGAATTTCTGGGGTGGTGCATCAAAAAGCAGAAACTCTGTCTCTGGTTCTTGACTCAATGCTGCTTGTACAGCATGATTAACTGGTATTGCCCGAATCACTGGGACTGACACTTTTTCTGTCATTAATGCCCCATGAATCTGCACCATGTCTAAATTCGCCTGCTGTATAATTGTTTCCACTTCTTCATAGCTAGGTGAAACAAAAACACCGATTTTTTTGACTTTTCTTGGTACGTTTACCGTGATTTCTTTTGCTTTTTCAGGAGTGATTCGCCGCTTACTTTCGGCAAAAACAAAGCCTAGATAATCTGCACCAGAAGTGACTGCTAGATCCACGTTTTCTTTGGTTTTTAATCCGCAAATTTTCGCTTTCATCGCAAGACCTGCAATTCTTTGACTTTTTCTTTTGGATCATCTTCTTTCATCAAGCCTTCACCTACTAGAACTGCTTGATAGTTTTCTTTTATACGTTCGACTTGTTCACCAGTTGAAAAGCCTGATTCACTGATATAAATCGCATCTGTTCCTTGTTTTCCTCCTAATAGTTGACTAACATCTATGGATACCTCAAATGATTTCAAATTGCGATTATTTACACCAATCAATTGTGCCGACAATTTTTCAGCAATTTTCAATTCTGATTCATCATGAACTTCTACCAGAATTTCTAAACCTAACCCTGTCGCTTTTGTATATAGTTCTTCTAGCTTTTGTTTGGATAATGCCGCAACAATCAGTAACACGATCGTCGCTCCAGCATTTCTTGCCCGAATGAGTTGTTTTTCATCAATGATGAAATCCTTACATAGCACTGGAATCTTCACTTGCGAAGCAACTTGGCGCAAGTCTTCAATCGATCCTTTGAAAAATTGTTCATCAGTCAATACTGAAATAGCTGTAACTCCTGCTTGTTCATAGGCTTTTGCCTGTTCACTTACATCGACTGATAAATTGATTGCGCCTTTAGACGGTGACGCACGTTTGACTTCCCCAATAAGATGCATTTTTTCTGGTCTTGCTTTGACTTGTTGATAGAATGAATCTGTTTTCCGCAGTGGTTTAACTGTTTCTAAAGACATCTGTTTTACTTCTTCTCGTTTTGCCTTGATAATTTTTTCTAGAAATGCCATTTTACGCAACCTCCTTTTGTACTTGGATCAACTGTTCTAATTTAGCCATAGCCGCGCCACTTGCTACACATTCTTTCGCTAAGCTGATGCCAGCTTGAATCGTTGTCACCTTGCCATTACTGAAAAATCCTAAGCCTGCATTCAATAGCACTGTATCCAAATAAGGACTGGCTTGATTCTTTAAAATAGATAATAATATTTCTGTATTTTGTTTGGCATTACCACCCCGAATCGACTCTAGAGGAAGTCGAGCGAAGCCAAATTCTTCTGGTTCGATTGTATGCATCGTGATTTGTTTATCTTGTAATAAGGCAAAATGGGTCGTTCCAGCTAGGGATGCTTCGTCTAAGCCACCTGCTCCGTTGACGACTACTGCACGGCTTCGCCCCAATTCACTCAACGTTTTTGCCGTTTCTGCTAATAAATCTCGGCGATATGTCCCCATTAATTGTGAGTCTAGTGAGACAGGATTTGTTAATGGCCCAATCAAATTTAAAACGGTTGGGGTGCCTAATTCTTTACGGACTTTCATGACATATTTCATTTTCGGATGCAGATGAGGAGCAAATAGAAAGGCCAATCCTACTTCCTCCAATAGGAGACTTGTTTTCTCTGGTGAAAGATTGATATTTACACCTAAGCATTCAAAAATATCCGCACTGCCTGATTTACTGGATATACTTCGGTTGCCGTGTTTAGCGACTGTTACTCCACCTGAAGCGAGTACAAAAGCCGCTGTTGTACTAATATTGAAGCTACCCGATCGGTCGCCTCCAGTCCCACAGTTATCCATTACATTGTCTTTTTGACAATCGATCAGCACTGCTTTTCGCCGAATCGTATCAGCAATTCCTGCCATTTCTTCAGCCGTTTCTCCTTTGCATTTTAGAGCGGTTAAAAAAGCTGCAAGTTGACTATCCTTTAATTGACCTTCAAACATTTTTTCAGCTATTCGCTCTGCTTCTATACGATTCAAGTGTTGATTATTATAGACTTTCTCAAATAATTCATTCATATCACTTTACCTCCGTTTGTTGGATAAAATTTTTGATGATTACGGCTCCACTTGGTGTTCCAATCGATTCTGGATGAAACTGAAGGCCAAAAATTGGATATTCCCGATGCTCGATTGCCATGATTTCCTGATCATCAGCAGCAGTTGCGGTAATCAGGAAATCTTCTGGTAATGTTTCTTGCTCAATGATCAGCGAGTGATAACGCATAACAAGATTTCCGGAGTCAACTCCTTTAAATAGCTGATTATTTTGATGAATCTTAATCAGTGATTGCTTGCCATGCCGGATCTCTTTAGCCCTGCTGACCTTTGCCCCGAACACTTCACCAATCGTTTGGTGGCCTAAACAAATGCCTAGTATAGGTTTCTTTTGATAAAATTGTTTGATTACTTCTTTTACCTGACCGGTTTCTTTTGGTGTTCCAGGACCGGCTGATATAACGATTGCTGATGCTTGTTTAGCTAAAGAAAAAATAGTCTCTGAATCATTTCGAACAATTTTTATTTCACGTTCAACGCCGAGTAATTGAGCAAGATTATATGTAAATGAATCATAATTATCGATCAATAAGATCATTGTCCCACCTCCAAAAGTGCTTTTGCTTTTTGTAACGTTTCTTCGTATTCTTTCGTAGGATCAGAATCATAAACGACGCCTGCACCTGCTTGGACATACGCTTTATTTTTGTGAATCACCATTGTCCGAATCGCAATAGCGAAGTCTGCTTGATCATCTTTTGATAAATACCCCACCGCACCCGCGTAGATAGTTCGTTTGACTGGTTCGATTTCATAAATACGTTTCATTGCCTGGATTTTTGGTGCGCCGCTCACTGTTCCAGCAGGCAGAGTGGCTTTTAACGCATCCATTGCTGTCAATCCTGTTTTTAGCTTTCCAGTTACGACTGAAACTAAATGCATGACATACCGATACTTCTCAACAATCATATAAACCGGCACTTCAATCGAGCCGATTTCGCTGACTTTCCCCACATCATTGCGGCCAAGATCGATCAACATTAAATGCTCTGCACGCTCCTTTTCATCTGTGAGCAATTCTTTTTCTAAAAGTAAATCTGCTTCCATTGTTTGGCCTCGTTTACGAGTTCCTGCAATGGGATTTGTTGTGACGATTTGATTTTTCACACTTACTAAGCTTTCTGGCGAAGAACCGATCACATAGGTTTCACCAAAATCTAGAAAATACAGATAGGTTGACGGATTAGTGACACGTAACCGGCGATAATAATCAAATGGCTCTTCTTCAAAATCAGCTGTTAAACGTTGTGAGGGGACCATTTGAAATAGATCGCCTTGCTTGATATACTCTTTTACTTTGACAACGACTTCTTCAAAGCTCGCTTTAGTAAAGTTACTTTGGTAATCCATGTTTTTTAAGTGGATTTCTTTTTGTTCTTCTTTACTTGGTGTTTGGAGTTCTTTTATTTTTTGGTTGAGTGCTTCTTCTAGTGATCGTGCGCTTCGATTTGAATAAGTATCTGCCTCAACTAACATGATTTTTTCGCCAACATGATCAAAAATTAAGTAAGAGTCAAATAAGTAGAAATGAATATCTGGTACATTCAGCTCATCAAATGGCATTTTTCCTAAGTCTTCATAACAGGCGATCACATCATACCCAACATACCCGATCGCGCCACCTTGAAAGGGAAGCTCATTTAGATAGGTTTCTTTTTTCAAAATATGTGTTTCGATTTCTTTTAATGGATCTTCTACGGTCCTCGTTTGCCCATCGATCGTTAATTGATGGCCGTAGCATGTAATGGTAGAAACAGCATCCCAAGCAATGATCGAGTAACGTCCTTTGCTTTTATCCCGGGGAATGCTTTCTAATAGGCATTTATTACTTCCTTGGATTCTTAAAAATGCAGATATTGCGGTTAGATAGTCTGCTTGGATTTCTTTGATCAATTGCATATGATTTCCTCTTTTCTTTTTTGATAATTGGGAATGTTGCTTGTCTTTTAGTTTATTTTGGATAGTTTAACTATTTTGATGATTCTCTCGTAATGAGACTTCGCTCACTTTGCGCGCCTTGTACTGTTCATCATCTACTCTGGCGAAGCCACTTTTAATCCTTCCATTTTTAGTGTTTTAGCTGTTAAACTTATTGAGATCACTTCACTTTGGGTGATTCTTTCATAATGAGACTTCGCTCACTTCGTTCGCCAAGTACTGTTCATCATCTACTCTGGCGAAGCCAGTCGTAGTGATTCACAGCAAAAAGCCCTCACAAAAACAGATAGTAATCTGCTTTTGTGAGGGCGAATAATAGTATCCACGGTACCACCTCATTGAAAAGTTTATTTCTTTTTATAACCTTCAATAACTTAACGTTACACGTTTCAACGTGAATGTCTTGTCATCATTAGGATCATGTTTCGCTATTGATCATTTGAGATCAGAGCGTTTAGTGATTCCTAGTAAGGTTACTTCTCTCTCTTTGTACAACACCTTGTATTGTTCATCATCCGTTCTGGTAAGGTCAATCACTGTCCTTCAATTCTTAGAGCTTTAGCTCTTAGAAATTGATGCAATCAAAACGTAGTGTAGATGAACAACAAAAGCCCCCAAACCACACAAATAGCTGTGGTTTGAGGGCGAAACATTCACGGTACCACCTCAAGTTTGAAAGAAATTCTTTCCTCTTGTCAGTCGTCAATCAACGACCTTACTCTATAACGGGAGTTCCCGAAAATGCCTACTGTAATTCAACATTTCGCTCGAAAGTCCATTCACAACCC
>Ga0308165_1006127_pt1 | contig 10776 bp, 7 predicted proteins | sample PhyWR2_FD_201032 | JGI IMG/M metagenome (GOLD analysis project Ga0308165, IMG submission 201032) | Phyllosphere microbial communities from UC Gill Tract Community Farm, Albany, California, United States - DLSLW.R2 | ecosystem: Host-associated > Plants > Phyllosphere > Unclassified | place: USA... | reverse complement strand
CGCTTGAGGGCCCCGGCACGCTGCTGGCGGCCAACATCAGCCGTGAGCAGGTCTCTGCCCTGTATAAAAACCCGGTCTTCCCGGCAGGGACAGCCTCTTCGCGCGAGCAGGTGCGTGAAGCCTTGTCCGCCGTTATCTATCTCATGCATGACGGCCAGTTAAAGGGGGAGCAGGTTCACGCCATGCTCTCTATCCAGCAGCAGCGGGATCGGTTTATGGCCGAGCAGATCCGAAAGGCACCGCGTCCTGCGCTGCTGATTGCCGGTGGCTATCACGCGGCGAAAGATATCGGCGTGCCGTTACATCTGTCCGATCTGCAGGTTGAACCCCCGGTCGTGGTGATGCTCACTACTGACGGTACAAAAGTCAGCGCGAAGCAGGCGGATTACATCTGGTCGGTTCCGGCACAAAAGCAGCCTTAATATGAATGTGAATAACCTCATGCCTCGCGCGCCGTGGACGTGGAGCGCCACGGCCAGCGTGCTGTTCCACGCGGCGCTGGCGCTGCCGTTTATCCTGCACCTAAATCGCCCGCAGCCACAGGCCACGCCGGCTGCGGTCATGGTCCAGTACTCACCGGAGTTTGAAGTGGCCTTGATCAGACCCGACCTGCCGCCTGGCGTCAGTCAGCAGCGTAAAGTTGAAGCCATGACCGAGGAAGAACGCACCCACAACAAAGACCTGCCAAAGCTGTTGGTGCAGGAAGAGGCAGAGCTGAAAATTGCCGCCGCAAAGCCGGAGCCTAAAGCCCGCAAGAAGCCGGACATCAAGAAGAAAAGCCAGCGTGAACAGAAGGAGGAGAAGGGCAATTCAACCACCACCAGCCTGGCCGCGCCGCCGGTGCAAACGGTGCAGACCCTGCGTAATGCCGCCCCGTTAGACACGGACGCCACGCGGATCAGCCAAAGCAAAATCAGCTGGGAGTCGCTGGTCAAAGGCAAGATCAACAAAATGCGTAACTACCCGGAAGATGCCCGCCGTCGCAAACGTACCGGGACGGCGGTGATTACCTTTAGCGTTGATGCCCAGGGCGAGATCCTCAGTACCGCGCTGGTCAGCTCGTCAGGCACCCTGTCCCTGGACAAGGCCGCATTAACGGCGCTGATCAATGCCCGACCGCTGCCGCCACCGCCAGAAGAGCTGGTGCGGCAGGGCGTACAGAAAGTGACGCTGCCGGTTGAATTTGGCTTACTGGATATTTAAACCGTCGGCTTTTATTACCCGGTAAATGCATTACTGCTGAATATAACGTTTAAATTAAATTTTGATTGATAAGGGGAGGGCGTTATTTCGCTCTCGCTCTCTCCTTTTTTGCGCTTGTAAATAATGATATACAGGATTTGATTATGAAAAAACCTCAAATGGTCAAAGGTCTTTTGACCGGGATTCTTATTGTCCACGCCCCGGCGTATGCCGCAGAAAAGGAGGGGGAATCCGTTTTCTCGCCGTTGACAATAATGGATAACACGCTCGATGAAAAAAAGAGTGTCGGCTCCTCGGAGGAGAGTTATTCTCGTCCCGGGGCCTACAGTTCCCGCACGCTGAATAAGAATTTGCAGAGTCTGGATGCGTCACTGCGCAGCATGGCCGGAACCTATACGCAAATCGATCCGCTGCAGGGGGCGATTAGCGTCAATATCCGTGGGATGAACGGCCTGGGCCGCGTCAATACCATGGTCGACGGCGTCACCCAGACCTACTTTGGCATGGCACCGGCCAACTATCATGCCGGTTCCAACACCGCCTCAGGCGTACCGCTCGATCCTAACTTCCTTGCTGAAGTCGACATCACGCGCGGCAGCAGCGCCGGTTCACAGGGGGTTAACGCCCTGGCGGGGAGCGCCAACATGCGCACCATCGGTATTGACGATATCCTGAAAGAGGGACGCCAGACCGGCCTCCTGTCACGCTTCTCGGTCGGGGATAACGGGCTGGGGCGCACCGGAATGGTGGCCGTTGCTGGAAAGACCGAGACCTTTGACAACGGCGGTGCGGTAGGGGCGATGGTGGGCATCAGCGGATCCCGCACCTATGCGACCTATAAAAACTGCGGTGGCCGCAGCAGTAAAGATTTTCTTGGCGATGACAATAAATACCTGCGTCAGACCCCGCACTCCGAGTTGTATAAGCTGAACGTCAATCTGGATCAATTCAATAAATTTGAATTGTCCGGCAGGAATTACACCAATACCTTTACCCGCCGCGATATTACCAGCGACGATTATTCCCTGCGTTATAATTACGCGCCGCTGAATGAGCTGGTGGAAGTCAATGTCCTCGCCAGCACCAGTCGCGGTAATCAGGAATATAAACCGAAGGCGATGTATAATTTTAGTAACTCGTCGCTCACCAATAAATCGAACGCCATCGATATCAACAACACCAGCCGCTTTAAAATGGCGGACGATCTGTATACGACATTACAGATCGGTGGGAAATTAATGGATACCCGCTACAGCCGCAGCTTTGTGCAAACTACCGGGACCGATCGCAATGCCTTTGCCCCGGCGGGTAAGCAAAAGATCTCCTCGTTATACAGCGGCCTGACGCTGAACAAAGATATCTATCAGCTGGACCTGAACCTCAACTATACCCGCAGCCAGGTTGAAGGCAAAAAACCGGCCTGTGCCGCCAATGAGAAGTGCTTCCCGCAGGGGGAGGCGATGCTGAATCTGGATGACAACGCCTTTAACCCGTCAGCCACCTTCTCTGCGCAGGTCACGCCGTGGCTGCAGCCTTTCGTCAGCTGGAGCCGTTCGTCGCGCGCGCCAAACGTGCAGGAAGTGTTCTTCGCCAACGAAGGCGGGATCTCGATGAACCCCTTCCTCAAGCCAGAAAAAGCCGAGACCGTAGAAGCCGGATTTAACGTCAATAAAAAGGGCCTGTTGCTGGAGCAGGATAGCTTCCACATGAAGGCGCTGGCCTATCAGTCCCGGATCAAAAACTACATTAACAGCGAGTCCTTTATGCTCTGTTATGACGGGCAGCTGTGTCATGACTACGACGACTCATTTGAAGGTTTTAACGCCAACGTGTATCTCAACAGCACGTCGCCGGTCACCAACAAAGGTTACGAGATTGAAGCCGGATACGATGCAGGCTTCGCCTACGCCAATATTTCCTGGAGCAAACAGCACACCGATCAGCCCACCTCGATCGCCAGCACCATTTATAGCTTTGCTTACAGCGATATCAGCGATCTGCCGGACTACTACGCCACGCTGGACGTGGGCGGACGCCTGTTTAATCAGAAGCTCACCATCGGCAGCCTGTTCAAGTTCACCGGCAAGTCCAAACGCCTGAGCACCGAAGGGATCGAAACCGACACCAACACGGTGCCGAAAGAGGGCATGCCAAATATTCCGACGGTCATCGATCTCTACAGCACCTGGCAGATGACGGATGACGTGCTGCTGCGCTTCAGCGTACAGAACGTGACCAACCGCGATTACGCCGACGCCCTTAACCGCATGAACCAGAGCCTGGATTACGCGAAAGAAGGCTCAAGCATCAACACCACCGCGCGCGGTCGTACCTACATCTTTGGTGGCGAAATTCAGTTCTGATCCGCCCTTAATCACTTTGATGACCAGGAATAAATATGAAGCACCGTAACGTTACCGCCTCGCTGGGATGCCTGCTGATTGCCGGGCTCTTTTCCACTGCCGCCTGGGCGATAGACCCGCCGCAGCGTGAACTTTCCCGTTTCGCGATGAAAACCAACTATCTGCAGGAGGCCAACGAAGGCCTGTATGAGCTGGCCTTTGATAACACCAGCCACCGACTGTACGCCGCCGTCACTGACCGTATGAACCGCGAGGCCAACAAAGGCTTTCTGTATGCCTTTAATCCGGCCTCGTTGAACACCGAAAGCCGGGTGACGATGCCGTACCGCGCTTTCTCGCTGGCGATGAATCAGCAGCAGCATTTGCTGTATGTCGGGCATACCCAGTCCGCTTCGCTGCGGGTGAGTATCGTCGACACCCTGACCGGCAAGCTGAGCAAAACCAGCGATAAGCTTAGCTTTAAGGGGGCGAACGCCGCCGATGCGCGCTTTGAGCACCTGCGGCACATGGTGTACAACAGCGCGACCAACACGCTGTTTGTCAGCTACAGCAATATGCAGAAAACCGCCGACGGCATGACCGCGCTGCATAAGCTGCTGATGCTCGACGGCACCACCCTGGCACGTATTGGCGAGGTGAAAGGGGCCTACAGCGGTACCGCCTATGGCCTGACCCAGGATGAGAAAACGCAGAAGATCTACGTTGGCGGTAAAGATTACATCAATGAAATCGATGCCAAAAAGCAGACCGTATTGCGCACCATCCACCTGAAAGATCCGAAGCCGCAGATCACCAGCGTGCAGAATCTGGCGGTCGACTCTGACTCGAACCGCGCGTTTGTGGTGGTGTTCGACCATGAAGATCGCCGCGGTCAGCAGGATGGGTTATACGTCTTCGATTTACGCAATGGTCAGCAGCTTGGGTATGTTCACACCGGGGCCGGGACCAATGCGGTGAAATACAACCCGAAATACAATGAGATCTACGTGACCAACTTCACCAGCGGCACCATCAGCGTGATTGATGCCAGCACCTACGCCGTCACCCGGGAATTCAACGCCCCGGTGTATCCGAATCAGATGGTGCTGTCACCGGATCTGGATACCCTGTATGTCGGCGTCAAAGAGGGCTTTAACCGCGACTGGGATCCGGACGTGTATGTTGAGGGGGCAAAAGAGCGCATTCTGCGTATCGATTTGACCCGTTCGTAAGCGTTACACCGTCAATGCAGAAGAGGGCGCAGCATCAGGCTCTCTTCTGCCGTGATACAAAGGGAGTATTCCCACCTTCATTTTCTACCTTCAGATAAGCATTGATTATTATTTCTGTTCTCTTCTTGCTATTCCCCGCTAAGAATGTTCTGCATTTGAATTTATCCGTTTAAAACCCTTTGTGAAGCGGAAATAAAAAGCCGTACTATCGCCGCACTGTTATTTACAACCCTTTTAATAAACGTCGGGCAGAGCGCTAAAATATGATGCTGCTATATAAACGGCTTGTTAATTTATTGTGTGTATTAATACGAAAAGCACGTTGCGTTGCCCGCCGGGGTGCGGCAGTACTGGCTTGCAGTGCGCTGGCCTGGCGCGCGTGGACAAATTTAGCGAACGATGAATAATAGCGCGGCAAGACTTTCATATAAAAGTATACATCGACAATGGGTTGATTAAATTGTCACTTCGCTGTTAATTAATTGCGATGATTTAATTAAGCCTCTTTTAAAAAGAGGCTCAAAAATAACGCGGCAATTAGCGCCGCAGAATATGTAGTCAATAAAAATGATGATAGCGAGCAATAGCATGAAAAAACGTGTTTTAGCCATTCTGGTCGTCGGTCTGGTGAGTGCCACCACTGCATGTGCCATCAGCCCGGCGCAGCGCGCTAAGTATGAGCACTCTGGCTGTACTCAGGCTTCCGAGCTGCAGGGCTGCGATCTCAACAAGTCTTATGAGTGGAACGAACGCCACGGCTTTATCAATAACGATGGCGAGCAGCAGAGCCATCACGGTAAGCATCATCACCGTGACAATCAGCAAAATGACGAAAACGACAACCACAGCGATGCGGGTATCAACGGCAAATTCGCGGGCAACTATGTGGTGAAATTCGACAACGGCGAGCGCGGGGCGGACATCCACATCGAAGACTCCGGGGTCTACCTGAACGGTAAAGAGATGCGCGACGTGAATGCATACAAAGGGACCCTGACGTTCCGCGATGGCTACGCAACTTACACCATCAGGGATAACCATCGCGGTACCTGGAAAGACGAAGACTCCGGCAACCACGGCAGCATCTACGCTTCGCGCTAAGAACCGATGATGAAACTGAAAAAAGTAATGACCGCGATGGCGGTGATGGCCATGCTGTCAGGCTGCGCGGATCATCCGGTGCTGTCAGCAGTCGGTATCGGTCTGGGTGCGGCGGCCGTCGGCGCTGCCGTGGCGAAGCATCACGAAAAAGAGAAGCATAAAGACGATAAGAAAGAGTGGGAGCGCGATCATCAGGATGACCGCAACCGCGATCGTGACGACCAGTACAGCCATCGCGGTCATCACAATCACCACCGCGATAATAACGACTGGTAATGCCTGAAGCCCACCTCATCGGTGGGCTTTTTTATTCGGGCAGCACAACCGAACTGCCCCTGACCACCAGCTCGACCGGCAGCAATACGGCGGACTCGTCGCTCTCCTGCATCACCAGCTCAAAGGTTTTGCGCGCCAGCTGTTGTTTATCCACCGCGATGGTGGTCAGCGGCGGGGTGGTCAAGGCGGCGTAATCGATATTGTCGAATCCGACGATGGCAACATCCTGCGGAACCCGGAACCCTTTTTGCTGGCAGACCCGCAGCGCCACCATAGCCGCCACGTCGTTGTAGGCAAAAATCGCATCCGGCGGTTCCGGCAGGGCCAGCAGTTCATTCAGGTTAGCAATCAGGGATTGTTCAATATCCAGCAGCGGCGGGGAGGCCAGTTCGTACTCCGGCGGCAGCAAAATCTGCGCCTCGTACAGCGCCTTGCGATAGCCCTTTTCACGCTGGCGAATACTGTAATGCCCGGTGGTGCTGGCCAGAAATGCAATACGCTTGCGCCCCTGCTCAATCAGGTGACGCGTTGCTAAATAGCCGCCTTCATAGTTGTCGGGATTAACGCAGGAAAGGTCCGGGAACCACAGATCCACTAATGTGATTGGGATATTCGCCTGCTGCAGCAAGCTCACCAGCTCGGGTTCAAAAAAACCGGCGCAGATTAAGGCGTCCGGGTTATGCACCTGGAGTTGCTCCTGAATGGGATCGCCCGGCTGGATGGCGAGAAAGCTCATCGCGATGCCATTTTTGCGGCAGTTGTTTTCGATCTCGAGGATCAGCGGCGAGTAAAACGGCAGGGCTTTGCTGAGGTCATGCTGGCGATGAAGTAAAAACAGGATGCGCTTAATTTTGTTGGTGCGCAGGCGGGTAAAATCATATCCCTTGTCCCTGGCGATCGCTAACACCCGCTGACGCGTGTCATCGCTAAGGCCAGGCTGGCCCTTCAGCGCCCGGGAAACCGCCCCAATGGACACACCGCTTTCATCAGCAATATCTTTGATTCTTATGTTTTTTTTCACGTTATGTTCCTGACGATCCCCATCCCAAGATCTCCGATTCTACACAATTCTCATCAGCGCAGTAACTGATAACGGCTAAACCATCGCCTGTGGTTTGTTGTTTTTACTAAAAATATTGATCGGCTTCACGCTGCTCATTAATGCCGCTTTTGTGATCGCTTTTTCGCCACTATCTTCGGTGTGTGAGATATTTTTACTAAAAACCTATAAGCCTAAGCGTGAGGATTTATGTATGACGTCTACACCGATTAACAGTGAAGATGTCGCCGTGGCAGAGGCCAGCGACGATATTTCAACCCGCGAGAAAATTGGCTACGGTCTGGGGGATGCCGGTGGGCATTGCATCTCGGATCTGATCAGCGGATTTTTACTCTTTTTCTACACCGATATTTTTGGCCTGAGCCCGGCGATTGTCGGGGTGATGTTTATTATCCTGCGCGTGGTGGATGCTGTTTCCGATCCGGTGATGGGGATCCTCGCCGATAAAACGCGCAGCCGCTGGGGGCGATTCCGTCCGTGGCAGCTCTGGACGGCGGTGCCGCTGGCCATCATCGGTATCTTAACCTTCACCGTGCCCGACCTGAGCCCGGAAATGAAAATCGTCTGGGCGTTCGGGACCTATTTCCTGCTCTCTGTGGGCTATACCGCGAACAACGTCCCGTACTGTGCGCTGATCAATGCGATGACCAACCGCCACGACCAGGTGATCTCCTGCCAGTCCTGGCGCTTTGTTCTCAGCGGCATTGCCGGGTTTCTGGTCTCGGTCGGCCTGCCGCTGATGGTGACCTGGTTTGGCGGCGGGGATTTGGCCAAAGGCTATCAGTATGGCGTGACGGTGCTGTGCGGCATCGGCATGGTGATGTTCCTGCTGTGCTTCCTGTGGGTGAAAGAGCGGGTGCCGTTGTCGGTGGTCGGGCAGTTCACCATTCGTGAGCACCTGTCCGGCCTGCGTAAAAACGATCAGCTGATCCTGATGCTGCTGATGTCCTTCCTGCTGGTGAATATTCTGTGCATCCGCAGCGGCGGATACATGTACTTCATCTCGTATGTGCTGCAGGGATCGACGGTTTATATGTCGTTGTTCTTCGGGATGGTGACCTTAGCCTCCATTCTCGGCGCGGTGATCGTCAATAAACTGTCCCGCCGTTTCGATATGGTGAAGCTCTATTCCGGGACCAACCTGCTGCTGGCGGCCTTTGGTTTTTGCATGTGGTTTTTACCCTCAGGGCCGCAGTACCAGACCCTGTGGCTGGTGATCATCTTTATCAACAATATGGTGCTGGGCTTTACCCTGCCGCTGCACTTTTCGATCATGGCCTTTGCCGATGACTACGGCGAGTGGAAAAATTCAGTCCGCTCATCCGGCATGAACTTCGCCTTTAACCTCTTCTGCATCAAATTATCCTGGGCCTCATCGGGGGGAATTATCAGCCTGGTGCTGTTCCTCGTGGCCTATCGCCCGGGATTAGAAAATCAAACCGAAGCCTCCATTCAGGGGATCTCGCTGCTGCAAAGCGTGGTCCCGGCTATTTTCCATCTGCTGCTGGCGTTCTCTCTGCGTTGGTGTCAGCTCAATAATCCGATGATGACGCGTATTTCGAGCGACCTGCGTCAGCGCCATGCCAAATTATCCTGAGGAACATGCAATGTATTTATCCACGATTACTGAAACGGACCTGCGTCAATTAACGGTCAACGATCCCTTCCTGGGGGAATACCAGCGGCTGGTTCGCAACGTGGTGATCCCTTATCAATGGGATGCGCTCAATAACCGTATTCCCGAAGCGGAGCCGAGCCACGCGATTGACAATTTCCGTATTGCCGCAGGCCAGCAGACCGGGGAGTTTTACGGCATGGTCTTCCAGGACAGCGACGTCACAAAATGGCTGGAGGCGGTGGCGTGGTCATTATGTCAGCAGCCGGATGCCGAACTGGAAAAAACCGCCGACGAGGTGATCGACCTGTTAGCCGCCGCCCAGTGTGAGGACGGCTATCTCAACACCTGGTACATGCTGAAAGAGCCCGGCCTGCGCTGGACCAATCTGGCGGAGTGCCATGAGCTTTACTGTGCCGGCCATCTGTTCGAAGCCGCAGTGGCGTTCTACAAAGCCACCGGCAAACGCGCCCTGCTGGATATCGCCTGCCGCTTTGCCGACCATATTCATACTGTGTTTGGTCCTGGCGAGAACCAGCTACACGGCTATCCGGGGCATCCGGAAATCGAGCTGGCGTTGATGCGCCTGTACGAGGTGACTGACAATAACGACTACCTCCAGCTGGCGAATTACTTTGTCGAGGAGCGCGGGGCCCAGCCGCATTACTACGACATTGAGTATGAAAAGCGCGGCAGAACCTTTCACTGGGGGAACTGGGGCGAAGCCTGGATGATCAAGGACAAAGCCTATACCCACGCCCATAAGCCAATGGTGGAGCAGGACGAGGCGGTCGGACACGCGGTGCGTTCGGTGTATTTAATGACCGGCATCGCCCATCTGGCGCGCATCAGCGGGGATGAATCCAAGCGCCAGACCTGTCTGCGCATCTGGAACAACATGGTCCAGCGGCGGATGTACATCACCGGCGGGATTGGCTCTCAGGGCATCGGCGAGGCGTTTACCTCCGACTACGATTTACCTAACGACACGGCCTATTCAGAGAGCTGCGCCTCGATTGGCTTAATGATGTTTGCCCGGCGGATGGTCGAGATGGAGGGCGACGGCCAGTACGCCGATGTAATGGAGCGGGCGCTGTACAACACCGTGCTCGGCGGGATGTCGATGGACGGAAAACACTTCTTCTACGTCAACCCATTGGAAACCTACCCGAAAGCGATCCCGTTTAACCATATCTATGAGCACGTCAAACCGGGTCGCCAGCGCTGGTTCGGCTGCGCCTGCTGTCCACCGAATATCGCCCGCACGCTGGTGGCGCTGGGGCACTACATCTTCACCCCGCGCGAGGATGCGTTATTCATCAACCTGTATGTCGGCAACACGATGCAGGTGGCGGTGGGAGATCAACAGCTGGATATCACTATTAGCGGCAATTACCCGTGGGATGAGCGGGTCGCGATAACCATTCAATCGACACAACCGGTCGAGCATACGCTGGCCCTGCGCATTCCGGGCTGGTGCGACGCGCTAAAGGTGACGCTGAACGGAGAAGCGTATTGCGGGGCAGTCGACAAAGGGTATCTGCACATTCACCGCGTGTGGGCGGCGGGCGATGTCATTACCCTCCAGCTGCCGATGCCGGTGCGCCGGGTGTATGGCAATCCGCTGGTGCGCCATCTTGCGGGGAAAGTCGCCCTGCAGCGCGGTCCGGTGGTCTATTGCCTGGAGCAGGCGGATAACGGCAGCGAGCTACACAACCTGTCGCTGGATAAGCACAGCAAATTTGTCGAAGTGGCGGGCACGGGGGTGATGGCGAACAAGATCCTGATTCAGGCTCAGGGTCATCGACAGACGCTGGATGCCCCGCAGGACAGGCCGCTGTACCAGTTCGACCAGCCGATGGCCCGCACCGAGCCGCAAACCCTGACCTTTATCCCGTGGTTTAGCTGGGCAAACCGTGGGGACGGGGAGATGCGCATTTGGGTGGA
>Ga0308165_1006126_pt1 | contig 10777 bp, 12 predicted proteins | sample PhyWR2_FD_201032 | JGI IMG/M metagenome (GOLD analysis project Ga0308165, IMG submission 201032) | Phyllosphere microbial communities from UC Gill Tract Community Farm, Albany, California, United States - DLSLW.R2 | ecosystem: Host-associated > Plants > Phyllosphere > Unclassified | place: USA... | reverse complement strand
TTTATCCTTGTGCATTTGTTATTAAATATGGGCCATTGCCTATCTCACTAATATAAATCGCGGCGGGGTAACCAATTTTATCTACATAATAATCAGTCAGGTGTTTTGCAAAATCTTCTTCATAACCTTTCTCCAGCAGCGCTATTGCACATCCACCAAAGCCAGCTCCCGTCATTCGTGCGCCTATAACGTGGTCATAGTCAGTACAGAAATCAACTACAGCATCCAGTTCTTTGCCGCTTACTTCGTATAGTGTTCTTAAAGATTCGTGCGAGGCATACATCAACCTCCCAAATTCTTCTAAATTCCCATTATTTAAAGCTTTGGCGGCTAAATGAACACGATCGTTTTCTTTCACCACATGCGTAGCACGTTTTAAAATAACATCATCGGTAATTAAATGGCTATGTAAGGCGAGTTTCTCTGCAGTTAATTCGCAAAGATAATGAAGTGTGATTTCTTCGTTTAATAATTTCAAAGCTTCCTGGCATTCTGCTACACGCTCATTGTATTTAGAATCAGCAAGTTCGCGGGCTTTGTTGGTGTTAATGATCGCCAGAACATAGTTTCCTAGTTCAACATCAACCATTTTATATTTTAAAGTTTCACAATCCAATACTATTGCCTTGTCCTTTTCGCCGAAAGCAACAGCAAACTGATCCATTATACCTGAATTTAGACCAATAAAATCGTTTTCAACGCATTTTGCAATTTTAACCAGATCTAGTTTATCATAACCGAGATTAAAAAAACTATTTAAAGCAAAAGCAGTTGCGATTTCTATGGAAGCCGAAGAAGAAAGCCCTGATCCGATTGGAATGTTTCCATAAAATAAAAAATCGAGGCCGTTAATTTCTTTTCCATCTTTAATAAATTCGTTAATCACACCTATAGGGTAATTAGACCATAAACTGCCATCTTTATCATTTATGACATTACTTTTAACTTCTGTTTGAACTTCAAAGTTTAGGCTCTTAAATCTGAATTTTTGGTCATTGTTTGGAGCAATTGCAAGCCAGGTTCCTAAGGTAATGGTACAGGGCATAACCAAACCACCATTATAATCAATATGTTCGCCAATTAGGTTAACGCGCCCGGGAGTAAAATAAACCGCATCGGCTTTTCTGTTGTAATGTGCTGCAAATTTTTCCTCAAGGTTAATGTTCATTTGGCTAAAATATATTTATAAAAAGCATTAATAATGGTATGTTTGTTTAGGAAACAAAAGCCCTAAGTTACAATTTATGAGCGTTCAGCAAATACCTACAGGAAAAATTATTGATGGCGAAGAAGTTATCGCAATCGAACTCACCAATAGTAAAGGCAGTTATGTCAAAATATTCAATTATGGTACTATTATTAATAAATTTATAGTTAAAAATGCCAATGGCGAAATGCAGGATATTGTACTGGGTTTTGATACTTTTGATGAATATCTCGACCCGGCTTATTTAGAAAATTACCCATATTTTGGTGCTATAGTTGGCCGATATGCAAACCGGATTAAAAATGGAAAATTTACCATAGGTGAAGAAACGTATCAATTGGCACAGAATGCTGGTACGGATACGCTCCATGGTGGGGTAGTGGGCTTTGATAGAAAAGTTTGGGATATTGTTGAGCTTAGCGAAGGACCACAATCATCTGTTACCTTTCAATACGAAAGTGTAGATGGCGAAGAGAATTTTCCTGGAAACCTCATTATCGATTTAACTTTCGAACTTACTGAAAATGATGAACTGATTTTAAGTTATGAAGCTGAAACTGATAAAGCCACAGCCATCAACTTAACACATCATAGTTATTTTAACCTTTCACCAAAAGGTGGAAACATTAAAGATCACAAACAACAGATCTTTGCCTCGAATTATTTGGAGCAGGATGATAATTATTCAGTAACCGGTAAATTGATTCCTGTTGACGGAACTCCTTGGGATTTTACAAAGTCAAAATCAATTGGCCAAAACTGGAATGAGGAAGAAGGATATGATCAAACATTTGTTTTGGATAAAATATACGGCGATTTATCGCTGGCGAGTAAAACAATTGAAGAAGGAAGTGGTTTAGTTTTAAGTGTATACACCACAGAGCCGGTAGCACATTTATATACTGCGAAATATTTAGATGTTAAGAATGGAAAAGGTGGTAAGGATTATGGCAGTTATGGTGCTTTCTGTGTAGAAACCCAACACCACCCAAATGCTGTTAATATAGCTGAGTTTCCGAGCACTATTTTAAGCCCTGATGACTTATACACGCAAACAACGATTTACAAAGTTTCATTAAACAGATAAGTTATGTTCACCATCGAAAACATCCAGGCAGCAGAATCAAAAATTAAAACTGGTGCAGATTTTCCTCAGTTTATCAAAGAAATTAAGGAAATGGGTGTTAAACGGAATGATGTTTATGTATCAAACGGTTTATCTATCTATTTTGATGATGAAGACAATGCCCAGCAGGTAAGTCCTGATGGATACCCAACCTTGGTGATTAATGAAGAATCATCTGCTGATAAGTTAACACATGCTTTGAAGATACATCAACAGGGAGCAACAGATTATTTTACATTTTGCAAGCAAGCTGCTGATGCAGGAGTGGAGAAATGGATTACCGATTTAGAGGAAATGACCTGTACTTATTTGGATGCTGAAGGTAATGAACTGTTAAAAGAAACGATACGAACCATATTATAAAGAACATAAAATATAAGGCCCGAAATTCCGGGCCTTATTTATGCAATATCATTCTGTGATGTAAGATGTTACCATCTTACATTTAATGTTTTTTTAAATCCTATCTAATACCATTTTTATGGCTTGTTCTACAATTTTGTTGGGTGCTTTGCTAAATTCGAAATTTACTCTACTGGCCAGAATTGCATTAATTGAAATTGCGTTGTGACCCAGAACCTTAGCCAGTGCGTAAATACCAGCAGTTTCCATTTCTAAGTTGGTAATGCGATGCTGGTTGCTCTTAAAGCTATTAATCAGGCCAATAAAATCGGGAACCGCGTTTTTTGCACGAACAATTCTACCTTGTGGTGCATAAAATCCAGGTGCAGTGATGGTTATGCCCTTTTCCATATCTTTACCAATGGTGTTTAGTAAAGTCTCGCTTGCTGCCGTTAAATAAGGATTAATATTTTTAAGGTGGGCAAAATGGACTTTTATATCATCCATTAATAGCTGTTCATCACCAGATAATTGTTGAAGATAATAATTCATTAAAGCATCCATGCCTAAGCCGTGCGAAGAAGCCAGTATAGTGCCCATTGGGATGTCGGGCTGAACGGCTCCAGATGTACCTACGCGGATAATATTTAACGAGGTAAGCGATTTTTTAATTTCACGGGTTTCAAAATCGATGTTCACCAGTGCATCCAGTTCATTAAAAACTATATCAATATTGTCTGTTCCGATTCCAGTTGAAAGTACAGTTACGCGTTTATTACCTACATAACCCGTGTGGGTAATAAACTCACGTTTACCTTTCTTAAAGTCTATTTTGTCGAAATGTTTGCTCACTTCACCAACACGGTCGGGATCGCCAACGGTAATTACGGTGCTTGCTACATCACCTGGTAAAAGATTAAGGTGGTAGATACTACCATCAGGATTGATGATTAAATCGCTTTCGGATATTTTCATATTTGGTTTATTTTGCCCGTTAATCTAGATAATTCACGCAAATTATATTTACACTTAATCCCTTGATCAGTTTTAAATGGTGTGGAGGTATTTTAACTTAACACCTTCAATTTTATCAAATTTACTTAAAACCTGATTGAGTTGTGCTTTCCTTACTTCAAATTTCAATATGCAATCTGTATCAAACTGTTGACCTAAAATCTGCAGGTTTTCTTCTTTGCTCAGTTTCATTACATCATTCATTTGCAGGTACCCGAAATGTGCTTCGTAAACATCATTAACTGTTTTGTTGATGATATTAGAAGCTTTAATTGCTTCAATACTAGCAGTTTTATAGGCGTTAATTAAACCGGGAACACCAAGTAGAGTTCCGCCAAAATAACGCACCACAACGATTAATACATTGGTAATATCTTCAGATAATAAACAATTTAATATGGGCCTGCCGGCAGTACCCGAAGGTTCTCCATCATCATTCACCCTAAAAACGTTACGGTCTGGTGTTAAACGGTATGCATAACAAAAATGATTGGCTTTGGTATGTTCTGCACGAAGTTTAGTAATCATTGGTTTTACCTCTATTTCACTACGGATTGGATAGGCATAAGCAATAAATTTACTTCCTTTATCGCGAAATATACCTTCAGAGGCATTTGCGATCGTTTTATAAGAATCATCGAACAGCATTTTGCGACAAAGTGATAAAGATGACAGCTACAATAGCCAAAATGATACCTGCGTAATTTAATTTGCTTAGTTTTTCTTTAAAAGCGATGATCCCAATCAGGGTTGCTACAATGATAACCCCTAAATTCATGGCCGCAAAAACTGTTGAAGGGTTTTCTGCCAGTGCTTGATGGGCTTTCATATAAAAAAGAATGTTCCCGAAATTGAAAAGGCCTAATATTAGTCCACAAGCTAGATTTACCAGCTGTAACTTGATTTTACCCGCAATTACCATAGCAATCACTATCAGTAGCGAAACAATAAATGCGAGGCAAAAAACGGTAAAAAGTGAAGTCGTATATGGAAGATCTTTATATAGGGCTATCTGTTTAAAAAGTACATCAATTACTCCAAAACCAATAAAAACCATAATGGGGTAAAGCAAATTTCCTTTGCTGTTTTCTACTTGGTCTGACTTGCGCAGAAAGGTTAGAAAGATCGCTGCAAAACCAATACATAAACCTACAATTTTGAAATTATTAAAATCTTCCTTAAAAATAAAATAAGCTGCCAGTAAAGGAATAAACAGAGATAAACGCTGTGCAATATCGGTTTTAACAATGCCCAGGTTTTTAACTGATGCTGCAAGAAACAAAAATATAGATGGAAGTAAAACCGCTAATGCAACATATGTTGGCCACGGTGCGCTTACCGTAAGCTGCTTAACATCGGGCTTAAAAAAAAGGAAGCATAAAGATAAAGCTGCCAGGTAATTAATGGTAACGGCTTGAATAATGTTGATTTGATAACGTTTAGCCAGTTTTAATAAGATGGCCACAGTTACACTACAGCAAATGCTTAAAATAATGTAAATCATTTAGTTGATGTCGTTTATATAGATGGAGAGTTTGTCATTTCCAATTTGTACTGCTTCTTGTAAACTGCCATTAATGGTAGGGGAAGGGATACCATCGCCCCAGCTGTTTGACGAAGTAAAAATACGTGCTTCATCCCACAGGTTGGTGCTTAAAAATTGATTTAAGATGTTGGCACCACCCTCGATAATGACCGATTGAATATCCATCAGGTAGAGCTGAAAAGCTATTTTTTGCGCTAAATAAAAGTGCATATCCTCCATCTGAATGTAATGGATATTATCGATTACGTCGGTTTTAACTTCGTTAAAGATAATGGTTTTAGCTACTATGTTGAAAATATGATTGGTAACGGGTACCTGTAGATTTTTATCAATCACCAAACGAACCGGGTTTTTGCCAGGCCATTCGCGTGCTGTTAACTGTGGGTTATCCATAATTGCAGTCTGTTTGCCGATCAGGATTGCATCCTCTTCGCTGCGCCACTGGTGCGCCAAACGTTTCGCCAAAGCGCCACTAATCCATTTTTGGTGCCCATTTTTTGTGGCGAAATAACCATTAGCCGTTTCGGCCCATTTTAAAATGATATAAGGTCTTTGTTGCTCTACCCTCGTAAAAAACCGTCTGTTAAAATAACGGCATTCATCATCTAAAACCCCACTTACAACCTCAATGCCAGCATTTTTTAGCTTCTCAATTCCTTTGCCATCAACCCCCGAGAAAGGATCTCTATTGCCAATCACCACTTTTTTGAGTTGATGTTTTACGAACAGATCTGCACAGGGAGGAGTTTTGCCAAAGTGCGCACAAGGCTCAAGACTCACATAAGCCGTAGCCTGTTTCAGCAGGTTTTCGGTTTCCGCTCCATATTGATCGAACACTGCTTTTATTGCATTGGGTTCTGCATGGGCATTTCCATATTTCTGATGGTAACCTTCTCCTATAATTTTGCCGTTTGCCACGATTACGCAACCAACCATAGGGTTTGGACTTACACTGCCAATTCCTAAGGCTGCTAACTCCAAACAGCGTTTTATATAAAATTCATCACTCATTAGGGCAAAAGTAGTAAAAAAAGAATCATGGACTTATCAAAAGAGATTCGTTGTCATCTCAATTAAGTAATTTTGTGTTATGAAGATCGGAGAATTAGCGGCACACTACCAACTTGAACTTGAACCTTTGTATAAGCTTAATGAGGCAAAAGCACTATTCGATATTGCAGCAGAACAGGTTTTGGCCCTATCCCCCAATAAATTGATCATGGAGAAGGAAACCGATATCAGTTTCATCAACATGCAAAAGCTCTTGAGTATCCTAAATGATCTTCAGATCGGTAAACCCATTCAGCATATTTTAGAGGAAGCTCACTTCTACGGTTCTGTTTTTAAGGTTAATGAACATGTGCTTATTCCAAGACCCGAAACAGAGGAGTTGGTTGACTGGATGATTTCAGTTTGTAGTTCACAGCTTTCAGTTGACAATAATAAGAAAATTAGTATCCTCGATATCGGAACCGGCTCTGGATGCATCCCGATTACCTTAAAAAAACATTTACGAAATGCCGAAATTTATACTTTAGATGTGTCTGCCGATGCAATTGTTATTGCCAGGGAAAATGCTTTCAAAATAGGTGTTGAAATCAATTTTATTGAAGCTGATATTCTAAGTTTTGCAACTGAAAAAAAATTTGATGTAATCGTCAGTAATCCGCCATACATCAGAGATTTAGAAAAATCTGATATGCATCATAATGTATTGAGTCATGAACCACACCTGGCGCTATTTGTGAGCGATGAAAACCCTTTGATTTTTTATAAAGCCATAGCTGATTTTGCCAAAACGAACTTAAAACCGAACGGACAGATTTGTTTTGAAATTAACGAATACTTAGGTAGCGAAACCGTTGAAATGCTAAGGGGTAAGGGGTTTATAAACATTGAGTTACGGCAGGATATGCAAGGAAAAGATAGGATGTTGAAAGCTGGAATTCCAATATCAGAGGAGATGAAGTAATAATATATATATTCTCGGTTCATCTACCTGAACTTGTTTCAAGATATATACTTAATTTAGATCAGGCGGTTAAGTCGAAGAAGCATTACCCTAAGCCCTCGGATGAAACTGTGTAATTACCTCTCTCAAATAATCTCGATCAATGTGCGTATAAATTTCTGTTGTGGTAATACTCGAATGGCCCAACATTTCCTGTACGGCACGTAAATCGGCACCACCCTCGATAAGGTGCGTAGCGAAAGAATGTCTTAAAGTATGCGGACTAATCGTTTTCTTCAATCCTGTAACTGTCGCCAGACTTTTAATTAAGTTGAAAATCGATATCCTGGATAGTTTAGCTCCGAAACGATTCAAAAAGATAAAATCTTCATTTCCTTTTTTAATATTAGCATGTACACGCACTTCATTGATGTAAATATCCAGCAGTTTTAAAGCAACGGCTCCAATCGGTACCAAACGCTCTTTATTTCCCTTCCCAATTACTTTAATAAACTCGATTTGTGGAAACAGATTTGAGATTTTTAGTTCAGTTAACTCTGTTACACGTAAACCACAGCCATACAATACTTCCATAATAGCCTTGTTACGCATTCCTTCTGGTTTTGAAGCATCTATTGCTGCTATGAGTTCATTTATCTCATGGATATTTAACGTGTCTGGTAATTTTCTGCTGAGCTTTGGGGCTTCAATTAGCGCTGTTGGATCGTTTGAAATCACATCTTCGAGCATTAAATAAGAAAAGAACGCCTTTAAGCCTGATATTACCCGTGCCTGTGTACTGGCCTGCATACCCAATTCGTTTAGCCACGAAACAAAGGATTTTAGATGTGAAATGGTAATGTCAGTCAGTTTTGGTTCTTCATTTAAAGATTCGTAATACTGAATCAATTTGTCAATATCACCCAGGTAGGCATCAACAGAATTGCCGGATAACGACCGCTCTAACTTCAGGTACGACTTAAATCCTTTAATATATGATTGCCAAAGCATGCTTTTATTTGAGATTTTTTATAACATTGCAACGTTACAACATTATATTATGAAAATACAAATTATTAACGGCCCAAACTTAAACTTATTAGGCGTTCGCGAACCATCTATCTATGGAAGCACGGGTATTGAAGATTATATTAAAGAATTAAAAACAATTTATCCGAATATCGAAATAGCCTATTACCAAAGTAATGTAGAGGGCGAAATTATCAATAAACTGCATGAAGTTGGTTTCAGTTATGATGGAATAGTACTTAACGCTGGAGGTTATACGCATACTTCAGTTGCCATTGCAGATGCTATTGCAGCCATTAAAACGCCAGTAGTTGAAGTGCACGTATCGAATATTTATGCCCGCGAAGAGTACCGTCATGTTTCTTTAACCGGAAAAAACTGTCAGGGGGTTTTAACAGGATTCGGCATGAAAGGTTATCGTTTAGCTATTGAAAGTTTGCTGATCTAATCGATTATGGTTTTACTTCTGTCAGATGGGAACATCTGACAGCACTCGGATAAAAACAGTCATCATTTCCGCGTAGGTGGGAATCGTAATGTATAAGTTTTAAGAATCCCAATCGAGTTGGGAATGGCGATTCACGACCTACTTCTTATTTCAGATTTGAAAAATATTTAATTTTCTTAATAAAAAATGCCCAAACAATGCTGTTATTGTATACTCCAGTATGTTGGGGGTAGGCTTTTTGAAAAGCCTTTCGTTTTTTATTCGTTTTGGATAGCGATTTAAGAAAATGCCAATGCCCTTTGCTTACCGCCATAGTGAATTTAGGTTTACCGCTAAGTAAAAAGTGCCACCAAGCGATAAAATCGATAAACATCCGAATGGTTATCCTAAAAATAGCATCACCTGCTGGCAGGTTCTTTTGCATAATGATCAGGTTGTTCCTAAAATTAAGATAAGTTTTAAATGGATTTTCCGTTTGTAAAGTTCCACCACCAACATGGTAAACTTCTGCATCCGGACAATACATAATCTTATAATTCAGGTTTTTTAAACGCCAGCACAGGTCTATTTCCTCCATGTGGGCAAAAAGATCCGCATCTAAACCACCTGCTTCTTTCCAACATTTACTTTTAATGAAAAAAGCAGCTCCACTTGCCCAAAAAACCTCTTTTAGTGCATTGTACTGGCCATTATCAAATTCATATACATTAAATATCCTTCCGCGACAGAAAGGGTAGGCATAAATATCCAGATAACCGCCTGCAGCACCAGCATATTCGAACTGATTCTTATTCAGCTGCCATTTAATTTTCGGTTGTGCTGCTGCAATTTGTTCATCACTTTCCATCAAATCTATTACCGGCTGTATCCAATTGGGAATTACCTCCACATCCGAATTTAGCAAGATAAAATAATCGGCTTCTACACGTTCTAAAACCTTATTATAACCGCCGGCAAAACCATAATTTAGGTCATTTTGGATGATTTTAACAGACGGGAAGTTTTCTTGTAAGAATGCTACAGAATCGTCTGTTGAGGCATTATCACCTACAATTATTTGCAGGTTATCATATTCGGAAAGTAAAATTCCGGGCAAAAACTGTTTTAAATATGCTTTTCCATTCCAGTTTAAAATTACAACGGCTACAGATGGCTTCATTCTTTTTATTCGGGTTTAAATTTCCAGCGCTTATGGCTCCAAAGCCAATATTGAGGCTGTTCTTTAATAATATCTTCTAAAAATTTAAAATGCAGATCGGTGATTTCGAAATCTTTCATCGACTCAGGATCTAGGCACATTGGCAATACTTCGATATGATAGTAGCCTTTTTTAATTACTTTAACCTTGAAATAATATATCGGCCTTTTGGTTGATTTTGCGATTTTTTCTACACCCAATAAAGCAGCAGTTGGTTGATTCAGGAAATCTACAAAGTATTTTGTTTCTTCTCTCGTTGGCGATTGATCACTTGCAAAACACAACAGTGTTGGTTCGTTTTTGTAAGCGGCCATACCACGCAAGGTTTGTCGCATGGCGATAAAAATATTGCCGTATTTTGTGCGTGCATAATCAAACCACTTTCCAAAAACCTTGTTCGAAATCGGTTTGAAAATTACTATTGTTTTAGCAGAAATGTTAAGACCTAGGGCCAAAGTACCTAACTCCCAGTTTCCATAATGGCCTGTGCAGGCCAAAACACTCTCGCCAGCTTCAAAATGAGTTTCCAATTGCTCCAGTCCGGTAAACTTAACCCTTCTTAAAGTCTCGGCTTTAGAAATGCTGGTCATTTTGATGATTTCGAAAATAAGTTCAGCGAGGTACAAGAAGAATTTTTTCTCAATTGCCTTAATTTGTGAAGCAGATTTTTCAGGAAAAGATTGGGTTAAATTCTGTCTGACAACTTTTTTTCTATAGCCTATTACGTAATAAAGCAGATAATATAGTAATCTTGCAAAAAAAAACAGCAAAGGCAAAGGGAGCAGCGACAACAGGTACAAAAAAAATACGCCAACGTGCGCAATCCCTCTTTTAATCATTATTTTTAAAACGTTTCAGCTACAAACATAAATTTTCAAATGCAGAATACAGCTATACTTCCATTATTTTATCTTCC
>Ga0308165_1006125_pt1 | contig 10781 bp, 7 predicted proteins | sample PhyWR2_FD_201032 | JGI IMG/M metagenome (GOLD analysis project Ga0308165, IMG submission 201032) | Phyllosphere microbial communities from UC Gill Tract Community Farm, Albany, California, United States - DLSLW.R2 | ecosystem: Host-associated > Plants > Phyllosphere > Unclassified | place: USA... | reverse complement strand
GCAGATCCAGGCACCCCCGCTTCAGGTGACCATTTCACTACAAATGGTACGGATTTGCGAGCCACCGCTCTTCAGGCTGCGGGGTCAGATCCCTTTCCTCAGGAAAGGGATCTGACCCCAACGGTGCGCCAAGCGGGTCATGCCGCGGCGTGCAGGACCTGCAGCAGTGCCTGTCCCGGCGCGGTGTGGAACCACGCTGGATGCCCGAGCATGAACGGCTGCCAAGCCACATCGGCGTTCGCGGTCGATCCGGTGACGCCCTCGAAATACTCCACTTCGGACAGAGCGAAGTCGAAATGCACCATCGGCAGCAGGTCGGCCAGCAGGTGCACGCGCGTGGGCGACAGCGGCAGTTCCTGCCGATAGCCGTCCAGCAGGGCCAGGGCGATGTCGATGCGAACAGCATCGGTGCCGCGCTCCAGCTGCAGCCAGGCCACCGCGTTGCGTTCGATCGCGGTGGCCAGGTCGAACAGCGCGCTGGTGGGCGAGGCCAGGCCGAAATCGAGCACCGTGGCAATCGTGCCGTCGTCGTTCCACAGCAGGTTGGAGACGTGCCAGTCGTTGTGCGCCCACAGCCGCGGCTCGTCCTGCAGGCGCGCGGCCAGGCCGCGGTGCCATGGCAGCACATCGCGGCGCAGCTGTTCTTCCCAGGGAATACGCGCCAGGTAGCGGGCCAACCCGGGGCGGTTGCCGAGGTCGGCCTTCAGCACGGCGATCGGGTCGTCGGCGCGGATCAGGTCGTCGCGTGCCACCAGCAGATGGGTGCCGCGTTGCGGGGCGTGATAGCCGGCTGCCGCGCGGTGCAGCGTGGCCAGCATGCGCCCTGCCTGGTGGGCCTGGGCGCTGTCGGTCAGCGGTGACCATGACGGCAGCTCGCGATACAGGTCCTTGCCGGCGCCCACCGCATGCAGTTCGTAGGTCCACCGGCCGTGCTCGAGTGCGGTGCGGCCGTCATTGCTGGCCAGCACCTGCACGACCGGCAGCGCGTGGCGGGCCAGATGCGCGATGAAACGATGTTCTTCTTCCAGGCTTCCAGCACTGCGCACGCTGTGGTGGTGGCGCTTGATGAAGACCGGCCCGCCCGTGCCGTCGACGATGGCCGCGGCCGACAACGGACGCGGACTGTGCCAGCGCAGCGTGCTGTCCGCGCCCAGCTGCGGAAAATGGCCACGCAGCCAAGTGATCTCCTGCGCGTCGATCGGCGGCCAGTCGGCGGCGACCTCGTCGTTGTTGAGGCCCTGCACGCGATGGGGGGAAGAAGTCATGCCACGGCCGCTGGTGAGTAAAGGAACATCAAGGCTGCGCATTCAACGCCATGGGCGCCTTGGGCGCAAACGGGCGGGTCATCGACCCGCCCGTCAGGGATGCCACGTGCAGCCTGCGGCCGGCGCGCTTACCAGCCGCGATGGCGGCCGCGGTCGTGGTAGTAGCGGTTGTCGTGGCGATCGCGATGCCAGCGACGGTCATCGCGGCGGTCGTAGCCGTAGCCGCGGTTGTAGCCCCTGTCATAACGGCGATCGTAGCGACGGTCGTAGCGACCGTCGTAACGGCGATCATGGCGGTCGGAGGTGGTCAGGTTGCCGATGGCGCCGCCGGCAACCGCGCCGCCGACGGTGGCAGCCGGGTCGCCGTTGGAGATCAGGTGACCCGCCACGCCGCCGACGACGGCACCGACCACGGTGCGCTTGTCCTTCCTCGACATCGCGCTGGCATCACTGACCACGGCCATGCCGGCAAGAAGTGCCAGGGCCATCGCCAGACCACGGAAGCTGAGTGCGGAAGTGCTGAGCATGTTGGGTTCTCCTGTGAGGTGCATGCCACGGTGGGCAGGGAGAGCGCTGGGCGCCCCGGCTGCCGTAGGGACTACGCTGGTGCCCGGACATTGCCGGAACATTGCGCGTGATCCCTGTGCGGCTTGCGCATTCATCTAGCGTCAGGCGGCATGAAGCGAGGCTGAAAGCGCGGCGGGCGCTCAGCCGCCAGAAAGGAAAAGGGCCGCAGTACGCGGCCCTTTTCCTGGTCTCCCGGCCTGGCTCAGTGGCCCATGGCGCGCTGTGCCTGCTTCACCTGCTCCTGCTGGGCGTCCTGCTGGTGCAGGACATTGGGGGCACCGTGCACCGCACCACTGCTGAGCGCCATGCTCTGCTCGCTGGCCGCACGGGTGTCCACCGCCGCGCGGTAGGCAGCCGGGTCACCGGCGGTGCCCTGTACGGCAAACATGCGCTCGCCGTTGGTGCTGGGCACCACCGAGTCGATGCGCTGCATGCCGCTGGCCTGCGCTTCCTTGGTCAGTGCAGCGGCGGCGGCCTCCAGTGCATGGCGGTCCTTGAAGGTGCCTGCCGGCAGGCCTTCCATGCCCTTCACGGCCTGGTTGTACATCGGGTTGTGCGGATGGCGCTCGTCATTGAGCAGCGGGCGTTCGCGCGCGTCCTTGATCGCATCCAGCGTCTTCGGGCCGATGATGCCGTCCACTGCCAGACCGTTGTCCTTCTGCAGCTGGCGCACGGCAGCCTCGGTGTTGCGACCGAACTTTCCATCCTCGACCAGCGGCTTGCCGTCGGCCCCCACATACCCCAGGTGGCCCAGCTGTTCCTGCGCCCTGCGCACATCCTCGCCGTGCGCACCCTGCTTATGCACTTCGTTGCTGGTCTGCGGCTTTTCCTGCGGGGCCGGCTTCGGCTCGGCTGCGCCCTTGGCCTGCGCCTGCTCGTGCGCCTGGCTGCGGTTTTCCAGCAGATCGCGTGCCTGGTGCAGCGGATCGGAGGCGAACAGCTTCCAGTTGGGGTGGTCCTTTACCTGCTTGAGGTAATCCTCCACCGGCATGGTATGCACGCCCAGCTTGCCGGTGGACTGGCTGATCAGCAGCTTGTCGGTGTTCGGGTCACGCACCACCATCACGATGTGGTCGATGCCTTTCCAGTACTCGTGCTTGGTATTGGCCGTGTCCAGGCCGATCACCATGCCTTCCTTCAGCGCACCCGGCTTGAGGATGTCGTCGCGCTTGAGCAGCACGCCGGAGTCCTTGTAGGCCTGCTCCACGATGCTGCCCGAACCGGCGAAGCCCAGCTTGATCTTGTCGGCATCGGCGAACACCGCGTGGCCGGCCTTCTGGTTGATTTCATCCTGGGTCTTGTTGAGCAGCGTGCCCACCCAGCCCGAGCAGTCGATGTAACCCTGGGCGACGTTCTTGCCGGACACGCCGGGAACATGCAGGCGATGCCCTTCGATGTTGATCGCGTACTTGACGTGATCGTACTTCACGCCGGCGTTGTAGGCCGCATCCAGCGAAATGCCGGGTGCGTCCGGCTTGGCTGCGGCAGCCGTGGCGGTGGCGGCGACGGTCGCGGCACCAGCGGCAACAGCGGCCTGCGCGGCCGGGGTCACGGTCTGCGTCGGTGCGGCCTGCACCGGCGCCGGACGCGCCTGGGCCTCGGTGATCGGCGCGATGTTCTTTTCCGGGATGCTGATCGCGTCGTATTTGCGGTCGTAGTACTGGGAGAAGGTGCTGGCCAGGTCACGATCATTCATCGTGCGCATCTCGGCGCGCGTATGCCCGGTCAGCGCTTCCACGTCACCGCCGATCTGGCCCATGATGCGCGGGCGCATGTCGATCGGGTCGCCGTGGCCGTCGCGCACCAGGCCGAACGTGCCGGTGGCGATCGCGGTCTGGATCGAACCGTAGCCGGCCGCACCCTGCTGGTGTGCCAGATACAGGTCAAGGCCGCTCGGCTTGTCATCACCGGACAGGTACGGGTGGCCGGTGCGCTCATGGCGCTTTTCCATGTCCACCAGGTTGCGCTTGAACATCTCCGCTGCCGCTTCGGTGTTGCGGGTCGGGTCGTACTCGTGGCCGGTCAGGCCGTACTGCCTGGCCGACGACGGCAGGAACTGGAACAGGCCCTTGGCATCGGTCTTGTCGTTGTGCGCGCGCTCGTCGAAGCGGCCACCGGTCTCGATGTGGGCAAAGCGCAGGAAGTCCTCGCTGGCGATGCCCTTGCGCTGTGCAACCTGCTCGATGATGTCGAGAACTTCCTTTCTGCTGTAGTCACGTTGTGCCATGACACTTCCTCTGGGGTTGATGGAGCGGCCGTTGCCGCGATACGCCAACCGGACTCATCCGTGAGTCTTCAACATGTCGGTCAACAGGTGCTGCGGGGTGTTGCGTCTTACTTTTCGACGTAGGCCTTGCGGGCGGCGTCGTAGTGGTACTGGCGTGCATCGGCCGCACCCAGCGCACGGGTCTGGCCCGGGCCGGAAATGGTGGTGCCGGTGGCGGTGACAGTGATGGTGGGCAGGTCGCTGCCGGCGACGGCGCTGAAGGCCAGTACGCCCCGGTTGCTGACGCACGGCATCACCTGGCCCTCGTCGCAGGCGGCTGAATTGTCTTCGCCGGTGATCACCGTGCCCGCGCTGGCCCAGACCTGGCCGTCTTCGGACTTCTCGTAGTCCGGGTTGAATACCAGCACGGTGTAGCTTTCGATGCTGGTACCGGTGGCGAAGGTGCTGGTCGGCACCGCCAGCACCAGCTTGCCGGCCGGGGTGCGGTATTCCAGCGGCTTGCGCTTGCTGTCGATGTCCGGCGCGGTGCCATGGGCGCCGACAGTGCCGATCCACGGTTCGGCGCCCTTGAACACCCAGGGACGATCCGGCTTGTCGCCGGTCAGGGTGAAGGTGGCTTCGGTCAGGGTGACCTGGCTGTCCGGACCGGCTTCGTCTTCGCCGGGCTTGCCGTACTTCTGCGGGGTGTTCCAGGCAAAGCCGGTGTAATAGCGGGTTCCGGCGAGTTCGAAGGCATGGCCGAACCAGAAGGTGGCGACACTGCCATTGGCTACTTCATACGAAACGGCGCCATCGCCGTCGACGTCGTAGATGAAATACAGCACGCTGCCGGCATCGGGGGGCGTGGCGGTGGTCGTGGAGGCGGGTGTGGCGGAGCTCTGCATCGGGGCAACATCCTGTCGTGGCGCGGTGGCGCCCTGTGGTGACGCGGTCGAAGGCGAGGGGGTGCAGGCGCTGGCAAGCAGCGCAACGAGCAGGCCGGCGAACGTCGCACACAGATGTGGGCGGACACGGGCCAAGCGGGATTCCGGAAGGATTTTCATGCACCTCTCCATGGTTTGCGGGCGTCGGGCAGGAGGCCAACGCAGAACACGCCCCGCCCTCGATGAGGGGGAACGTCGTGATGAGCCGGTCGATTCCTTCGACCTCGCATAGGAGAACCCATCGACGCGGATGATGGCACAGATGCGACGGGGATCACAGGGGGCAGGGAGGAGCCTGCCGCCATAGAACGGCAAACGGCGTCTCAGATCCTGCCGTCGCGCAGATAGTCGAACAGCTCCGCGTCGCCCTTCAGCCCGAGCTTGAGCATGGCATCGCCCTTCTGGCGGCTGATGGTGCTGACGCTCTTGTGCAGCTGCAGCGAGATTTCCTTGACCGTCATGCCGGTGCCGAGCAGCCGCAGCACCTCCACTTCGCGCGGCGACAGCGGCTTGCCATCTCCCTCGCGCATGCGCCAGCTGCCGGCTTGCTCCACCCGCTCGCGCAAGCTGCGGCTGATGTAGGACTGGCCGCGATAGACCGCTTGGATCGCCTGCGGCAGTTCATCCATCGATGAACTCTTGTCGACCAGGCCAAGCACGCCGCTGTCGAGCACCATGCGCAGGATTGCCAGGTTGTTGGAGACGCTGAGCATGAGTACCGGCAGGTCGGGGTGGCGGCGGCGGATCATGCCGATCATGGCGAAGCCATCGGCCTGGGGGCTGCCGGGCATCGAATAATCGGTGACCAGCAGGTCACAGGGCTGGGTCGTCAGCAGGGTCATCAGCGCCTGGGCATTGTCGGCCTCGCCCACGACTCGGCCAACGCCGCTGGACTCGATGACGGCGCGGGTACCGATGCGGACCACGGGGTGATCGTCTGCGATGATGATGCGCAAGGTCATGCTCTAGTATGGCCATCGGCACGCCGGACCGCGACCGTCGCGGTCCCTGGCAGGACTTCCAGGAGATCGTTGCAGATGCGCAGCTGGGCGGCCCGTGGTCTGATCCTGTTGACTGCCCTGCTGGCGCTGCCTGCGCTGGCCCATCCTGCGTCCACGCCGGGACCGTTGCCGCTCAGCCCGATGCAGCGCGAGTACCTGGCCGCACATCCTGTTGTCGTTGTTGGACAGTATGACAGTGGCTGGCCTCCTTTTGAGTCGATACAGGACGGGAAGCAGGTGGGCCTTGGCCCGGACTACCTGACGCTTTTGGCCCGGCAGCTTGGCCTGAAGGTGGAAACGCGCCGTTTTGCGGACTGGCCCTCCGTGCTGGATGCGGCATGTCGCGGCGAGATCGACGTGGTGATGAACATCGCGCTCAGCGCCGAACGTACCCGTTGCATGGTCTACACCGCTGCCTATGCCGAAGCACCACTGGCCATGGTCGGGCGTCCACAGGACCTGCGTGCTTCGGAGGCACCGGACCTGGATGGGCTGCGCGTGGTGGTCGAGCAGGACTTCATGACCGGACCGCAGGTGCGCGCGCGGTTCCCCAGGGCACGACAACTTGTCGCAGACAACACGCTGACGGCATTGCGTATGGTCAGAGACGACAAAGCCGATATTTTCATCGGCAATGCCTACGTGGCAACGGAACTGATCGCCGCCGCGGAGTTGAAGGGTGTGGTGTTGCTGCGGCCCAGCGATCTGCCCCCGGAGCAGTTGCATTTTGGTGTGCCCAACAGCAAACAACCATTGTCCGAAGCGCTGGATCTGGCGCTTGCCGCCATCAGCGAGGCCCAGCGTGACGTTCTCGTGCAGCGCTGGCTGCCAGCACCGCAGTGGTCGGCATCGGCGCAGCTGGCGTTGAGCCAGGCCGAGAAACGCGTGCTGCAGCAACCGTTGAAGATCGGCTTTGCGCCCAACGCCGCTCCCCTGTCGTTTGCCGACAGGAATGGCAAGCCCAGCGGCTTGACCAATGAATACCTGCAGCGCCTGCTGCAGGCCGGTGCCAACCTGCAGGTCGAAAACAGCCATGACTGGTACGAGGTGCGCGAGAAGGCGCGTCGCGGGGAACTGCAGGCGGTGATCGGCATTCCTGCCGATTCGAGCTATCTCGGGCCGGAATGGGTGTTCAGCCAACCCTTCATCACCGTGCCCAATGTGATCGTCACCCGCACTGACAGCCCGTCGATGCTGGGTTTGTCGGACCTGGACGGCAAGCGCGTGCTGTTGTCCGATCCGGAGCGCATCCGTGGCTACGTGCAGCAGCAGGCGCCGTCGGCGAAGATCGTCGCCGCGCGCAGCGCCGAGCAGGCCCTGCAACGCCTGGCTGATGGCGAGGCCGATGCCTACGTGGGCAACCTTGCACTGGTCGACCAACTGCTGCGCAACCGCTTCCCGGGGCGCCTGCAACTGGCCGCGCCAGCCGGGTTCAACGACCAGCTGGCGCTGGCGGTGGAACGCCGCCATGCGGCATTGGCCACCACTTTCGACCGCCTGCTGCTGCAGATGGGGCCGCGCCGGCGCGAGGCGCTGCGCGGCGATTGGCTGTCGGTGGAATACCGCGATGGGCTGGACTGGCACACTCTGCTGCGCTGGGCCCTTCCCTTGCTGCTGGTGCTGACCACTGCTGTGGCAGTGCATGGGCTGGGGCACTGGCGGTTGCGCCGCGAAGTGGCCGGCCGTCGCGAACTGGAACAGCGCTTGGCCGAGGTGACCGACAACCTGCCGGCCGTCGTCTACCAGGCCCGCCGCGAAGCGGACGGCACGTTGAGCTTCCCCTTCATTGCCGGCGATGTGCAGTCGATGTTCGGCATCAGCCGGCAGCAGGCGGAGTCGGACGGGCAGGCGCTGCTGGCCTGCATCGACGCCGACGACCGCGAAAACGTGCTGCGTGCGATGGAACGGGCGGCGCGCAATTTCGCCCCGCTGTCCTTCGAGTTCCGTATCCACCGCGATGGAAATGCGCCCTGCTGGGTGCGCAGCCAAGCGCACCCGTATTCAACCGAAGCGGGCGCGGTGACCTGGAGTGGTTACTGGGTGGACGTGAGCCAGGCGCGCGCGCAGGCCGACGCGTTGGCCGCGGCGAAGGTCGAAGCCGAGCAGGCTGCGGCGGCGAAATCGCGCTTCCTGGCCACCATGAGCCACGAAATCCGCACGCCCATGAGTGGTGTGCTGGGCATGCTGGAAGTGCTGGCGCATTCGCCGCTGGACGCCGAACAGCAACGCATCCTCGGCGTGATCGAAGACTCGGCGCAGATGCTGCGGCAGATCCTGGACGACATCCTCGACTATTCGCGGATGGAGGCGGGCGCGTTACGCCTGGAGCCGGTGCCGCTGCCGGTGCGGCCGCTGCTGGAGGGTGTGCATCGATTGTTGTTGCCGCAGGCCACGGCGCGTGGCCTGGACCTGCAGCTGGACATCGACGAACAGCTGGCCCAAGCCCATGAGGTGGATGGCGTGCGCCTGCGCCAGATCGTGTTCAACCTGCTCAGCAATGCCATCAAGTTCACCGTGAAGGGCTCGGTGCGGCTGCAGCTGGAGGTGTTGGGGCCTACTGCCGAAGATGGCAGCCAGCCGTTGCGCCTGAGCGTCATCGACACCGGCATCGGTATCGCGCCGGAGCAGTTGCCGACTCTGTTCGAACCCTTCACCCAGGCCGGTGCGTACATCCAGCGCGACCATGGGGGCGCCGGGCTGGGCCTGAGCATCTGTCGGCGCCTGGTGCAGAAGATGGACGGTGAACTGACACTGGAAAGCACGCTGGGCGAAGGGACGCGGGTTGAGGTGCTGCTGTCGCTGGTGGAGGCGCGCAGCGAGGATGTGATCGCGCTGCAGGCCGAGCACCAGCAGATCGCGCTGCTGCCCCCTGATCTGCGCCGGGCACGGGTGATGATCATTGAAGACCATCCCACCAACCAGGCGATGATGGCCTGGCGCCTGCAGCAGCTGGGCGTGCCGCATGTACTGATCGATGACGGGCAGCAGGCACTGGACCGGCTGGCGGAGGAACCCTTCGACCTGGTCATCACCGACTGCCGTATGCCGGTGCTGGATGGATTCGGTTTCACCCGCCTGCTGCGCGAGCGCGAGGGGCGCAACGGCCAGCGGCGGATGCCGGTGCTGGCGCTGACCGCCAGCGTGCTTGACGATGACGCTCGTCGCTGCCGCGAAGCCGGCATGGATGACGTGCTGGCCAAGCCGTTGTCGCTGGCGACGCTGCGGCAGGCGCTGCTGCGCTGGTTGCCGCGTGCCGAGGGTGCGGAAGACGAGCAGATCGCGGTGGACAGTGGCGACGAGCCCGAGGGCGACGAGGGGCTACCCGACCTGGCGACCCTGCAACGGCGCTTCGGTTCGCGCGAGATCGCCCGCCAGCTGCACGACAGCCTGGTCAAGGCCAGCAACGAGGACATCGCGGCTCTGCAGCGCGCGCTGCACGAAGGCGACCGGGTGACGGCCGCGCTGCACCTGCATCGGCAGGCCGGGGCGCTGGGGGCGGTGGGTGCACGCGGCCTGGCCGATCGCGCCAACGCGCTGGTGGAACGGTTGCAGGCCGCGGGCGATGCAGAGGTCGCATCGGCGGTTGCCGACGCCGGGCAGTTCGTGGCGCACCTGCAGCACCAGCTGCAGCGCCTGGCTCACTGAGCCGCGTGCTCCTGCAGGTAGGCGATCACCAGCGCGCGACGCTCGGCGCTCGGGAAGGCGTTGTACATGCGCGTGCCGGGCACCAGATGGGTGGGCGACTGCAGGAAGGTGTCCAGGGTCTGCGCACTCCATACGAAGTCGGCGCGGCGCATGCCCTGCGAATATCCGTAGTCGGGCAGGCTGCCCGCACGGCGGCCGATCACCCCATGCAGGTTGGGACCGAAGCGGTGGATGCCGCCGGCATTGACGGTATGGCAGCCCGCGCACAGTTCGAACGCGCGCTGCATCGCCTGCTGTCGCGCCTGCTCGGGCGTACTGGGCGCATCGGGCGGGCGCTGGCACGCGCTGGCGACCAGGATAGTGGCAACAGCGGGAAGCAGACGAAGGGCACGCATGGGCGAGCAGGATAACGGGCGTACGCGCGATGGGGCTGCGACCGGCCGTCGCAGCCCATCGCCGGTCACATGCCGGAGTAGTTCGGTCCGCCGCCGCCCTGCGGGGTCACCCAGACGATGTTCTGGGTCGGATCCTTGATGTCGCAGGTCTTGCAGTGCACGCAGTTCTGCGCGTTGATCTGCAGCCGCGCATCGTTGCCGTCGCCGACGAACTCGTACACGCCCGCCGGGCAGTAGCGCGCTTCCGGACCGGCGTACTCGGCCAGGTTCACCTTCACCGGGATGCTGGCATCCTTCAGCGTCAGGTGGCTGGGCTGGTTCTCGTCGTGGTTGGTGCTGCTGAGGAACACCGAGCTGAGGCGGTCGAAGGTCAGCACGCCATCGGGCTTGGGATAGGCAATGCGCGTGTGCTTGGATGCCGGCTCCAGGCAGGCGTGGTCGGGGATGCTGTGACGCAGGGTCCACGGCGGGTTGCGCACGCCCAGCTTCGGCAGCAGCCACTGCTCGATGCCGGTCATGAGCGTGGCCACGGTCTGGCCCTTCTTGAACCACTGCTTGAAGTTCTTGGACAGCTTCAGTTCGTCGTGCAGCCAGCTGGTTTCAAAGGCGGCCGGATAGGCGCTGAGCTCGTCGTGCTGGCGATCGGCCGCCAGCGCGTCGAAGGCGGCATCGGCGCACAGCATGCCGGTCTTGATCGCAGCGTGGCTGCCCTTGATGCGGCTGACGTTGAGGTAGCCGGCCTCGCAGCCGACCAGCGC
>Ga0308165_1006124_pt1 | contig 10784 bp, 8 predicted proteins | sample PhyWR2_FD_201032 | JGI IMG/M metagenome (GOLD analysis project Ga0308165, IMG submission 201032) | Phyllosphere microbial communities from UC Gill Tract Community Farm, Albany, California, United States - DLSLW.R2 | ecosystem: Host-associated > Plants > Phyllosphere > Unclassified | place: USA... | reverse complement strand
ATCATCTTACTTCTTCATTAAGAGGCAAAGTCGCACTGTGGCTCAATTCGTTTATACCATGCATCGTGTCGGCAAAGTTGTCCCGCCGAAACGCCATATATTAAAAAATATTTCACTCAGTTTTTTCCCGGGTGCCAAAATCGGCGTACTGGGATTGAACGGTTCCGGTAAATCCACACTCTTGCGCATTATGGCGGGTATTGATACCGACATTGAAGGTGAAGCGCGTCCACAGCCGGGGCTTAAAATTGGTTATCTTCCACAGGAACCTCAGCTGAACCATGAACATACCGTTCGTGAGTCAGTCGAAGAGGCCGTTTCTGAGGTGGTTAACGCTCTGAAGCGCCTGGACGAAGTTTATGCGCTGTATGCCGCTCCTGATGCTGACTTTGATAAGCTGGCAGCAGAGCAAGGTAAGCTCGAAGAGATAATCCAGGCCCATGATGGTCACAACCTGAATGTTCAGCTGGAACGTGCTGCTGATGCACTGCGTTTACCGGACTGGGATGCCAGCATTGCCACCTTATCAGGTGGTGAGCGTCGCCGTGTTGCACTGTGCCGCCTGCTGCTGGAAAAACCAGACATGCTGCTGCTGGATGAACCAACGAACCACTTGGATGCTGAATCCGTGGCTTGGCTGGAACGCTTCCTGCACGACTTTGAAGGAACTGTTGTGGCGATTACCCACGACCGTTACTTCCTCGACAACGTAGCAGGTTGGATCCTCGAGCTTGACCGTGGTGAAGGCATTCCATGGGAAGGCAACTACTCTTCCTGGCTTGAGCAAAAAGATCAACGTCTGGCACAAGAAGCTTCTCAGGAAGCCGCTCGCCGTAAGTCGATTGAGAAAGAGCTGGAATGGGTTCGTCAGGGTGCCAAAGGACGTCAGTCTAAAGGTAAAGCACGTCTGGCACGTTTTGAAGAACTCAACAGCACTGAGTATCAAAAACGTAACGAAACCAACGAACTGTTTATTCCACCTGGCGCACGCCTGGGGGATAAAGTGGTTGAAGTTAACAACCTGCGTAAGTCTTATGGCGATCGTCTGTTGATTGACGATCTTTCCTTCTCGGTACCGAAAGGCGCGATCGTCGGTATTATCGGTCCGAACGGTGCGGGTAAATCGACTCTGTTCCGCATGATGTCAGGTCAGGAACAAGCTGATAGCGGAACTATTGAGCTGGGTGAAACCGTCAAACTGGCTTCCGTCGATCAGTTCCGTGATGCAATGGATAACAGCAAAACGGTATGGGAAGAAGTTTCTGGCGGGCTGGATATCATGCGCGTCGGCAACACTGAAATGCCGAGCCGTGCCTATGTCGGACGCTTTAACTTCAAAGGCGTTGATCAAGGTAAACGCGTCGGTGAGTTGTCCGGTGGTGAGCGTGGTCGTCTGCATCTGGCGAAGCTGCTGCAAGTTGGCGGTAACATGCTGCTGCTCGATGAACCGACCAACGACCTGGATATCGAAACCTTACGCGCACTGGAAAACGCCCTGCTTGAATTCCCTGGCTGTGCCATGGTTATCTCGCATGACCGCTGGTTCCTTGACCGTATCGCAACCCATATCCTCGACTACCAGGATGAAGGGAAAGTTGAATTCTTCGAAGGTAACTTTACCGAATACGAAGAGTACAAGAAACGTACCCTGGGTGCTGATGCCCTGGAACCAAAACGTATCAAGTACAAACGTATTACAAAATAATAGTTAATATTATTCTAATGACTAAAAGCAGAAAACCATCCTCTGCTTTTAGTCATAAAATAAAGAATACAGCCTTGAAATAAAATAATGATCGTTTTTCAATCAAACGATTTAATGATCATGAAATTCCCAAGCATTGCCATTGGTATTATTTAAAATATCAGCTGCTGACCTTCTCATTTCAATATAATTAATCATCATTAAAAAAGCATCATATTTTTTAGTTTTCATTAGAGTATAATGAAAGTTAACTTCTTTAGCTTTAAGTGTAGTCAATTTCACATGTGCACTTTCATTTTTTGCGGAAATAACTTTTCTGGCAAAATTAATATTTTCATCACTATGAAGAGCAAGCCGAAATGCAGAGTCACTACTATTTAATATCGACGCACGGAAAAAATCTGCTATTTGCACAATATCCTATCCTTACAATATGTAAATCGTCTCATTTTTTAACTAGTTACCTCATAAAAATATCTTTTACTTGTTAATATATATCATTATTTAATACGAACTTACCTTCACAACTTAACCCCATAGCCGCACTATAATAACTCGGATAATATATAGGTGGTAATTCAGTTGCTTTAATATAATTAATCTTATCTAAAAAACTGTCATATTGTTTTATTTTTAGTAGCGTATGATAATAGCCAGTATCTTTAGAATGTAATTTCACTAATCGTGCATGTGCATTTTCATTTTTAGCAGATATTATTCTATTTGCAAAATCTACATTCTTAGGGCTGGCAAGAGCGAGCTGAAATGCAGAGTAACTGCTATTTAGCATTGAAGCACGAAAAAAACCGATTGTTTGCAGCATAATATATCCTTACAGCATAAGTTTAAATTAAGGTTATCTCCTGACAATAAAAAATCACTATGGCATAAGAAAATATATACCCTCCTTATATCACAGCCAGAGAAGATTAATTTACCTTATAGGAATAATCTATAATAAAACATCAATATAATAATTAATGATAAAAATATATCGTTATTCATTCATTACCAATTTATAATTATTAATATATGTAAGCATACTATCTTATTGTTTTCTAAATTTATTTTTCTATTACAGTAATTGAATAAACTATCAGCCTGAACACTTATGAGATTTCTTGCAGAGATTTATTACGCGTCTGATATTTTTTCAGATCTGCATAACCCGATGAAAAACAGCAGCGAATTTCTACCTTCAGCATCATGAATAAATAGTCTGCGGATCCCACACACGTTAACCAAGTCACATTTTATTAACATCGTCTCTACACCCTCTTGACTAATCGCGTCTGTTTAATGAAACTCAAACAAAAGTAAAACGTTTTACTTTTCAACCGAACGTCGCGGTATCTATGTATTTTCCGTGATATTTCAGGATGTTGTAACACTACTGGGATAGATCATGAAACACGTTGAAGAATACGATAACTCACTGGCTGGCACCAGTGTCACGCCGAAACATCCTGAGCCAGAAATATCAGCGCTGGCCAGTGGAGCAATACGAAAAGCACAAATGAGATTAATGCCACTGATCCTGATGATGTATCTGTTAGCGTTTATCGACAGATCCAATATCGGTATGGCGGCATTAACCATGAACACCTATTTGGGTCTGACACCACAGCAGTTTGGCTTTGCCGTCGGGATCTTTTCTTTTGGCTATATCCTGTTTGAAATTCCCAGTAACGTGCTGCTGGAACGCTATGGTGCACGTTTCTGGTTAGCCAGGATAATGGTCACCTGGGGCCTGATTTCGATGGCGATGGCTTTCGCCCAGGGCGTGGTCAGTCTGAGCATATTACGCTTCCTGTTAGGGGTGGCTGAAGCGGGCCTGGCCCCCGGAATCGTCTTCTATCTTACCACCTGGTTCCCCAAGAAAGAGCTCGCCAAAGTCTTTTCCATCTACTATCTCGGCGTGCCGCTGGCGGCGATTATCGCCAATCCGTTATCAGGCTTTATTCTTGATAACTTCCGTGATGTCGGTGGATTACAGAGCTGGCAATGGCTGTTTTTAATCGAAGGCTGCCCACCGGTTCTGTTAGCCATCGTCGTTTACCGCCATCTGACCGATAAACCCGCTAAAGCGTCCTGGCTTACGCCTGAAGAACGCCAGGCTTATCAGGATTTGATGGAAAAAGAGCAAAAAAATACCCAGTCACTCGGACACTCTGGCCTGAAAGAGATGTTTAAAGACCGCCGCGTCTGGATCTTGGGTATGGCCTATTGCTTTACGGTGATTGGTTTAACCGGTCTCGGTTTCTGGATGCCTCAGTTTATTAAGCGCTTTGAATACTCGGACACCGTCGTCGGGCTACTGGGCACAATCCCCTATATTGTCGGCGCATTTGTGATGTGCTGGTGGTCAAGACACTCTGACAGAGCGAACGAACGCACCTGGCATTTTATTCTGCCCTCAATCGTCTTTTCCGCTGGGTTCGTGATAGCCGCTATGAGTGATTCGCCTGTGATATCGATGCTGGGGTTGACCATTTCGACGGCCGGAATGCTGTCATGTGTTCCGGTGTTTTATACCTTACCGGCCTCCTTCCTCACCAATCAGGGAGCTGCAGGTGGCCTGGCACTGATTAACTCGATTGGTAATATCGGCGGATTTTTTGGTCCCTTCCTCGTGGGCCTCACCATCTCCCTTACCGGTAAATCACAGAACGGTCTCTATCTGTTATCAGTCATGGTGCTGGTTTCACCATTGATGATTTACCTCCTGAGTCGCAGTCGTAGCCAGGTTGCTGGCTGGCGTTAAATTCAACACCTTCACCATACATTACATACCGTTAGGAGTAGAACATGAACTTAGCAGCATTGTTAGCTGAACGTGCCTGTGCCGTAAAATCAGGTAATGCCCAACCGGTTCGGGTTGGCATTGTTGGAGCAGGAAAATTTGGATCGATGGTTCTGGCCCAGTTGCGTCATCTTGATGGCGTCCAGGTTGTTGCCGTTGCTGACCTTGATATCACTAAAGCCCGTGCCGCACTTGCTCGTGTCGGCTGGCCGGAACATCAGTATCAGGCACAAACAATTGAAGCTGCGCTGCGCGACGGAACAACCTGTGTGGTAGAGGATGCGGAACTCCTGTTCCGCGCTGAGCAGATAGACTGCATTGTCGAAGCCACAGGCCACCCACTGGCCGGAACCCGCCATGCACTGAGTGCCGTCGAGCACGGCAAACATGTAGTGATGGTGAACGTTGAGGCCGACGTCTTGTGTGGTCCGTTAATTGCTGAACGCGCCCGTCAAAATGGCGTTATTTACAGTATGGCCTACGGCGATCAGCCCGCGATTATTTGTGAGTTGGTTGACTGGGCGCGCGCCTGTGGCTTTGAAATTACCGCCGCCGGTAAAGGGATGAATTTTGAACCACGTTACCGCTACTCCACGCCAGATACCGTCTGGGGCTTTTTTGGCTGGAGCGATGAAGAGGTCAAAGCGGGCGACTTTAACCCGAAAATGTATAACTCCTTCACCGATGGCACCAAAGCGGCGATTGAAATGGCGGCTGTTGCAAACGCCACCGGGCTGGACTGCCCGGATAATGGCCTCGCCTTCCCACCGGCCGGGATTCATGACCTTGCTCGCGTCTTCTCGCCAGAGGCCGATGGCGGACGACTGAGCCGCAGTGGTCTGGTCGATATTGCCGCCAGTCAGGAGCCTGACGGCCGTGAAGTTCTCAACAATATTCGCTACGGTGTGTTCGTCACTTTTAAAGCACGGGATGAATATAGCCGCGCCTGCTTTAAACAGTACGGATTGCTAACTGACCCTACTGGCTGGTATGCCTCTATGTGGCGCCCCTTCCATCTTATCGGGCTGGAAACCAGTATCAGTATTCTCTCTGCGGTGCTGCGTGGAGAAGCGACCGGTTCACCACTGAGTTTCCGCGGTGATGCGGTGGCTATCGCCAAACGAGATCTTAAAGCGGGTGAAATGCTGGATGGTGAAGGTGGATTCACGGTCTGGGCCGACGCGCTGCCAGCGAGTATCAGTGTTGCCCAGGATCTGCTGCCGATGGGCCTGGCACATCATGTTCGCCTGGTGAAAGATGTGGCGAAAGATAAACCGGTACGATTCTCCGACGTACACTTTGATAGTAATCTCGATATTGTTGAATTACGTAAGCAGATGGTGAGCCTGGCAGGCATCTAACCCCCTTATCCCTCACCTGCGCTAAAGCACGGGTGAGGGATATCAGGAGAGTACAATGACATCAGAAAAACGGATTGGATTAGTGGGCACCGGGCTGATGGGCCAGCCTGTGGCTCGGCGCTTAGCGGCTGCAGGTTATACTGTCACCGTGTGGAATCGCTCTTTGGATAAAGCCCGGGCCTTAGAACAATATGGTGTAAAAACCGTGACGTCTGCCGCCCAGCTGGTTGCGGAAAATAAGGTGATTATCTGCCTGTTAAGCGATGTACAGGCCTGTAATGAGGTGTTGTTTAATGATTCAACCCTTAAGGCAGCCACGCAAAATACCGTCATCATTATGATGAGTACGCTGTCACCTGAAATCGTTATTAAGCAGCAGGCAGAAGCCCGGAAAGTACAGGTCAATTATATTGATATGCCGGTATCAGGCGGAACGCGCGGTGCTGAAAATGGCACGCTGTCGCTGATGGCAGGAGGAAAAGCGGAGCTCATTGACGCGCTGCGACCTTTATTATCGCATCTTGGAAAAGTCACCCGTGTCGGCGACGTTGGCACCGGTCAGCTAACAAAACTCGCTAATCAAATTATTGTTGCCGGTACACTGAGTCTGTTGTCGGAAGCCTTTACCCTGGCACAAAAAGGAGGGGCAGATCCGGTACAGGTACGCGAAGCCTTACTCGGCGGATTTGCTGACTCGACCTTGCTACAGCAGCAAGGTGAAAGAATGGTTCAGCACGATTTTACCGCGCGCGGCCCGGCAAAGTGGCAGCTCAAAGATACCCGTAGCACCGTGGCACTGGCGAAACAGCTTGGCCTGACTTTACCGGTCACGGAAACCGTCAATACTCTGTTCAGTCAGATGATTGAAGCGGGTGATGGCGAACTCGATCACTGCGCAGTTATCCGGCAAATTCAGCGGCTGAATGGCATCGCTACCTGATACAGGCCACACTCTCTCGTTTAATCAGAATACTGTTAAGCTCACAGGGTGTGGCGCTTTCAGCTGCCAGACTGGCCAGGGCTTTATCCGCCAGCTCTGCCAGCGGATGTTTAATGACACTAATGGACGGATTCAATAATCGGCTCCAGTGACTGTCATGATAAACAATCAGCGACAGGTCTGCTGGAATACTCAGGTTAAGCTCACGAACGCGCGATATTATCATTGGCGCAATCGAGGTATTGCCAATAATGATGGCTGTCGGCGGTTCTGGTAGCGCAAGCAGTTCATCAAGTGCCTGACTGGCAAATGGGTCGCGAAAATTTTTCACTACCGAATATCGAGGATCCCAGTTAATACCCTGAGCGTTCAGTCCTTGCTGAAATCCTTTGAGCCTCTGAACCGAGGTCGAGGTATTTAACGGACCACTAATCCAGCCAATACGCTGGTGGCCCTGCTCGATAAGATAGGTCGTCGCTTCACAAGCAGAAGCCTGATTATTAAAACCTACCACCCTGGCCTGTTTTACCTCTTCCAGATAACGATCGATAAAGACCACGGTAATGCCCATATCCCCTATCGATTGCCACATATCGCTGTTTTTACTGGTAGGCGTGGCAATAATGGCCTGAACCCGTTTCTGCATCAGCATTTCCAGGCTTTCACGCTCAAGCTTTGGATCTTCCTGAGTAGTCACCAGAATCACGTTCATCGCCATTTCACTGGCGCGTCGGACAATAAGATCGGCAATTTCAGAGAAGAATTCGTTCGCGATATCCGCAACCACCAAACCAATGGTGTTATTCAGACGGCTTTTTAGCTCACGTGCCGCGCTCTGCGGGCTGTAATTCAGCGTCTGGATGGCCTGAAGAATACGCAGGCGGGTCTGTTCAGACACCGAACCAGTTCCTGGATTCAGCACCCGAGAAACCACCCCAATAGAAACCTCCGCCAGGGCAGCCACATCCTTAATGGTACTCTTCTTTTTAACAGTCAATCTCGCTCCCGGTATCATGGATAGCTGGCGCCCTCTACGGCCGGGCGCATCGGCAAATGTCTCCTGCCCGCTTATTCTGCGTTGAGCATCTTTTTCACCAGCTCGACGCAGCGCAGGAAACGGGAGTCATAGTCCGACTCCTCAACATGAATAAAATCGACATTGTTTTTTTGAAGCATATCGACCAGTAAGTTCTGAAACTCTTTTCGGTCAATATCACTGCCCAGACTCCGCAAACCATCCGCTACCCAAGGCGTATTATTTTCCAGCAAGATAACCAGATCAAAAGGGTATTCGTCGATCATCGCCTGAACAAAGGGGTGTTCACGACCTTCGTATTTTTTGCAGAAAGCCTGAGTGGTGACAAAGTCGGTATCAATAAAGGTCACTTTACTGGCATGTTTTACCGCGAAATCGATGTACTGTGCCTGGCCGATAGCTATCTTATCGTAGTCAGAATACTGCAGTGCCATTTCATCACCGCCGAGGTGAGAAAAGACATAGTCGCGACCATATTCCCAGGCGCTGGTGGTATTAAAAATATTCGCCAGTTTATTCACCATCCACGACTTACCGCTCGACTCTCCGCCAAGGATAGCGACGGTACGGACAAAGAACGGTTTTACCTCGGTGGGGATATATTCCCAGTAGCGGAAAGGATCTTCACGAATTTGCGCGCCGCTGATATTCATAAAGGTGCGCTTAGGATCGATCAGTACCGTTTCAATACCCAGCTGCCGGGTAAACTGCGCGGCATCACTCTCTTCTGAGGTATAGATGCAGTCAGGCACGATACCTTTACTTTCCATAAAGGCTTTGACCCCATGGCTCCAGACATCCCAGCCATAGGGATAGGGCTCCATCCCTTCCTCATTAAAGGAGTGGATGCGAATATTTTTTTGGTATTTAAAGGTTTGCAGCAACCAGCGCAGACGATCGCCAGTCGTGGGCTGCTGAGACATCGCACTGTCATCAAACAGCGCTCTGTCACGGGTTTCATCATAACCCATGATGATATGGAGTTCGTCCACCTGGCTACAGGCGCGTTGGATCAGATAGATATGACCGGTGTGAAGCGGATAAAACTTCCCAAACACCACGCCGATTTTTTTATCACGGCGTGGAAACTCCAGCCCCAGAAAGCGGTGTAAAGCTTCAAGCTTCTGTGCGCTCGGGCTCTTAATTTTCGCATTTAACAATTGGCTGAGGTAGCCTTTCGTCATCCCGCTGGCATCCGCAACCTGCTGTAGTGTATTACCCTGTTGACGAATAGCTGTTTTGATATAGTCGAATGACGACATACGCTGCCTCCCAATGGCCGGGGTCCGGACAAACCTTTTCCAGACTTGCTTAATCCACAGAAATCAACGTATTGATTTCATAAGCAGAGAAAATCCATACCCAAAATAATTCGAGTTGCATGAAGATGGCAAGTGAGAGAATCCCGATGAGCTTACATGGGTAAGTGATTCGGGTGAACGAACGCAGCCAACGCACAAGCAACTTGAAGTATGACGGGCATAATTATAAATCATCAAACACCGAAAGTGCATCGGCCAGTTTTTTGACCGGGAAAATCTGCATGCCTTCAGGCACTTTTTTAGGCACATTGGCCTGGGGCACAATTGCCCGTTTAAATCCATGCTTGGCGGCTTCAGCAATACGCTCCTGGCCGCTAGGCACCGGGCGAATTTCCCCCGCCAGACCGACTTCACCAAACACCACTAAGTCATGTGGCAGCGCACGGTTACGCAGACTGGATACCATCGCCAGTAGCAGCGCCAGGTCGGCACTGGTTTCCGAAACTTTTACGCCACCGACCACATTCACAAAGACGTCCTGATCGGCCATCTGTAAACCACCGTGACGGTGCAATACGGCAAGTAAAATCGCCAGTCTGTTTTGCTCAAGTCCCACGGCAACACGACGTGGATTCGACATCATCGACTGATCCACTAAGGCCTGGATCTCCACCAGCAAAGGCCTTGTGCCTTCCCAGACCACCATCACAGAGCTACCTGGAGTCACTTCGTCACCACGACTAAGGAAAATGGCGGAAGGATTACTGACTTCCCGCAGCCCCTGCTCTGTCATCGCAAAGACACCCAGTTCATTCACGGCACCGAAACGGTTCTTATGGCTACGCAAGGTACGAAAACGAGAGTCGGCATCACCGTCCAGCATCACTGAACAGTCAATACAGTGTTCCAGCACCTTCGGTCCGGCCAGTGAGCCATCTTTGGTAACATGGCCGACCATAATAATCGCCACGCCTCTCGTTTTAGCAAAGCGCGTCAGATAAGCAGCCGTTTCACGTACCTGGGCCACACTGCCTGGTGATGACTGAACATCGGCCATATGCATGACCTGAATAGAGTCAATCACCATCAGTTTCGGCTGCTCTTCTTCTGCGATCATACAGATTTGTTCAATGCTGGTTTCTGACAGCATATTGAGATGCCCGGTGGGCAGACCCAGACGGTGAGCACGCATCGCTACCTGCTGCAATGACTCTTCTCCTGTGACATACAGCGTTTTCATCTGTTCGCTGAGTTTACAGAGAGTCTGTAGCAGTAAGGTGGATTTACCCGCGCCGGGACTACCGCCAATCAAAATAGCACTGCCCGGTACTACGCCGCCGCCCAGTACCCGGTCGAACTCCTTAAATCCACTGCTAAAGCGTGGCAGTTCTTCGAGGCTTATCTCAGAAAGCTTTTGTACCCGACTGACACCGGCATTACCCGCATAACCGGATAACCGTTCATTACGGGCAACCTGAGGCGAGGCGGCAATGCGCACTTCAGTAATCGTATTCCATGCATGACAGGCACTACACTGGCCCTGCCAGCGAGGATAGTCAGCACCACACTCGTTACAGACAAATGCGCGTTTTGGAGCTTTTGCCACCTGAATACCTCTTAACCTTCTTCTTGAATCAAACTACCCGAGAGAATGCAGAATACGCCCATCAGAGAAGC
>Ga0308165_1006121_pt1 | contig 10789 bp, 8 predicted proteins | sample PhyWR2_FD_201032 | JGI IMG/M metagenome (GOLD analysis project Ga0308165, IMG submission 201032) | Phyllosphere microbial communities from UC Gill Tract Community Farm, Albany, California, United States - DLSLW.R2 | ecosystem: Host-associated > Plants > Phyllosphere > Unclassified | place: USA... | reverse complement strand
ATTATTGGGTAAAAGGTAAAGAGGACCGGAAAATCATGTATCCATTCAGCAGTTACCCTGAAAATCCGTATGCTATCTCTTATGAATTTATCAACCGTAATAACCGTAATACATTTACCGGAAATGCACAAGCCTCTTATCAGTTTTCAAAAGAATTTAGTGCACAGATCAGAGCATCTATAGATTTTTCCAGTGAAGACCGAGGACAGTTAAGACCTTATGATGCTGGTTCTAAATTGGCCGAAGGAAGTTATCGTACACAAGAAATCTTTTCTAAAGAAACCAATCTCGATTTCTTATTGAAATATGATAAAAAAATACATGAAGATTGGCAAATAACTGCTACAGGAGGTGGTGGTACACTGCGTAATAATTACCGAATGACATCCCTGGCCTCGGATGGCTTGACTTTTCCAGGAGTATATAACCATACCAATAATAAGTACGGTATCAAAAGTGTTCAGGATATTAGAAATTTTGAAATTAATAGTTTTTATGGTTTAATTACCGCAGGGTTCAAAGATTATTTATTTTTTGATGCAACGGGGCGTATGGACTGGTCAAGTACCTTAGCAACATCCATCGTTCCTGATAAAAATGTTGGGTTCTTCTATAATTCTTTCAATAGTAGTTTGGTACTATCAGAAGTATTTTCATTACCCAAAACTATTAATTTCGCAAAATTGCGTGCCTCTGTTGCTTGGGTAGGGTCGGGTGTTGATGCTCCCTATATGACACAATTTGGATATGTCGGTGGTAACCCACTGATTGGAGGCTCCTTGCAGAACCCATCTACACTCGTCAATCCGTATATCGAACCGCTTTCAACACGATCAATAGAATTTGGAACAGATGTTCGCATGTTTAAGAATCGTTTAAATATTGATGTCGCAGTTTATCAGGGGAATACAAGTAAACAACATCTTTACCGTACAATAGATCCATCATCAGGTTACTCCAGATACCTGATGAATATGGGAGAAGTTCGTAATAGAGGATTGGAAATCGCTGTCAATACCAATCAGTTAGTCAATAAACACGGATTTAATTGGTCATCGAGTATCACCTATAGTGCTAATACCAATAAAATTATGTCCATTCCCGACTCTTCGATTGTGCTTCAGTATCGCTCAGTCGGAAGTGGTCAAATTGTAGGCTTACAAGGGGGAAGTATGGGTGATATGTACGGTATAGGATATCAACGTGCTCCAGATGGCCAGGTGATATACGATGAAAAAACAGGTGTAGCGTTATTAACAGAGCAAGTTGTCTATTTAGGTAACACAATTCCTACAGGTAAATTAAGCTTAGGAAATACATTTAGTTACAAAAATTTTAGATTAAATGTCTTATTCGACACGCAGTGGGGAGCAGTTGGTCATTCTTTGACACATTATAAACTCGCTGAACAAGGAAAAACAAAAAATACACTTCCAGGTCGTTATAATGGTATTATTGGAAATGGAGTTGTTTCCAATGGTGATGGTACATATCGCAAAAATGATGTAGTAGCAACCAATATTGACGAATATTATCGTTCACATTATGGTCAAGACAATGCCGAAGGAAGTACATTCCCAACCGATTTTATCAAATTTCGAGAAGCAAGATTAGATTATTCTTTCAAAAAAGATGTTTTAAAACGATGGGGTCTAGATAGGGCGACAATCGGTCTTTATGGAAGAAACCTATTTATTTGGTCTAAATGGCCAGCCTTTGATCCTGAGTTTGGAACATTAGATGGTGGAGATATTGTGAAAGGTTTTGAAATCGCCCAATTTCCTTCAACACGCACAATAGGGTTTAATTTAGTCTTGGGTTTTTAAGCTGAAATACAATGAATAATACGATAAAAAAAATATCTTTTGCTTTCTTGGCATTATCGATCAGTCTTCAGGCCTGTGATAAGGGTTTCATAGACTTAAATACAGATCCTGTAAAAACAACACATGCTTACCCTTCGCAATTTATGGCCAATGCATTTTTAAATGCAATCACAGCCAATATGAGTCGAAATAGAAGTTTTACCAATGAATTGATGCAAGTAACGGTTTCTATTGGTGAAGGAGATGGTAAAGTGTTTCGTTATGACTTTAGACCAAGTTGGTCAAGCTATCTGTGGGATCAACATTACAAGCAGCTTATGAACTTTAACGACATGTATCTGGCAGCCTCAGAAGGAATAGGTCTTAATAGATCCTATCAAGGAGTTGCACTACTTGGTCAATCTTGGTTATTCTCCATATTGACAGATACCTACGGTGATGTCCCGTATTCAAAGGCATTAATCGGGAGAGATTCCCTTATTTTGGAACCACAGTTTGATAAACAACGGGATATCTACACGGGTATGTTTGAAAAATTTGAAGAGGCAAATCAATTATTCAAAGCAGGTGATGCTCTTGAAGCATCTAGTGATCCCATTTTTTCAGGAGATGTTCTGAAATGGCGCAAATTTTCAAATTCCATGTACCTGCGGTTATTGCTTCGTATTGCACACAAAACAGAGGTCGGTCCCAATGCAATTAATAAGATAAAAGAGATTCTAGAAGATAATCCAAATGAGTATCCGATCATGAGCAGTAATGCTGATGTTGCCGTTTTAAGATGGACTGGGCAAGGAGCTTATGTATCACCATTTATGGGAACTAGGGCACAGGATTTCCGTGCTACTTCTCTTGCATCTTTCTTTATTGATCATCTACGAGATTGGAACGATCCACGTCTCAACATTCCGGAATATGGGATTAGTGGTGTCAACAGATTGGGTATTGCACCTGTATCTGGAAACTATATTGGCGTAGAGAGCGGCTATGCTGCTGGAAACGCAGAAGATTACACAAAGTTGAGTTATTTCTATTCCTACGATCAAAATGCGGGGGTGAATAGTTTACAAACCGAACCATTGACTGGTATGTTGATGAATTATGCCGAAGTCGAGTTTATCAAAGCAGAAGCAATCATCAGAGGTTGGATTTCCGGATCTGCCGAAATTCACTATAAGAGTGGAGTAGAAAACAACATTAAGCTGTGGATTCCCAATTGGGCACTTCCGGTGCAAGATTACCTAACGAATGCGGACATACAGTGGGACGATAGTAAAACTGTCGCCCAAAAAATGCAAAGTCTGCATTTGCAGAAATATTATGCACTTTTTATGGTGGATATGCAGCAATGGTTTGAACATCGCAGAACCGGTTATCCAATTTTACCAAAAGGTCCAGGTTTGAAAAATAATGGTGAAATGCCAGCAAGAATGGTGTATCCAGTTATCGTACAGTCCTCAAATCCGAATAGCTATAAAGAAGCGGTTGCTAATCAAGGAGCTGATCTGATTAATACCAAAGTCTGGTGGCAAAAACCTGAATAGCTGATTCAATAGAAATTAAGATGAAAAAAATATTATTTAATATTATTAAAGTGATGGTGGTTCTGGTGGCCATGACATCATGTCAAGACACCAATTATCCAGGAGCAACAATTAGTTCATACATTGGTATCTTTGATCTTCGGGCTCTATTTAAAGGAGAAGTAGTAACACTAGATGCAGAAAAACTAGGTGGTTCCAGTAAGTTAGCAGCACTAGTCGTATCCGATCATAAAGGCGGCAATCTGCCTGATGGATTATTAGTCGTACAAGATACAAGACGTTTAGGGAAGTTGCGTGGGATTTCAATCGATCTTGGCGATGCTGCAATGAATTATCAACCTGGAGATTCGGTCATTATTGATATTATAGGCAGTCAACTTTTGAGGGAGGATGGTCTATTGAAACTTAAAAATATCAGAGAAAATCAAATTTTAAAGGTCGCTTCTGGACGACCGATTAAAAACAATGTGGTGACCTCAAAGGCCATATTGGAAAATCCCGAGGCCTATGAAAGTACTTTGGTTATTATTTTAAAGGGAGGGTTTAATCCAATTCCGAAAGCTGGAGATGTACTATCTGGAACTAAAGTCTTAAATGACGGTTTTGCAAACATAAAGTTAGTAACGAATGAGAAGGCTGAATTTTCCCAACAATCACCATATATTCTCGGGAATTATTATGGGATTGTTTTTAGTCAGGAAGATGGTGCAGGTCTACGTACTCCTTATCTGAGATGTCGCGCAAAAGAAGATATTTTGATGCTAAGTTCTGAAATTGAACTCGCATCCATTGTGATCACAGGTTTTGCTAGTGATGTTAAAGGTTCAGATACTAACTATGAATATATGCAATTCATGGCTACAGAAGATATCGATTTCTCGAAAACACCTTATGCCGTAGTTGTGAGCAATAATGCCAATGCTTCAACGCCTACGGGTGCACCAGCAAATGGGTGGGCAACTGGAGGTATGAGAACGTACAAGTTTAATTTAACAACAGGTATCGCTCGTAAAGGTACGTTCTTTTATGTCGGGGGAAAATATCAGATGATCAATGGAAGCGCTTCCACAAGTTTGGAAACTTCCAATTGGGTGTTAAATTATGATTACAATGAAAATAATGGATTTGATTTTGGAAATAAAACTTCAGGATTGTTAGCCAACAGTGGCAATGCCTTTGGCATTGCTGTTTTCAAAGGAACCACCGTGACAAAAGATTCCAAGCCCGTCGATGTGCTATATAATTCTGGTGGAGGAGCCCTTTGGGAAGGAAATAAAGGTTATCGTATTACAAATAATGATTTTTATGATGTCATCAATCCTTTAACGATGGAATCTCAACCCTTCTTCAAACAAGGAACAAATCAATTATTTCTAAAGTACAATACGGCAGATGTGGGTTATTTCGTAAGTTTGGGAGGTGAATATAATCTAACATTAGGACGCTGGACAGTAGCTCGTAATCAAAATAATGTAGAGATGAGCAAGACCTCGACCATTACGGAAATAGAGCATGAAAAAGCGACAAAACTGGTGGAGCAATAGCTGATTATAGAATATTAAATAACAAAAGGCTTGAACAATCTGTTCAAGCCTTTTGTTATTTATAAGGAATTTTCTAAACTAACTTTAGGTGGAAAGTTTTTATGTTTTCTTTTGCTTATTTTTTCGATATTAACAGGTTGAGGTATTTTCACATAATAACCTGTACCATCATACGGACGCTTTAGTGGATCTTCTTGACAAGCTGTTGAACAACAGCCTTCTAGTTTTTCTCCGCATTCGTCGCATTGTGTAAAGTGCTCATTACAACTTGGACTAGCACAATTGATCATCTTGGGAGTTTGTTTACCGCAATTTTTGCAAGTAGATACAACCACTGGATTTATCGAGTTAACATCAACGGTCACTCTATTATCAAATACATAGCACTTCCCATCAAAATCTTTACCACCCGCTTCTTTACCATATTTGATAATTCCGCCATGTAGTTGGTAAACATCTTCAAAACCCTCGGCTAATAATAGCGCTGAAGCTTTTTCACATTTTATACCACCAGTACAATAGGTTAAGATTTTTTTTCCTTTGTATTGTTCCAGTTCTTTTACTTTTTCTGGAAATTCTCTGAAATTTTCAATATCTAAGGTGACCGCATTTTTAAAGCGACCCACATTGTGTTCGTAATTCGAGCGAACATCGAGCACAACAACATCATCACGATCTTTCATTTCCATGAAGTCTTTCGGTTCAAGATGAATCCCTGTTTTCAGTGTTGGATCGATTATTTTTGGATCACGTAAACCCGAGTGTACAATTTCAGTTTTGTAACGGCAGTGCATCTTGATAAAAGACGGTTCTGTTACATCATCAATCTTGAATTCGGTATGATTAAATCTACCATCGGCATAGATAGCATCCATGTAGGCTTGACAAGACTCAGGTGAGCCCGAAACCGTACCATTTAGACCTTCGTCAGCAACAATAATACGTCCAACTAGGTTTAATGATTTACAAAATTCTAAGTGATCCGCCGCAAATTTTTCTGCGTCAGCAATGGGACTGTAGCAATAGTACAGTAATGTTTGATAGTGTGCCATAGTTTTCATTGATACCGCTGCAAACGGCGTTTAATGCAAATGAATTATAGCGCAAACTTAGTTAAAAATTGGAAATTATGCAATTTTTAACATTTTCTCATCAGTCCATGAAGAACAAATACCATGATAAAATAAAAAAATATGATTGAAATAAATGATATTCGTTACCTTTTCTTCAAAGGGTCCAATAGATATTCCAATCCATTTAATTTTATCTCATAAAGAGTGCCCAATTGAATTCCCAACTTTCCTGCTGGAAAACCCTTTTGGTGAAACCACACTAGATAAGGTTCGGGAAGATTACATAACGTATAGCCTTGGTATTTTCCAAAAGGCATTTTTACTGTTACGAGTTCTGTTAATATTTCAGGATTCATCATTAGTCTGCGGGATTACCATTTTTGATACGATATACAATCATTTTGAAAGCAATGACAAGGTGATTAAATAGATTGGGAATCGTACCATAATATTTTTGAAAGATTTCAAAACGTTCCTTTAAAGATTCTCGATGCCTTTGTTTGGACATGCCTCCGACCAGATAGCGAGCGACATGCTGATTGGCATTAACACATATATTAGCTTTCTTAGCAGCTTTTATTACCCAATCAATATCTGCACATAAGGTATACCGGAGATCATAGGGTTCGGCAATGGTACGCTTGACATAAATTGCTTGATGACAGATGTTCATGCCGTAACGAAAACTTTTCCAATTAAAATGTGCAGGAACTTGATGTCTACGTTCACCAATGATTTCACGTTGATCGTTTATCAAAAAGGTTTCACCGTATAAGATATCAGCACCTTCACTTACTTCAGCGATATTAGCCAATGTTTCTTTGCTGTACAGTTCGTCCCCCGAATTTAAAAAAAGAACATAATCCCCAGTTGCACGTGCTAGACCCTTATTCATCGCATCATAAATTCCTTTATCTTTTTCGGACACAAGAACAGCGATATTTGATTTGTATTTTTCGATCACATTCAAGGTACCATCGGTAGAGACGCCATCAATGACAATGTATTCGATATGTTTATACGTTTGGTTAACAACGGATTTGATGGTATGTTCGATATCCCGTACATTGTTATAAACGACTGTAATGATGGAAAACGTAGGATTGTTATACATACTATTTTTTTAGTTCGTTGATTTTCTTTTTGGCAAAACGGATTCCTCTTTGCAAGAGTGAACCTTTTCTATGGGCATAAAAATACTTAATTGATTCATAAGCTTGTGTATGCTCTTGTATTTCTAGTGGAAATTCCGTTATTTTTTTATCAGCAAGTACCACCCTGTAGGTATTTTCGGCTGCGGTATGTGTACCAGAACCATCATTGCCAATATTTTGGGTTAATGAATTTCTGGGATAGAGTACCAAACCATTCTTTTTAAAAACAGAGGCATACCAGCGGATTGCCCAAGAATTAATCTTTCCCGCTTTAAATTCCTGCACCTGTTTCCAGAAATTCTCCTTTCCTTCTATACTGAATTGATGAATTTGTTCTATCGTAAAGTCATCGGTCAACTGATGAATATCGGCGTTGAAATGTTTCCAAGCACGATCCCATGTGGCCCATCCCCAACTATTTGCCACCCTGAAGAAAAATGTTTCAGGTAGATTCTCTAAATCTTTCAAGGGGTAGCCGTATCCTGATATTTGCATCACACGCTCTTCATCCTGATAACGATCCAGAGCATCGTTAAAATAGCTGAGCGCGAATGGGGAAGTGGTGAGATCATCCTCTAGAACGATAATCCGACCATACTGCTTGACAATGTTGGATACGCCATCAATTACATTGGCTGCCAGCCCGCAATTTGTATCGCGGAAAATGAGGTGTATTTTTTTAAACTTCCAATCGCTCTTGATGATCTCCCTCACCTGATCTACGGCAGGTTTTGATTTTTCATTCTTTGGAGCATCCGAATAGATAAACAGTTCGGAAGAAGAAGCTAAATCATTCTTCTCTAGAGCCTCTAAGGTACGTAATGTGTGATCCGGTCGATTGTATACAAATAAGATAATAGGTGCTGTTGACATTCTTATATTCCTAAGCAGTTATTTTCTTTATAAAATAGAGAGGTTACCTTTCTATGGATTGCACCTATTGCAATTCCTGAGAAGGGGATGTGTTTAAATCCTTGTTGTAGCAGATAGTCTATAGCGGGCTGATAGTGTTTTCTTTCCGCATCGTCTAATATGAGGACACCGGTATCATTTAATCTCTTAATAGCGTTTCTGCAACAAGATATTCGTTTCCTGCCATCAACAATAACGATGTCAAAAAGCTGATCTTGTTGTAGGATTGCATGCACATAATCATCTGCCTCTAAGTCAATATTTTTTATTGTTACATTTGCAGGCATTTGATTTTTAATACGTTCAAACCAATTTTCATCATGTTCGACAGCGGTCACATTTTTGACATGCTTTGCATAAAATAAGGTGGAATTACCTGCACCATATTCAAAAAGTAATAATTCTTTATTTAATCTACCATCGATAAAGTCTAAGAAAGAATAGGTTAACCAAGGAATAGGATTACCGTTGGGATCTAATGATTCTTTTTTTAAATAGGAGTTTGTCCAGCCTGTTTCTACGAAATATCCTTTAAAAGCCAAAGAGAGCAGGCCTTTTATGAGTTTGCTATTCAGTAAGGATCGATAACTACCTGTTTTTTCCATATTTTTAAGTTTATAGTAGAAATAAACTTAACGATTTATTTTTAAAAATTTATCTTTTACAGTAGATAATAATCCCAGTAAAAAAAGTGATCTGATCATCAGAATCGCATTTGGCCGAGTTCTCTTAATGAATAGTAAGAAAAAAGTAGAAGCAAAATAAGCGATTAAAGTAGCATAAGCCGCGCCAATAATTCCAAATTTAGGAATTAAGAAGTAGTTCAATACAACATTGATAAGCGCTCCGAATGCCGTGCGGTAGAGGGTGATTTTGGTAAGCCCTTCAGCAATGAGAAACTGTGCGCTCGCTGTGCCTAAGAATGTAAATACACCTGCCCAAATATGCACTTGGAGCGTATGTAATCCTTCTCCATACTCTGGAGCATAATAATATTTAAAAAGAAAAGGTGCAAGTAATGTAACTACCAAAGCAACCGATAAACTGATAAATACCATGAGCTCGTATAAGTTACCCAATCTTTTCTGGTATAATTCAGGGCTTCCTTTCCTGGCGTTCATAATAGCAGGAAATAAGGATGTAGAAATTGCTACAGGCATGAAATACCAACTTTCACTGAGACTTACTACAATAGAATAAACCCCTAATGCCGATTTTCCCAATAGAGCGTCGATCATGAGTTGATCTATCTTCATATAAAAGGTGATAAACAAGGACGAAAATGCTAGTGGCCAACCTAGTTTGATCAGCTCTCTAGCAGTCGCTTTATCATATTTCCAGGATGAAATACGATGACCAAGTTTACGGTAAAGCGCTAGATAGCCAATCTGTAAAATAATGACATCAAAAACTAGTGTCCAGATGAAAGCATCTAAAGGAGCTTTTACGAGGATGAGTATCAATTTTATTGCAGCAGAAAGTACATTACCTCCAACTTGTACCATCATAATCATTTTTCCCTTTACCTGTGCCTGAAAAAAGCTATCGATGATCTGTACGGCTTGAATAATACAGATTAATGATACAAGTGCAACCTGTTTGAAAGAGGCCGCAGGAGCTTCTGGTGCAAAATGAGCGATGAGGAAATAGGTGAGGTAAACAAGTGGCAAAACTAAAAAACCAGTTATGATCCGAATGCGTAGGGCAGAGCCCAAGAGTACATCTTCTCTTTCTGGATGCTGTAATAGTTGTCTCGTGATCAATCCATCGGTACCCATGGTGGCGATTCCAGTAAAAAAGGCCAATAAGACCAGAGGATAATTGTAAGTACCAAAGTTTGCACTTCCAAGATAGGAGGGCAAGGCAAATGAGGTCACCAACATTTTGACAAAAAGAGATCCAACACGGGCTAACAAAAGCCAACCTGTGTTTTTGAAATATTTTTCGAATGCTTCTGGATTAAATCCTGGTAATGCTGGTATTTTCATTATGATGCAAACCTACTGATTTTTTTTAGAGGTTTGCAGGAGAATATAGTCGTAAATGATTAGAGTACATTAATAGCACTCTTGAATTCAGATAGACTAGGATGTTCTGGATCTAGATCTGTGACAAGATAATTGACATCATGAAGGGGTACCACTTTCATCTTTTGAACCGAGTTCAATTTTTCTGCAATACTGAGGATCACTAATTTACTGGAACATTTAATCATTGCTTTTTTGATCTGTACAACTTCCCAATCCGAATCTGTTACGCCATCCTGCGTGGAAAGGCTATTTGTTCCTAATAAACAAATGTCAACTTTAATATCTGACAATTCGTTTGTTACTTGGGATCCTGATACAATATTCGTATTTCTGGATAATTTGCCACCAATTAAAATAACCTCTAAATTTGGCTTTTCTGCTAGCTCTAAGGCCACTAAGGGGCTGATGGTGAAAATAGTACATTGAAGACTATCTGGAACAAGTCGAGCCAACTCGATCATAGTTGTTCCACCCCCAGCAAGAATTGTCATTCCATTTTGAAGTAGAGAAATGGCTTTTCTTGCAATTTCTTTTTTAGCTTCTTTTGCATATACATTTCCATCTTGAAATGGAAATTGAAAAGACTTTGATAATGCACCTCCATATACCTTTAGTACTTTTCCATTTTCTGCCAATTCATTTAAATCACGACGGATTGTATCTTCAGAAACATTGAGCTGAATGCTTAAGTCTGACGATAATACTT
>Ga0308165_1006119_pt1 | contig 10790 bp, 6 predicted proteins | sample PhyWR2_FD_201032 | JGI IMG/M metagenome (GOLD analysis project Ga0308165, IMG submission 201032) | Phyllosphere microbial communities from UC Gill Tract Community Farm, Albany, California, United States - DLSLW.R2 | ecosystem: Host-associated > Plants > Phyllosphere > Unclassified | place: USA... | reverse complement strand
TGCATCCCGTGCAGAACCATGCCGAGCATTTTGGCGGCTGGCACACGGTATTCGCCCTCATCGCCAAAGCGCGACACAATGCGCGGCTGATCGTGATTACACCAGAAAAGCGCATTCCACGCCTTGTTGTGCATGCCTTGCTGCCAGTGGCTGAACAGGGTTTTTAGCGCCACGAAATCGGGCAACGCCTGCGTCCATTTTTCGCCGTTCGGATAATCGACTTTTAAATGGTGGAAGTTGAACGTCATCGACAGTTCATGCCCGTCGAGCGCCGCGTACTGCTGGCAGTTTTCCAGCGAGGTGGATGACATCTCGCCCACGGTCATCAGCGCGCGCGGGGTAAACACGTCGCGGCTCATCTCCTGCAAGAATTCGTGTACGCGCGGTCCGTCGGTGTAGAAGCGACGCCCGTCGCCGAGATCGTCGTCGGGGAAATCCTGCTGTTTGGAGATAAGGTTAATCACGTCGAGACGCAAACCGTCCACACCGCGATCGGCCCAGAACGTGCAGACTTTTTTCAGCTCCGAGCGCACCGCTGGGTTTTCCCAGTTGAGATCTGCCTGCTCGGGCGCAAACAGGTGCAAATAGTATTGCTCGCTCTCGGCGTGCCAGCGCCAGGCGTTGCCGCCAAACTTGGAGCGCCAGTTGTTCGGCAGGGCATCCGGCGTGCCGTCGCGCCAGATATAGAACTGGCGATACGGACTCGCTTTATTGAGCGACTCGCGAAACCACGCGTGCTGCGTGGAGGTGTGGTTAAGCACCATGTCGAGCACGATGCGAATCCCACGCGTATGCGCCTGCGCCACCAGTTCGTCAAAATCATCCAGCGTGCCGTAAGCCGGATCAATGGCGGTGTAATTTGCCACGTCGTAGCCGTTATCCACCTGCGGGGAGATGTAGAACGGGGTCAGCCAAATCGCGTCGATGCCAAGGGTTTTGAGGTAGTCCAGACGCTGCGTCACGCCGCGCAAATCGCCGGTGCCGCGACCGGTGGTGTCCTGGAAACTCTTTGGGTAAATCTGATAGATGACGCCGTTTTGCCACCAGTGAGGAAGGGTATTCATAGTTCGTTCCTGCAAATGCGAAGGGGCGCAAGTGCGCCCCGAATGAAGAGGTTAAACAATCTGCAGCGTGCCCTGACGGAACTTACGCTGATAAACCACGGTGGTCAGCGCCATCGGCACGATAACCGCAATTGCCGTTGCCAGCGCAAACACCTGCCAGTAAGCCGGCTGAATGGAGAGAATGCCCGGCAGGCCGCCGACGCCAATTCCGTTCGCCATCACCCCGTTCAGACCGCACAGCAGCGCGGCCAGGCCGGAGCCAATCATCGCGCACAGCATCGGGAAGCGGTATTTCAGGTTGATGCCGTACATCGCGGGTTCGGTCACGCCGAGATAGGCGGAGATCGCAGCCGGAACCGAGATTTCGCGTTCGTTGTGCTTGCGACTGACGATGATTATGCCCGTTACCGCAGAAGCCTGAGCGATGTTAGACAGGGCGATCAGCGGCCAAACCGGCGTGCCGCCGAGGCTTTGAATCATCTGCATATCAATCGCCAGCGTGGTCTGATGGACGCCGGTAATCACCAGCGGCGCATACAGGAATCCAAACAGCGCCGCGCCAATCGGGGCAAAGCTGCCGGTCATCAGGTGACGTACCGCGAAGGCCACGCCGTCGCCAATCATGCGGCCAAACGGACCGATAAAGGCGTGAGCGAGGAACACCGCCAGAATCAGAGAACAAACCGGAACGACGACCAGATAGAGATAATCCGGCACGATGCGTTTCAGGCGCGTCTCAATAAAGCCCAGCGCCAGGCCCGCCAGCAATGCCGGGATCACCTGTGCCTGATAGCCCACTTTCGCGATGGTAAACATCCCGAAGTTCCAGACGTCTGGCACCTGCTGCCCCAGTAAGTAAGCGTTCATTAACTGCGGAGAGACCAGCGTGATGCCCAGCACGATACCCAGAATCGGCGTTCCGCCCATTTTGCGCACCGCCGACCAGCAAATCCCGACCGGCAGATAGAAGAAGATAGCCTCGCCAATCAGCCACAGGAAATCGTAAATGCTTTGCAGCGCGGGATACATCTGCGCCAGCGTTTTGCCGTCGCTCATCGGCACGTCGCCGATCACGTTACGAAAGCCCAGAATCAGGCCTCCGCTAATCAGCGCTGGCAGCAGTGGGAAGAAGATTTCCGCGAAATGGGAAATCAACTGCTCGTGCCATTTCATGTTCTGGCGCGCCGCTTTTTTAGCCTGCTCTTTATCAGCCGAAGAGTGGCCGGTAGTCGCCAGCAGCGCCTGGTAGTAATCGCCCACTTCGGTGCCAATCACCACCTGGAACTGTCCGGCGTTGGTGAAGCAACCTTTGACCATCGACAGATTTTCGATGGCTTTCGGGTCGGCTTTGGCCGGGTCGTTCAGCACAAAGCGCAGGCGGGTGATGCAGTGGCTGACGGTGGCGATATTCTCGCGTCCCCCAACCAGCACAATCAGTTGGTCGATATCGGTTTGTTTTACTTTGCTCATCATGAAGCCTCATGACAGATGTGGAGGGTAATGACCTGGACGCAAGCCTACTCTTTAAGCACAATGTCGAAAATGGGAACGTTCCCGAAATTGGGTAAAGATCACAATAATTCCGATGATCCACAAAATCATTCAAGCAGCATGAAGGCGGAAAGTGAGTGGATCCCAGGAGCAGAGATAACGCTGTGACTGGGGTGAACAAACGCAGCCAACGCACAGGCTGCGTGAAGGATGACGTGTTTTTAAGAGAGGTGGGCGGGGATAATGATCTGCCGCGGTTCGCTGCGGCCATTAATCTGCTCAATAAGCTGTGCCGCCGCCTGACGCCCGGCTTCTGCGTAACCCGGATCGACGGTGATAATTTCCGGATGCAGGAACTTCATCAGCGGCGTACTGCCCACGCTCGCCAGTTGAAGGGTGTCGATACGCTGCTCCTGCAAATACTTGCTTGCGCCCAGCGCGAGGGTATCTGTGGCGCAGATAAGCGCAGTGGTGTGCGGTGTTAATACGCTCGCCACCTGATCGTAACCCTGTTTCATCGCCAGGCCTGGCAGAGAGGCCACGGCTGGCAGATTGTGTTTTTTGCAGAACGCCAGATAGGCTTCGTGGCGGCGCTTCCCGGTGGTGACATCGCTGTGCGGCACGCCGAGATAGCTGATATGGCGATGCCCCTGATCGTATAGTTTTTGCATCAGGGTGCGGATCGCCCCCTCGTCGTCATAACAGACGGACGCAAATCCGCTGGCATCACGCGCCAGCAGCACCAGAGACGCCTGCCACGGTTTCAGCGTGTCGTCTTTCACGCCGGTAAAGCCAAACAGCACCACACCGTCGATATTGCGGCGCTGCAGCATGCCGAGATGCTCTTCCACCATTTGCGATGAAAACTGGCTTTCCATCATGATCGGGTCGTAACCCTGCTCGTAAAACGCCGGGAGCATGGTTTGCACCGCCAGGTTTTCCGACAGGGAATCAAGACGCGAAACGATAATCGCGACCACTTTATCGCTCTGCCCGCGCATGGCGCGCGCGGAACGGGAAGGGGAAAAACCGTGCTGATTCATGACCGCCTCGACGCGCTCGCGCGTGCGCTCGCTGACACCACTTTCGTTGTTCAGCACGCGCGACACGGTGGATTTCCCCACGCCGCTTAAACGCGCAATGTCTTTGATGGTCAGGCGGTTCTGCATCCTTTATTCCCTGTAACAGCGATAAATCGTCAATTGAGCCTAATGCCATTGTGCATTTTCGCAATGGGCAAAGTCTGGTTTGTATACCTGCTGACTGTGCTTAATGCCGCGTGAATGGCGCTGCGTATACGTTCGGTTTAGTTACGCAGGCTTATCATACCGCCCGAATCGTCACAAACGGTATGGTTAAAACACGATACTGCGCGTCGACTTACTCTTTTTACTTACCGGAGGCTTTATGGACCCTGATCCCACCCCTCTCCCGCGATGGAGAAGCTCTTTCCGGTAAGCCAGCCCTCGCTGTCTCACCGGTGATGTGAGGCAGCAACGTCATACACGTTCCTGCTCTAAAAATGTGAATGCCTTTCAGGTGCGGTAACGTCACGCCTGAAGGTAAAACTGCGTCCGCCTTTGCGGATGCGGGGGAATTGTTATGTTGAAAAATATCACCCGGCAGCTACATGCGCTGCTTGGCCGCCACCTGCCGCGCCGTCTCGTTCAGCGCGATCTTCTGCCCGATGCCAAAAACGTGGCCGGAACCGTCATTCCACCGACGCTAACGGAACACTGCCTGAAAGCCGCCGCGATGGATGAAAATGAAGTCTGGCGTGCGTTTGGCGGCCATCCGGAAGGGTTGAACGCTGCGGAAGTCGAAAAAACACGCGCCGAGCACGGCGACAACCAGATCCCGGCGCAAAAGCCGTCACCGTGGTTCGTTCACCTTTGGCTGTGCTATCGCAACCCGTTCAATCTGCTGCTGACCGCGCTCGGTATCGTTTCCTATGCCACGGAAGATGTGTTTGCCGCAGGCGTGATTGCGCTAATGGTTGCCATCTCTACGCTGCTGAACTTCATCCAGGAAGCGCGCTCTACCCGTGCGGCCGACGCACTGAAAGCGATGGTCAGCAACACCGCCACCGTGCAGCGTGTGACCAATGAGAAAGGTGAAAACGCCTGGCTTGAGCTGCCTATCGATCAGCTGGTGGTGGGCGACGTCATTAAACTCGCCGCGGGCGACATGATCCCGGCCGATCTGCGCATCGTCCAGGCGCGCGATCTGTTTGTCGCGCAGGCCTCGTTGACCGGTGAATCGCTGCCGGTCGAGAAAGTGGCCCGCAGCCGTGACCCGCAGCAAACCAATCCGCTCGAAAGCGACACCTTGTGCTTTATGGGCACGACGGTGGTGAGCGGCACGGCGCAGGCCATTGTCATCGCCACTGGCGGTAACACCTGGTTTGGCCAACTGGCGGGGCGCGTCAGCCAGCAGGAGAGTGAACCGAACGCGTTCCAGAAAGGCATTGGTCGCGTCAGCATGTTGCTAATCCGCTTTATGATGGTGATGACGCCGATTGTGCTGCTGATTAACGGCTACACCAAAGGCGACTGGTGGGAAGCCGCGCTGTTTGCGCTCTCCGTCGCGGTTGGCTTAACGCCGGAAATGCTGCCAATGATCGTCACCTCCACGCTGGCGCGCGGGGCGGTTAAATTGTCGAAGCAAAAAGTCATCGTGAAACATCTCGACGCCATCCAGAACTTTGGCGCCATGGACATCCTGTGTACCGACAAAACCGGGACGCTGACGCAGGATAAAATCGTGCTCGAGAACCACACGGACATCGCCGGAAAGGTGAGCGAGCGCGTGCTGCACACCGCCTGGCTGAACAGCCATTATCAAACCGGACTCAAAAATCTGCTGGATGTCGCGGTGCTGGAAGGCGTGGACGAAGACTCGGCCCGCACGCTGTCGACGCGCTGGCAAAAAGTGGATGAAATCCCGTTCGACTTTGAGCGCCGCCGCATGTCGGTGGTGGTGAGCGAACAGGCGGATGTGCACCAGCTGATTTGCAAAGGGGCGCTGCAGGAGATCCTGAACGTCTCGGCTCAGGTGCGTCACAACGGTGAAATTGTGCCGCTGGACGACACCATGCTGCGCCGCATCAAACGCGTGACGGACAATCTCAATCGTCAGGGGCTGCGCGTGGTGGCAGTTGCCAGCAAATTCCTGCCTGCACGCGATGGCGACTATCAGCGTATCGACGAATCCGATTTGATCCTCGAAGGTTACATCGCATTCCTCGATCCGCCGAAAGAGACCACCGCACCGGCGCTGAAAGCGCTGAAAGCCTCCGGCATTACCGTCAAAATTTTGACCGGCGACAGCGAGCTGGTAGCGGCAAAAGTGTGTCACGAAGTCGGGCTGGATGCGGGTGACGTGGTGACCGGCAGCGATATCGAAAAGCTCTCCGATGACGAGCTGGCGCGGCTTGCAAAACACACCACGCTGTTTGCGCGCCTGACGCCGATGCACAAAGAGCGCATTGTCACGCTGCTGCGTCGCGAAGGACATGTGGTGGGCTTTATGGGCGATGGCATCAACGATGCGCCTGCGCTGCGAGCGGCCGATATCGGAATTTCCGTGGACGGCGCGGTGGATATCGCGCGGGAAGCAGCCGATATCATCCTGCTGGAAAAAAGCCTGATGGTGCTGGAGCAGGGCGTGATTGAAGGGCGTCGCACCTTCGCCAATATGCTGAAATACATCAAAATGACCGCCAGTTCTAACTTCGGTAACGTCTTCAGCGTGCTGGTGGCGAGCGCATTTCTGCCGTTCCTGCCGATGCTCCCGCTGCATCTGCTGATCCAGAATCTGATGTATGACGTCTCCCAGGTGGCGATCCCGTTTGATAACGTGGACGAAGAGCAGATCCAAAAACCGCAGCGCTGGAATCCGTCCGATCTGGGCCGCTTCATGCTGTTCTTTGGCCCGATCAGCTCGATCTTTGATATTTTGACCTTCTGCCTGATGTGGTTTGTGTTCCACGCCAACACGCCGGAACACCAGACGCTGTTCCAGTCCGGCTGGTTCGTGGTCGGGTTGCTGTCGCAAACGCTGATTGTGCATATGATCCGCACGCGCCGTATTCCGTTCATCCAGAGCCGTGCCGCATGGCCGCTGATCATCATGACCCTGCTGGTGATGGCGATGGGCATCGCGCTGCCGTTCTCACCGCTGGCAAGCTACCTGAATCTGCAAGCGCTGCCGCTGAGCTACTTCCCATGGCTGGTGGCGATTCTGGCGGGCTATATGGTGCTGACCCAGATGGTGAAAGGGTTCTATGCGCGACGCTACGGTTGGCAGTGAAAATACGTTGCCCCTCACCCTAACCCTCTCCCCATAGGGGAGAGGGGACTGCTCTGTGCGGTGTTTTCCCCCTCAGCTCATCGAGGAAATGGCCTGTATGGTATTTTCTCCCTCTCCCTTTGGGCTGAGGGTCGGGGAGAGGGCGGGGTGAGAGGAACAGGCGGCTCGGTTTTCTCCCTCGCCCCTATGGGGAGAGGGCAGGGGTGAGGGGATACGGTTTCTCCCAAATTCAACAACCTGTGATCCCCGTCGCCCAGCCTCCTTGACGACAATTTATCCACATGTTAACAAAATGTTTTGCTCTTATTTGGCCCGTCAAATTTGATAAGGAACATTATGTTGCGTTACAGCCTCCTGACCGCCGGGCTTTTGCTCGGTTCTTCTGCCCTTGCCGCTCCGGCGGGCGATTTGCCCCTGATGCCATGGCCCGCCAACGTTGAGCGCCCAACAACGCAAGGCGCGCTGGTTTTGAGCGATAAAATTTCTGTGAGCGTGAGCGGCGACGATCTCGGTGATGCCGTGGATCGTTTACGCCAACGCATCGCACTGCAAACCGGCTGGACGCTTCAACCGCAGGCCGTGAATCCAGACAAACCCACCATTCGCATCGCCATCGCCAAAAAAGTTAACCCGCAACCCCTGCCCGACAGTGATGAAAGTTATACGCTCACCGTCGACGCCAGCGGCGTCAATATCGCCGCCAACACCCGCTTTGGTGCGCTGCGGGCGATGGAAACGCTGCTCCAGCTGATTCAAAACGGCGCGGAAAATACCTCGCTGCCGTGGGTGAAGATTGAAGATGCCCCGCGCTTCCCGTGGCGCGGCCTGCTGCTCGATTCCGCACGTCATTTCGTCCCGCTTGAGGATATCAAACGTCAGATTGACGGTATGGCGGCCGCGAAGCTGAACGTGTTGCACTGGCATTTAACCGACGATCAAGGCTGGCGATTTACGTCAAAACGCTATCCAAAACTGACGCAACTGGCGAGCGACGGACTATTTTATACGCCGGAGCAGATGCGCGACATCGTGCGCTACGCCACCGCGCGCGGCGTGCGCGTGGTGCCCGAAATCGACATGCCGGGCCATGCGTCGGCGATTGCTGTGGCTTATCCTGAACTCATGAGCGCGCCGGGACCGTATGAAATGGAGCGCCACTGGGGCGTACTGAAACCGGCGCTTGATCCAACAAAAGAGGCGACTTACGCCTTTGCTGAGGCGATGGTCAGCGAAATGGCGGCGATCTTCCCCGATCCGTATCTGCACATCGGCGGCGATGAAGTTGACGACACGCAATGGAAAGAAAATAAAAATATTCAGCAATTTATGCGCGACAACAAACTTGCCGACAGCCACGCTTTGCAGGCGTATTTCAACCGCAAGCTGGAAACGATCCTTGAAAAACATCACCGCCAGATGGTCGGGTGGGATGAGATTTACCATCCGGACCTGCCAAAAAGCATTCTGATCCAGTCCTGGCAGGGGCAAGACGCGCTCGGCGAAGTGGCAAAACAGGGTTACAAAGGCATTCTTTCCACCGGTTTTTATCTCGATCAGCCGCAAAGCACGGCCTATCACTATCGTAATGAAATCGTGCCGCAGGGCTTAAACGGCGTGGATATTATCGCCGATAACGACAGCGCGCAAAGCTGGACATTCACTCTGCCGCGCCTGAAAGGCAAACCGGTTGAGGGGAGTTTTACGCTAGTGAAAGGTGTTTCTGGCTGGCGCGGATTTATTGATTTCAGCGGTAAATCCCGGCGTGCGGTGAATGATATTCAGTGGCGTGATGATAATCAGGTGACGTTTACCGTTGATACCTGGATGGGCGAAACGCGCCCGGTGGTGAATGTCGCGGACGACAAGCTGACGGGCTATTTCCTGGTGGGTAACGCCCGCTATCCGATTTCCGGCACGCGTCTGGATGACGTACCGAAAGGCACTCAGCCGGTGGTGCCGGATGCCGATCAGCAGGCGAATTTGATGGGCGGCGAAGCGGCGCTGTGGGCGGAAAACGTGGTCGCACCGGTGCTGGATATCAAGCTGTGGCCGCGCGCGTTTGCAGTGGCAGAGCGTCTGTGGTCCGCGCAGGATGTGAAGGATATCGACAACATGTACGCCCGTTTGCAGGCGATGGACACCTGGACGACGGTATCGGTCGGCCTTCAGCAGCACAGCCAGCAGCAGGCGTATTTCACGCGTCTGGCGAATACCACCGAGACGCTTCCGTTGCAGATTCTCGCGCAGGCGCTGGAGCCGGCGCAGTATTACACCCGTCAACATCTTAAATTCCAGGCCGGAAATTATCATCAGTTTGAGCCGTTGAACCGCTACGCCGATGCGCTGGGCGCGGAGAGCAACACCGTGCGCCAGATGGACAAATGGGCCGAACGCCTGGTCAGCGATGCGGAAGACACCGAAAGCGCCGAGGCGCTGCGCCACGTGTTTACCCGCTGGCAAAGCAACACCAGCGATGCGCTGGCGCTGAGCGAAAATAATTATCAGCTTAAAGCCATCAAGCCCATTATTCAGGAGGTGGATAAGCTGGCATCCATTGGCCTGCGATTGACCGACCTGGTGGCGCGACAGGGTACGCTGGATGACAAAGAGATCGCTTCTATTCAAAAAGAGCTGGATAAGGCCGCGGAGATTCAGGATGAAGTGGTGATCGCGGCGGTCTATCCGGTTGAAAGGTTGTTGCGGGCGACGCGGAATCAGTGATGTTTTAAGCATTTGAGGTTATTCCGTTCACCTCATGTTCAGCAGAACATAATGGCTTTATGAGCTTTGACGTGACAAGGGGGCCGCGCGGCCCCCTTATTATTTTGCTTTCGGTTCGCCGACTTCATTCAGTTTGGCTACAGATAAAGTTAAACTCAACGTTGCTATTCTCACTACCCATTAACTTTACCTTACGTCCACATTTCTCGCGATTTCCGGAATAGTTAATCCCATCTGATTCTTCAGGAGCTGTTTTGGCAATAGTGGGATGTTCAAAAATGTGTAACCAACTGCTCATTTTCTAAAAGGCAGTATGGTTTAAAATTTAAAAGGACTTAATGCAAACTTTCAAGGATGGACAATGTACGGGAACAATGAAGTCATTCGTTATTTACAGGCAAATAACATTCTTGCATTAAAGCTAGATCATGCCGTTTCTGCTGTCGGGCATCAGGTCGCAAAACAAGTTGAAACGATAGGATTAGGCGCAAAAAGAGCAATATATTACACATCCTGCTTTACGGATGAGTATCAGGATATCTGTCAGAAAAATAAGATGGAGGACATCCGATTCAAAAATGGCGTGATTCATCTTATTCAGCATGGTGATGTTTTGTATGAAATGCTACATATCTATTTCGAAGAAATATTTAAATCCAAAACTTCTGACCAAATAGAGCACATTAAGAAAATGCTAATGGCGGTTAATGTACATATCGCGGCAAGTTCACTCACAAGTGCCGGATTCGCGTTAGCGGTTACTTCTGCCATTGCTATTGGTATGAACTTAAGTCTTGAAATGAGTACCTTGATTGGAGGTCGCTTTGGAGGCGCTTTAGCAGGGGTTGGCGTGTACGGTGTTGTCCAGAAGGCAGCGGATAGCGCCCATCGTCTACAGTATGTCTATCCTGTCTATTATTCTGCGCTCTACGCTAAAGAGCTGGAAATGATGTATTTCCTGGTAGAACCCTTATTTGAGCGGGCGGGTCATTTAAGCAATCAACATCAGATGAGAGCATTGCAGACATCATAAAAAGGATGATTCGATAATCATGCCGAATATAATCAAAAGGGTGTTTAGGCGGATATTCAGATCATGGGTTTCGTATTACGGTCCTACGGCAATCACTATTCTGTTCGCACTGGCTCAGGGATTACTATTCCCTGATAGTCCAATCTGGCTTATACCCATATTCTTCGTGG
>Ga0308165_1006117_pt1 | contig 10794 bp, 8 predicted proteins | sample PhyWR2_FD_201032 | JGI IMG/M metagenome (GOLD analysis project Ga0308165, IMG submission 201032) | Phyllosphere microbial communities from UC Gill Tract Community Farm, Albany, California, United States - DLSLW.R2 | ecosystem: Host-associated > Plants > Phyllosphere > Unclassified | place: USA... | reverse complement strand
CTGGAAGGCCAGGTCCTCGTCGCCGTAGAGGTTGACGATGTTCTGCACGTCGGTGGTCGCGAGGGTGTCTTCGGTCAGCACGAGGATGGTGTCAGTCACGTCGTCGACTCTACAGTTCTCGTCGTCCTCTGGCCGGGGAGGGAGGGGCCCGCATTGGGCGGGCCCAGGTCCTCCGTCGCGCGCCGACGTTGAGCACCTGCGACTAGCAGTGTCATTCCCTCGCCTGCGCGAGGACCCACGCGACAGGCCCGTTCGGGCCGGGACTGAGACGGCCTTACGGCGCCGTGTGTCGGTCGGACCGTCGGCCGGGAGTGCCGGGTCGGAACTCAGCGGATGGGTCGTCGGGCTGGCTGCGGAAAGGAGGTTGTTGAGTCGGTGACGGGTGGGGCGCTGGTGGCGGAGAGGTTACCAGTAATGATCGTAGAAGTGGATACATGCGGGCAGTGCGGTGCCTCTGGTGGTCTTTGAGTCGTAGAGGCGATGTGTGTAGGCCTGGTGGTTGTCTAGGGTGCTCGCCCCGACCGTTTGTCTGGGTCAGTAGTTTGTGCGTGATCGCGAGTGCCGCACAGGCCTCTCGCCATGCGTGCGCCCTGTAGGAAGAACCACTGTCGGGGAGCACCCGCTTGTCGTTCACGCCCAGTTCGGCTGCCTGTGCCATCGCGCGGTGCAGGGCCCCGATCGCGGTGGAGGGCCTCCTCGTTCGTACAGCTCTCGACATACGCCCCGTGCCAGTGGTCGTCGATGACTGTGCGCACGACGCGCTACCCAGCAGTGGTCTGCGGTGCTTGGAGCAAGGTGCGCTGGTGAAGCGCGGCGGAGCAGGGACGGTTCGTGTGCGGCGGGGTTCTCCGCTCGGGAGGTCGACTGCCCGGAAGTCACGGGGACGGCTGGGCTTGGCGATCATGGCCGACAATGTTGAACGGCCACGGTCACGGACAAGACGGTCGGTGCTCAGCACGCGGACTGCCAGCGGGTGCCTTTGGTCTTTTCGGAGTGCAGGATCGAGGCTCTCATCAGTGTCTGGCCCCAACCGTCATGTGATGTCCTCGCGTCGTAGCCGGACGAGGTACCCGAGCGCTGCTGAGGCAGATGCGTAGGCGAGGAGGATGACGCCTCCCTGCCACCAGCCGAGGCTCTCGGCTGCCTGGCCGACACCACGGGCGGTCGAGCCGGTCGGAGGCCATGCCAGCGAGAGGCTCGCCGCGCCAGGGAGAAACTTCAAGGCAGTGTTGAGCGACGTGCTCTCATTACCCAGGGATGTGAGGGTCGGTTCGACGAAGAGGGTGAAGATCAAGACGGTCGAGATCGTCGCTGCCTGGTGACGGACGAGAGTGCCGAGAGCTGCGCCTATGAGCGCCCACAGGGTGTAGACCAGGATGGTACGAGACAGGATCCCCACAATGGGTGCAGTGGTTAGCTCTGACGCGAGGCCCTGCGATGACAGCATCGCCGCTGTGCAGAGTGCGCCGATCCCGGCGCACAGGATTCCGAGGACAGCTCCAGAAGCAGCAGCAACGCTGAGCTTCCCGGCCATGAACGCTCGCCGAGTGGGAGTGAGCAGCAGCGACTGGCTGATCGTGCGGTAGCGATACTCATTGGTGACGAGCAGCGCTCCGAACAAGAAAGGGAACACGTACCCCGAGCGGGCGGCGAAGGAATAGAGGTAATGCAGCGGAGTCTCGGCAAGATGCAGTTGACCCTCGGCGAGGTGGGTCACCGCCTCCATGGGGCTAGCGGTGACGTTGCGCGCGACCACGCTACCGATGAGAGCCACAAATGTGACGGCCGCCAGAGCGAGCAGCCACCAGGTTCGAGTGCTCCGGGTCTTCATCCACTCGACGCGGATCGACTTCATGACTGCGTGGCGCGTGTCGGTGAAGTGGAGATCGTCTCCATGTAGACCTGCTCCAGGCTAGAGGCTTCTGTTGAGAGGTGCGTCAGACTAATTCCATGCCGATCGGCGATTCGCACCACTACGATCGGGTCGTCCGTGGCTATCTCGACGAGACCTGCATCGCGGACTGCCGAGCCGACCCCTTCTGCGGTCATGGCAGCAACGAGCGTCTGGTCATCGGTAGTCCGTGCTAGGACTCTCGTCCGTGGACCTCGGCGTAGGCGGTCGAGCGATGACTGGAGCTTCACCACCCCGTGATCGATGATGACGACGTCGTCGACGCTCTGCTCGAGCTCTGCGAGCATGTGAGACGACACCAGGACGGTCCTGCCCCGTCGAGCTTGGTCCAGAAGCAGGCTTCGAATCCATGCGATCCCACCAGGGTCGAGTCCGTTGGTCGGCTCGTCGAAGACGAGGGCAGGGGGGTCGCCGAGGAGTGCCGAAGCGATGGCCAGCCGTTGGCGCATCCCCAAGGAATATGTCCCGACACGGCGATGGATCGCATCGAGGAGACCAACTGTTAGGACTGCCGAATCAACGACCTCGCGCGGGGTGTGTGTCGCGTACGCCTGGATCAGCAGATGATCAAGACCGCTCCGTCCGGGGTGTGCACCATCGCCCTCCAGCGTCGCTCCGACAACTGTGCACGGTGTCCTTAGAGCCTGACGTACTTTCCCCCCGAACGTGGCGCGCCCGGAGTCGGGGTGGACAAGCCCGAGCAGCACCCGCAGTGCGGTCGACTTTCCCGCACCGTTGGGACCGAGCAGAGCAGTCACGCGCCCCGGGCCGGCTTCGAACGTGACGTCCGATAAGACGGCACGGCCGCCGTAGCTCTTCGAGAGGTGGTCGAACTGGATTGCGACGCCAGCACTCGTCACTGGAGACGGCCGCCCTGCAACAGAGCTTCGACCCAGCGGATGAGATAGAGGACCGGGGGGAACAAGATGAGCGCGACTCCCGCGAAGTTGAGCAGCGGCAATCCGAAAAGCAATATGCTGCTGATCAGGGCGACGGCGCCAACGGACATCGAGAGAATTTCCCAGTTCTTCATGATCGCTCCTTCTGTGGTTTTGTTTTCGGAGGACGAGCTAGGCTGCCTGAGACCTCATCTGATCGCCGATGAACGAGACGTACTCGTCGTGCTCGAGGAGCTCCTCGTGGCTGCCGCTCAGCACGACCGTGCCATGGCGCATCATGACGATCCGGTCTGCATTGATGATCGTGCTCAGTCGATGGGCGATGACGATCCGGGTGATCGGCAGCCGTTCTAGGTTTTCCGTGATCCTTTGCTCGGTCGGGGAGTCCAGATGACTCGTCGCCTCGTCCAGGAGCAGGATTTTCGGCGCCCCAGCTATCGCTCGGGCGATCGCCAGACGCTGTTTCTGTCCGCCTGACAAGCCGATCCCGGACTCGCCCAGCGGAGTGTCGAAACCCATGGGCATATCGTTCACGTCTTGCAAGAGGTCCGCAGTGTGAGCTGCCCCGCGTGCGGCCTCTTTCGTCACCTCGGAGCGACCAGAAATGATGTTCGCAAGGATTGAGCCGCTCACTGCTTCGGATTCTTGAGTGACCATCCCACACTGTCGACGCAGGTGCTTGAGATTAAGGTGGTCTATCGAGATCTGGTCGAAGGACACATCCCCTTCGGAGGGCGTGAGCAACCCGAGCAGGATCCGAGCGAGCGTGCTTTTTCCCGAGCCGCTCGGGCCGATGATTGCGACAAACTCGCGCTCGGCGATCTGGCAGCTCACATGCGTGAGTACCGGCGGTGAGGAATCTCCGTACCTGAAGGACACATCGTGAACTGTGATCCCGCCTCGAAGTTCTGCCGCGATCCCTGAAGGGTGGGTGTCTTCGGCCTCCTCGTCGAGGATGTCTCGGAGTCTGGCCAGGTGCACTCGAACGGTCTGGAGGGCTTGCATGTTGGCCCCAATTGACCGGACTGGGACGAGCGCCGCTGCTGCTAGCCCATTGAGAGCCAGCATTGTCCCGAGGCTCAGTCGTCCCTGTACGACCATCACGGCTCCGAGGAGCAGCAGTGCCACCGGCGTCATGAACGAGACCGCATCCAAGACGTTTGAAAGAGTATTGTCGAGCCGGGTACGGCGGACGCTGGCGTCGAGCTGACGGGCGAACGACGTGCTCCACCGACCATAAGACTGGTCCTCCGTCCCAAGCCCTTTCACCGTCTCTACACCCCGGATCGTCTCGAGCAGCACGCTCTGGGAATTCGACATCTCCGTCATCTCACGTTCAGCCTGGCGCCGAGCCGGAGCAGCAAAAGCGACGATTGTCGCGGTCTGAACGGCGAGAAGCGCGACGATGAGGCCGACGTACAAGGTGGACTGGAAGGCGATGAAGACAAGGTATGCGACGACGAACACACTGTCGATGAGCATCGTCAGCAACCTGCCGCTGAGGACGTCACGGACGTATGAGGTGCTTGAGAGGCGGACGAGCAGGTCGCCTGAGCTTCGTTGTTGGAAGTAGCGGTACGGCAGAGCGAGGAGATGTGAGAGGACGCCCGCCATGAGCGATGCGTCGAGCCTCTTCTCGAGCCAGAGGATCAGTTCTGACCTCAGGAGGCTCGCCGACAAGTAGGCGAGCAAGAACATTGCGCTGGTAGCTGCGATTGCAGCTACCGGGTCCGCGTCACCCGCCGGGATCAGGCTGTCCACCACAAAACGTGTCAGCAGCGCTGGGATAGCGCCGACACCGGTCAAGAGGAAGCCGAGCGCTAGAAGCCCCCCGAAGCGTGCCCCGGCGTGAGGCAGGTGTGGCTTGATGAAGTGCCAGAAGGCGAGACGAGGTCGCTTGCGCGGCTCTAGTGCTAGGGAGGGCCTGAGAGATAGCGCGACGCCGGAATAGCTCGCCGCGAACTCAGGGAACGGGACGATCCTGCGGCCTTCGGCAGGGTCGATGATCGATGCACCTTGCGATGACAAGCTCTCTAAGACGACGTAATGCGACCCGACCCACGTGAGGAGGAGGGGTGACGGTAGCTCGCTGAGGTCTGCGATCTGCGCACGGAAGGCTCGGACCTGGAAGCCGTTGTTCTCAGCGCAGACCTTGAGGAGCTTGAGGTTGGTCCCGTCACGACCAGCGTCGATCTCTCGGCGCACCTGGCCGATCGTGGTAGCTCGGCCGTGGTGCGACATGATCATCGCGAGACAGGCGAGGCCACACTCGGTGGGAGTCGCCTGTAGCTGAATCCCGACGCGACGGCGGATCGACAATCTCACCACGCTCACCACGCGCCGATCAGCGCTTCAGCGACAGAGACGTCACCGAAGTTTGCCTGAGCCTCAGAGTACTGGTCGGGCGAGACTGCCAGTGCTTGGAACGGGGTGAAGATGAAGGCTCGCGCTGAGGTGTCTGGTATGTCCTCGAGTTGGCCCGCCACCCCTGCGACCTCTTCAGCTCCGACGAGCAGAACCAATAAAGTTCCCTCGGTCACGTGAGGGATGTTCTGCCCAGCGACACGAAGAGCGTCGTCGCGCACCCCGACGATCGTCACCTCAGAGACTCGCGGAACTTGGATGATGAGAGCCGTCACGAGCATCAGGACGAGAGCGGCACCGGTCGCGAGGACGAGGGCTGTCTTCGGGGGGAACTCAGGCAGTACGTTCTTGCTGCGTGCGAGCGAAGCTGCGCGGGTGCTGGTCGCCTCGGAAGTCATCGGGACACCGCCTGGCTGCGCCGGAGCGTGAGGAGATCGAGCTCTCCAGCCGGCCTGGCGGAGAAGGCGAGGCCCCACGCGATCCCCGCGATTCCCATCATCAGGCCGGGCACCACCACGTCGCCTGGCACGCCGCTCGCCCAGCCAGAGTGCCTTCCCCGGTCGCACAGAGCCGACCACGTCGAACCCGTGATATCTGCGACGTCCTGGTCGGGATCTTCTGAGCGGAGCATCGCCTCGAGTGTCAGCAGGTTTCCGATGTCGCCGTGGCACAGTGAGTGATTGCCCAGTCCGACGCGCTCAGTGCCTCGATGCAGCACTGATTCAGCGGTTGCTGATCGAGCCAGGCGCAGCTCGTCACGGAGGATGTCATGCTGGTCAGGGAGCAGACCAAGACTCAGGAGCTCAGCCCGCCCGAGCCCTGCGCCAGGGCTGCCGTGGCACCAGGCGCGCATGTGCCCGCTGTCATCTCCTCGCTCCGTGCCGGGATCTCGGAGGTCGAGCCAGTCTCCGGTCGCATGCACGATGTGACGGCGGTCGAAAGCGAGAGCCTGTCGCGCGGCGTCCTCGAACGAGTCGTCGCCGAGAAGCTGACCAGCCCGAGCAAGAGCCAGCGCAATGCCTGTGGTGCCGTGCGAGAAACCAACTAGCGGCCTCCCACCGTCTGACTGACCCCAAGCGATTGCGCCATCAGACTCGACAGACGTCGAGACGAGGTGCGCAGCCTGGTTGCGGATCATCGTCTCCAACCCCGGGACGGACGCTGTCTCTGCGACAGCCAGAGTTCCGAGGAGCGCACCCCCGTTGCCTGAGACGATATCGGCATGCGGGTCGCCGTCGATGAGGTGTGCGACGAGGTCGAGGGTCCGAAGCGCGGTGGTGCGGTATTCTCCGCGGCCGTACCGATCTGCCGCATCCGCCAGCGCGACGGCCATTCCCGTGAGGTGGCCGTAAGCTCCGGTCGAGAACGCTTCTCTCGTCTTGGCGATCGAACGGTCGTCGGTGAGAATGAGCCGGTCATACCTGCCTACCTGGTCCATGACCTCCTGCGCGATGGATGAGATCCGGTCGTCTCCTGATGCGGTGCCCACCGTGGCCAGTGCGGCACCGATCCCGCTGAGTCCGGCGTAGAGGTCCATGACTGTCGGAGAGATGACCCAGTGCTTCTCGGAGACTGCGGTCAGGGTCAACCAGCCGACTCCATCGCGTCGACGAACCATTCTGTCGATGAGGAGGTCCGCGCACGCCACGGCTGCGCAGAGCTTTTCGTCGTCGCTCGCACGGGGGTATCGAGCTGCGCGTCCGGGGGCGGGCTTCTCAGCGACACCGCTGGTCGTGTCGACTGGCGGCGTATTCCCTGCGGCGTCGTGCCCGGCAGAGGATGAGATCTTGGCGGTGGCGAAGCTGTAGTCGATAATCTGTCGTTGGGTCGCGAGATCATCGTCGGAGATCGTGTCGAGCAGGTGGGTTACCGCCGTGAGCGGACTCTCCCCATCTCTCTCGATCCTCTCTCCCGTCTCAGACTTAACGATGTCGCCGCTGAGAACATCGATTTCGAAGAATGGGATGTCGCCCGCCAGAAGATCTTCGATTTCGGCGTGGACGAGGGCATCGCGCGTCGGACGGTCCCAGTAGCCCGCTAGGAGCTTTCCTAGGCATAGCGCACGGTCAAGTCCATCGCGCATGAAGTCAGGGTGATACGACTCCGACAAGACCTTTGCGTAGATCATTGTGGGGCGGGGGATATACCGAGCCCGCGCCCCGGCAAACTCGCTCAAAACTCCCGAGCCGTCGAGCCACGTGGTTGAGTTCTCCATGACCTTCCGATAGGTCCACGTGAACCCCTCATCGAATGGTATGTGCTGGACAAGATCCCGGACGGTGTCCTCTTGGGTATGCGAATGATCTCCGCGCGCGGGTCCGTCCATCATCGGATGCTCAGAACCTAGCCGGACGGTGTCGCGCTCCCCGTCAACCAAGAACGGCATGGTTACCGCGCCCCGTTGGCCATCTCGAACTCCGATCGGTGAGATGTCTGAGACCTCTAGATGGCCGGGCTTTCCTGTGACGATCTTGTTCGGCAGGATTCCGACTGCCAGCGCGGAGTCTGATAACGCTAGGTGGGCCACGTTAGCAACCGGTTGCACTTCGGTGTTTGCATAGCGCTTGTCCGTGTGCAGGAGCGACTCGAGGTCGATGGCATAAGGGTGGTCTCCGGCGATCAACACGTTCTCGTAGTGCATGTCGGTCGCGCGGAGCATGTGAAGCAGAGCGTTCAGCGCGCCCAATCTCCATACGCAGCGTTCCGAAGCAGCGTGGTCTGCCGCGTCGGCGGTCTCGATGTGCTCGAACCAGGCGTACGCCGTGCGGGGCACAGACTGCGGAACCATGAGGTCGTGAGGCGGAGTCGTACCGTTGAACCAGTCGACGACGCGATCGAAGCCCTTGTCCATGGCAGGTGATCGCGGCTTGAAGACGACCTTGCCCGAGTCTGTGGCGACGATTGCCACGCTCCGTCCCTGACGATGGCTGTCGCCCTGACCGAACTCCACCTCTAGAGTGCCAGGGGGGCCTTTGAAGAAGCGCTCCGTCACGACGTCCATGTCGGCGACGAGCGCCGATGCAAACTCGATCCGCCTAGAAAGCCAGAATTTGAGCCTCTCGGTCGCGGAACGCAGTAGCACGGGGTACTCGGACAGGAGAGCGAGCGCGGCGTCTGGTTCTGAAGCCCGTCTCACGAAAGCGTCGAACCGTTCGTCTGGTGTGTCGCCCTCCAAGGTCCCGTTCTCTCTTGCGACGTTTATCTCCAGGATGAGTGTCGGCGCTGCGATCAGCGAGAGTTCTTCGATGGGTGGCGAGTTGAGTACAGAGTTCATGAGATCGTGGCGCAGGGGAGCGCCTTGGGTGAAGCGCTCATCCCCTGCGTCGTCTAGCAGGTCCCCCAGCTTGTGGGTCAGTTCATGACGCGCGCCGAGTATTAAGGGGAGCAAGGCCGACAGGAGTCTGAGGTCTGGGTAGTCGTCTTCGGCCGGGTCGCGGACGATCGCGGCTCCTGCCTGCCACCACCGCTCGAAGGTGACCGCCCACGCGGGCGGTGTCTCGAGTCGAAGCTCGAGCGAGCTGTCCGGTTCGGCGAGCATCGAGAGGAGAGTCGCTGGAGTCAGTCCGAGCGGTGCCAGCGCCCTCTCGTCCGTCGCTCCGGGCGCAGAGAAGGCCGGAAGCGTCCTCCACCGCGCGTAGCGACGCTGCGCGTTCTCGGAGTTCCAGCTGTCGACCGGTACGGCGGACAGGCGTTCGTCGATGGTCGCTGCGCGCTGCCAGGCGATCTTCATTCTGCTCCCAAGGTTATCGATCACACTGTGGTGCAGGCGTCCGGCGTGACATGCTGCGACAACCTCGCCAGACGCCTGCAGGCTTTCATTAGCGGACGGTCTGGTTGATCGTCACCACTTGCACGACGAGCTGCAGACCAGGCCGCACTTCGTCCAGCCTGAATACCACGGGACACACCAGCAGCATCCGAAGGTTCCGGCGACAGCAGTGCCGACACCTCCTGCAGCATGCGTCAGCTCAAGGTCGGTCAGCTCGGTCAGATCGACTTGACCACTTGGGTGTGAACGGTCGCTGTCTATTCTTGCCAATGGGTCTTTCCAGTCTGAAATCATGTCTCCCCTTACCGGCAGCAGCCGCGTGTGCCGAGCTTGCACGACCCGAACAGAACTGTGTCGTTAAAACAACTGGTCACGGTCGCCACGATGAACCCTGCACACGGGATGGATGTGCTCCACCCGCCGTTGACCTGGCCCATCTCTTCGTCGTCAAGCAGGACGAGCCCTGCGGGGTGGAAGTCTTCCCGAGAGGCGAGCGGGTCTTTCCATTGTGCAATCTGCGTACTCATGTCAGCTCCTTCATTGAGTGATCGATGGTCGACGCTCTGAGTAGTGCTGCCCACTGGGGGTGAGATGCGTGAATGGCCTGCAGTGCCAAGAGGAAGTGCCCCCTGTCGGCCCCCGAGGAGGCGGTGCCGATCTGAAAGCCGCGCCCGGGAGTAGTGCAAACCTACGATAGTCCGATAAGTACGTCAATAGGCGACAACCAGCATTATGTGGTTGCGCCGTCAACTACTAGATGGATCGCGCGGAGCAAAGGTGGCGATGTGGGTTGGCGAACGGAAAGGTGTCAGTGGTCGGTCCACTGGCGGTGGGTCGGTCACACCATGCCGCAGGCAAGGTGCAGGACGAACTAAGCTGCCTGTGTGGTCGTACCGGTGCCGGTGCCGGTACCTCGCCGCGCACCGGACGGCTCGCTGGTGCACGCGTCCTGCGGCTGTTCTCAGGTGCCTTGACGGCTCGGTGCTCGACCACCTGTCTGTCGTGCATGACGCTCACAGCGACGCACACCCACCTCACCACCGCAGGTTCCCGCGAGACGAAGACGCCGACAGCTCGTTCCGAGGATGCGGCCGTCGAGGAGCCGGTCCCGGGGCTCATCGACTCGACCGCTACCTCTGCGGCCTTCTTGCGCGACGGGCGTCTGGACGTCTCGGCGAGCAGTCCGCTCGGTCGAGCCCTGCATGCACCGATCTTCGACAGGCCCAGCTCCGAGGGTGCACTGCCGAACCTCGCCAGCTCCTGCTTCCTCTGCGCGGCGTTGCACGGCGCGCGTCCCCGCACGTGGGAGGAAACGGCTGATTTCCCGCCACCTCAAACTCGTCTACGAGGTGGTCGGGGCCTTGACTCCAGACTGACTCGTGGGCGCTCTGAGCACCTGCACGGCTGAGCCCGGGACCTTGCAGGTGGAACGGATCCAGCTGCAGAGGCGGAGAGGCTGCGGGCATGAGCACATCCGGGCGTCCCGGGCGCTCGACGGATGCCCGTCGGGTCGGGCGCCCGTCACGAGCATGGTGGTGTGGACAGCTGCACTCCCAAGGGACGAGCCTTGCCCCGACACCTGCTCACGCCCCCCTGGGACGTCACATCTAGCGCTCCGGGTTGAGGACCCAGCGGGTGAGCAGCACGCCACGCGCGTGGAGCAGGTGCGCAAGTCGGGTCGGCGGCTGCCCGTCGCGGCTCAGGTACGAGCCCGTGTGGAGGATCCGCAGCGCCGGCCCGCCGACGACCAGTGGGCTCGTCGTCAGGCACAGCTCGTCGAGGTGATCCCCGTCAGCCAGGTCGCCGAGCAGCGACGGCCCGCCTTCGGCGAGCACCCGGACGAGCCCGCG
>Ga0308165_1006115_pt1 | contig 10795 bp, 13 predicted proteins | sample PhyWR2_FD_201032 | JGI IMG/M metagenome (GOLD analysis project Ga0308165, IMG submission 201032) | Phyllosphere microbial communities from UC Gill Tract Community Farm, Albany, California, United States - DLSLW.R2 | ecosystem: Host-associated > Plants > Phyllosphere > Unclassified | place: USA... | reverse complement strand
GCCTTGTTTGAAATTTTACTAAAAAACTTTGGAAAAATGTTGCTTAGAAACTCAAAAACAGGAGGGTGGAGAAAAAGCTGAATCGAAAACAACTTCGGCATTTGTACTTGTGCCTCTGTTTGATGGCTATCTTTAACCTTAACCGTTACCTGGGTATTTTTGCAACAACCGTCGTCTTTCTTTTCTGCAGGAATATCTTTACAGAATTTGCACGATAACTCATTGCTGAAAAGCTTAACATTTTCTAGTTTGCCTCCACAGAAATGGAGACTTAAAGCCAAACCCATAACACTAACTGCATAGAATACAGCTAAAGAAAGTGCTATTTTTTGTTTTAACTTCATTAATACAAAGGTAAAGGAAAAAAAACCGAATAATGCCAGTATTTATTTATTGAATTTCATTTTTTAGCTTAATTTAGCGTCAAACCAATTTAAATGAAGAAACTATTACTATTTCTATGTGCTTTTTCTGTGCTTTCTGCTTTTGCGGCTAAGCCTAAAAATCAATACGTACGCATTAAAACTGAATTCGGAGAATGTATTATTAAGTTGTATAATGAAACACCATTACACCGCGATAATTTTTTAAAATTAACCAAACAAGGGTATTACAATGGCGTTCTGTTTCATCGTGTGATTAAAGATTTTATGATTCAGGGTGGAGATCCAGACTCTAAAAATGCCAAGCCAGATTCATTGTTGGGCAACGGCGGACCAAAATATACCATTCCTGCGGAGTTTAATGATAGTTTATTTCATAAAAAAGGTGTTTTAGCCGCGGCCAGAGAAGGCGATGATGTTAACCCAGCTAAAGCATCAAGTGGTAGCCAGTTTTACCTGGTACAGGGAAAGGTTTTTACCGAACAGCAATTGAATAATGTAGAAGAAAAGCGGCTCAAATTTAAAATTCCTGAGTGGCAACGTGTGGTGTATAAAACCTTAGGCGGTACGCCACATTTAGACCGAAATTATACCGTTTACGGCGAAATTGTTGTGGGTTTGGATATGGTTGATAAAATAGCTGTTTTAGCGACGGATAAAAATAACCGACCAAAACAGGATGTTAAAATGGAAATCACTATTTTGAAAAGGAGAGAGGCAAAAAAGTTGGAAAAACAATTGCTGCAGGGATCGTTGAAAGATAAAATGGTTATGTAATCAAAGGATCCTGTCTGTTGTCAAAAAAGAATAGGATTCTAATTTCTTCCTGATAAACCTGATAGTAAAAAGAAGTATATTTTGAAATAACACCTTTTCTCACTTGTTTATTTTAGCGAAATGGGTTCGTAAATGAAAGGCTGAATGGCAACTAAATCAATTTTTCTATAAGCGGTTTGGATAAATTTTTCGGCTTGATGATATCCCCATGTTTCTTCAATAAAAATCCCAATTAAAAGTAGTGTTTCATAGGCTTCTTCTGAAAAAGAAATGTTTAATGCCATTTCTCAGAAAGTCTCCTTTTAACTTCTTCATAAGGAATTAACTTGCCCCCCTCGGCCTGCTTTAGTCCCCTTTTAATCCCTTCCTGTACATGTTTTGGTAATTCATCCAGCACCACTTTTTCATTGTAGTTTAAAAGCATCTCCAACTCTGATAAAAGATTTTCATCGTCCGTTTCAAAAACTTTTTTTGCAATCTCGATTTTTAATTCCTCAATGCTCATAAATAAATTTACCGCCCACAACAATTGAAATTTACGGAATGAAGATTATCTCCTATAATGTTAATGGGATCAGGGCAGCAAGTACCAAGAATTTTTTCGGTTGGCTTCAGGCTACAGCTGCTGATATGGTATGTTTGCAGGAAGTAAAAGCGCTGCCATCTCAAATACCTGAAATTATTGCGTTAATTGAGCAATTAGGGTATCACCATTATTGGTTTCCGGCAGAGAAAAAAGGGTATAGCGGAGTTGCCATTTTATCCAAAATTAAACCCAATCATGTAGAATTTGGCTGCGGAGAAGAATGGATTGATAAGGAAGGACGCATTTTAAGGGCTGATTTTGATAACTTTTCATTAATGAGCCTTTACATGCCATCAGGCTCTAGCGGGGATGAACGCCAGGTTAAAAAGTATGAATTTATGCGTTTCTTTGATGTGTATATTGATGAATTGCGAAAAGAAATCCCAAACCTAATTGTGAGTGGCGATTATAATATTTGCCATACCCCGATAGATATTCATAATCCTAAATCAAATGCCAATTCATCGGGGTTTCTGCCTCAGGAAAGGGAATGGATGCAGTTATTTTTAGATAATGGTTTCATTGATACTTTTCGTCATTTTAATAAAGATCCGCATCATTATACCTGGTGGAGCTACCGTGCGGGTTCGAGAGGAAAAAACCTGGGTTGGCGCATCGATTATCATTTGGCCACCAAACCAATGGAGCATCGCCTGAAAAACGTAAGGATTTTGCCTGACGCCATCCATTCCGATCATTGTCCGGTTCTTCTAGAAATCGATTAAGGATTGAGTTAGCTGGTTAATTTTTTATCGGTTAACTGTAATTCAATTAGCAATTTACACAGATTAAATTTTTAACCTTCAACCTAACCAAATGTTAATCACAGATATAAAAGGCCTGGTAGGCGTGCATCCTAAAGATAAATTGGTGCTCCGCGGAAGTGAATTGGATCAATTGCCTGTTTTGCAAAATGCCTGGCTTTTAATTGAAGATAATGTGATTACAGATTTTGGTATGATGGATGCTATCCCGCCTCATATTTCAAGTCTTCCTGCTCAAGTATCGGCCAAGGGCAGGTTTGTTTTCCCTTCGTGGTGCGATAGCCACACCCATATTGTTTTTGCAGCCCCACGTGAGGAAGAATTTGCCATGAAAATACAGGGCAAAAGTTATGAGGAAATTGCAGCTGCGGGCGGTGGAATTTTAAATTCTGCCAATAAGCTTCAAAATGTATCCGAGGATGATTTGTTCCAAAGTGCAGCAAATCGTTTAAGGCAAATGATTTTTCAGGGAACTGGTGCTGTAGAAATTAAAAGCGGTTACGGTTTAACAACTGAAAGTGAAATTAAAATGCTCAGGGTAATAAAAAGGCTGAAAAATCATTTCCCGATTCCAACCAAGGCAACTTTTTTAGCTGCTCATGCATATCCGGCTGAGTTTAAAAATAACCACCAGGGATATATCGATTTAATTATCAACGAAATGTTGCCGCAAATTGCCGAAGAAAAACTGGCTGATTACATTGATGTTTTTTGCGAGAAAGGATTTTTTTCTGTCGAAGAAACCGATCAGGTATTAAAAGCGGGAGCAAAATACGGCCTTAAACCAAAAGTACACGCCAATCAGCTTTCAGTTTCCGGAGCTATAGAAGTTTCAGTACAAAATAAAGCAGTTTCTGTAGATCATCTGGAAGAAAGTAATGAAGAAACCATTCGAACGTTACAAAATTCCCAAACCATTGTAACTTTATTGCCTTCTTGTTCGTTTTACCTGGGTATTCCATTTGCGGATGCCAAAAGCTTTATTAATGCAGGTTTGCCTGTTGCCTTAGCTACAGATTATAATCCAGGTTCAACACCATCAGGAAACATGAATTTTGTGGTATCGTTAGGTTGCATTAAAATGAAAATGCTTCCTGAACAGGCCATCAATGCAGCTACATTAAATGGTGCTGCGGCGATGGAAATAAGCAGGGATTTTGGAAGCATTGCAATTGGAAAAAGGGCCAATTTATTCATCACAAAACCGATGCCCTCTATTGCCTATTTACCTTATAGTTTTGGCGAAACGCAAATAGAAACTGTGATTATAAACGGTAAAATTTATAATGGATAATCTTAAAATATATTCGCAAAGCGACATTGATCATTTGATTATCCGGAGGGATGGAGAGTGCAAAATTGGCGAGCATGTTGCTGTTTTTTCATCGTGGAACAATTTGGAGCACACCAATGCGAAATTTGTGTTTTTAGGTATTCCTGAAGATATTGGCGTGCGGGCAAATGCCGGTATTGCTGGTGCTGCATCCGCCTGGAGAACAAGTTTGGTTGCTTTTCTTAATATCCAAAGCAATCGTTTTTTAAGTGGTGAAGAAATTTTGGTTTTGGGCCATTTTGAAATCAATGAGCCAGAAGATCCTTCTATAAATGGTTTAAGGAACAAAGTAGCTGAAATTGACAACCTGGTTTATCCGGTAATTGAAAAAATTGTTGCTGCGGGTAAAATTCCGATTGTAATAGGCGGGGGGCATAATAATGCTTATCCGATAATCAAAGGCACTTCATTAGCAAATAAACAACCAATAGATGTTTGGAATGTAGATGCCCATGCTGATTTAAGAAAGCTTGAAGGTAGGCACAGTGGCAATGCGTTTTCTTATGCCTTAAATGAAAGTTACCTGGATAACTATTTCATGTATGGATTGCATCAAAGCTATAATAATGAAGAAATTTTAAACCAGATAACAACGAATCCTAAATTGAAAGCGGTGTTTTTTGATGATATTTTAACAGGAGCAGATTATAGCGGATTAATTAATAATCTTGGACAAACAGCTGGCCTGGAAATTGATTTGGATTGTATTGAAAATGTGCTTTCGAGTGCTGAAACACCTTCAGGTTTTACCGTTAATGAGATTAGAAAACTAATTTTGACTACCGCTAAAAAATTTTCCTATTTGCACATATGCGAAGGTGCAACGCGGATGCTTGATGGAAGGGTAAGTAGGTTGACGGCTAAATTAATTGCTTATTTGGTGAGCGATTTTGTAAAGGCATATACTTCTTAGGTTTAGCCAAGGAGTCACAGAAACACCGAATATTTCTTGTTTTGCGTGGTTCTGAACTTGTTTCATCATCTTTCTTGTTCTCTTAATAGTTGAATGATTATGTCTTGAAATGTAGGTTCTGAAACAAATTCAGGATGACGATTCATAAGTAGAAAATTCTACAAATGCTCGGCTTCGTATTTTTCTCCGGCTTTCAACATCAGCTCAATCTGCTTTAGGTCTTCTGCTGTTAATTCTTCCTTTTCCTGTAATTCGAACACCGCAATCATATTGTCTTCGTATTGTTTTTCAGTTTTGATAACGATTTCTTGTGGCATGCCGGTAAACTTAAAATTTTATAATTTCTGTAGGTGTAATGCAAAAATCCAACTTAATGTCATGTTCATTTACATTGTCGATTTTTTCAATAGCAGGATACAAAGATAAGCCTATTTTCTGAGCATTTAAGCCTTCAAGAAAGCGATCGTAAAAGCCTTTACCATAACCTACGCGATAACCTTCTTTATCGAATGCTAAAAGTGGAACAATCACCAGGTCTACTTCACCTTTATGCAAGCTTCCTTTTTGTGGCTCCAGAATATTATAAAGGTTTTTCTGAAGGTCATCAATGCCCAGGTATTCATGGTTTGTCATCAACGCCGTTTCAAAATCAGCTTTAGGGACGATAATTTTAATTTCCGGATGATTTTTATTCAGCCATTCTATCAGCAGAAATGTATCAGGTTCTTTTTTTTCTACAATCGGCAAAAAAATATGAAGGGTCTTAATCTTGCTGAAATCAAGCGATTTGAATTGGTTTAAAAGAGCTTTATTAAGTTTTCCATATATTTCGGCATTCAGTAATAATCTGTCTTTTAACGCCTGCTTTCTGATTTCGGCTTTTAGCATAATAGCAAAGATAAATATTTTAAAAGCCCGTCGGTTTCAAAAATCTGCGAGGTTTACATCACGCCGAGAATAAAGAAACAAAAAAGCCTCTAAGAATTAATTTAGAGGCTTTTAAGTAATTTGTTTAAACTATTTTACACGCTCAACATATTCGCCTGTGCGCGTATCGATTTTAATTTTATCGCCCTGGTTTACAAACATCGGAACTTTAACTTCAACACCATTTTCTAAAGTAGCTGCTTTTAAAGCGTTTGTAGAGGTATCACCCTTAACCGCTGGCTCCGAATAGGTAATTTCAAACTCAGCAAAGTTTGGTAATTGAGCCATAATTGCTTCTTCACTTTCCATAGAAACAATAATGTTCATGCCTTCTTTTAAAAATTTGATGGCCGAACCAAATAATGATTTCTCTACGTTAAACTGCTCGTAGCTGTTGTTATCCATTACAACAAGGTAATCGCCTTCTTCGTATAAATATTGATAATCGTTGGTTTCAACGCGGCAAATTTCAACAGCTTCGTCGGTATTCATACGTGCTTCAACAATTCTGCCCGATTTAATGTTACGGAATTTACCAGTGTAAAATGCTCCACCTTTTCCAGGTGTACGGTGATTCCATTCGTCAACAGTAACCAGTTCGTTGTTTATACGAAGGATGTTACCTGTTTTAATTTCTGATGCTTTAGCCATATTGTGTTATCCTAAATTGGATTTATATTTCATTTTTTCGTGACGGCAAAGGTAAAATTATTTTGATAAAAACCTATAAAGGTTTAAGGGATAAGGCCTAGGGAATTGAGGGGATTTTTAGAATTCGGGATGGTTTTATTTTACCCTTTCCATGTATTCGCCGGTTTTGGTATCAACCTTCACTTTATCACCCTGATTAATAAATAGAGGAACCCTTATTTCGGCACCTGTTTCTACTGTAGCATATTTTTGCGCACTTGTAGAGGTATCGCCTTTTACAGCAGGTTCAGAATAGGTAATTTCTAATTCTACACTATTGGGCAGTTGCGCAACAATTGGTTCATCACTTTCAAAAGCGATGGTTACATTCATTCCTTCTTTTAAAAATTTAATAGAATTTCCGAAAAGCAATTTTGGGATGTTGTACTGCTCAAAAGTATTGTTATCCATCACTACCAAATAATCGCCATCTTCATAAAGATATTGGTAGTCGTTGGTTTCTACACGGCAAATGGTTACCTCCTCGTCTGTTCGGAAACGGTACTCAACAATTTTTCCTGTTTTTACATTGCGCATTCGGGCTTGATAAAATGCCCTTAAATTTCCGGGGGTGCGGTGTATATATTCTTCTACACTTACCAACTCCCCGTTAAAACGAAGCACATTTCCGCTTTTTACTTCTGATGCCTTTGCCATTTATGTTGAAATAATGTTTTGTTAATTTTAAATATCAAAGTTAAAAAAATCAATCATGATTTGGAAAGGAAAAACTGTAATCCATTGTTCCATGGGTCATTTATATTGATTTGTTTTTTGTTTACAATATGGCCAGGGGAGGTGAAAAAGGCCGTATAAAAGAAATGCCTTTGGGAACCACTCCAAAGGCATAATCAACCTAAACCTCAAACTAAACTATGAAAAACTCTTTGCCTTTAACGGGCTATATATTTTGTTTCGGACTAACCGAAAATATGATCTTTTAATGAAGAGATAAATTAATAATTGTTTCTCTTTTTGGTGGTGCAAAGGTAAGTATATTTATTGAACTACAAAATATTTTTTTAAAAAAATATTTATAATACAAATGTATGACAAAACAGACTTAGCTTTATGTGATTAAAGCATGTTTAACTTACTTGTAATCTGATATTTGTATCTGATTTGTGCAGAAGTCGTATTCTTGTATTTGATTGGAGCCAATAATTGTTAGCCTGTCTTTTGCAAAATTTTCGATCAGTTCGCGGTACCAACTAATTCCCTGAACGTCTAAATTACTTGTTGGCTCATCTAAAAATAATATTGGCGTATCGGCACAGCAAGCCAAACCTAGTTTGGTTCTTTGCTTCATTCCCGACGAAAAGTACTTGATTTGTTTGTTTGCTGCTTTTTCCAAACCCAATATGCCGATCAGCTTTTTGGCATCAAGCCCAGAGGCGAAATTTTTAAACTTAAAATGAAAATCTATACTTTCTTTTAAAGTAAAGGTTTCTACCAGTTCGAGGTACGGCGCAGCTAAACCGATGTATTTGTAAATGTTTTCTACAGGAATTTCTTTGCTTTCAGAGAATGAAATCTCACCTTCAGAGGGTGATAAACTGCCCGTTAAAACACTCAATAAAGTAGATTTGCCCGAGCCGTTGGGCCCTAGTATGGCATAACTGCTGCCTGAAGAAAATTCAGTGCTTAAATTTCTGAAAATCCATTCTTTATTAAATCTTCTGCCTACGTTGTTTAATGAGATTTTCATTTTTGCCGGGCCGTTTAAGATTTTGCGTTAAGCGGTTTAATCATGCAAACGCTGTTATCAATACCAACATATTGACCATAATTTGGCGTAACCTGATAACCGGATTTTTGGTAAAGAGATATGGCTTCTGGTTGTTTTTTGCCAGTTTCTAAAACACATGAAGCAAAACCCAGCTCGGCAGCCCAGCTTTCCAAACCGTTTAAAACTTTAGCCGCGATGCCCTTTTTTCGGTAATCGGGGTGCACAAACATTCTTTTAACCTCGGCTTCTGTTGCTGAGAAAGGTTTTATTGCACCACAGCCAACCGGATTTTCATGATGATAAGCTACAATTACAGCTTTAATGGCGTAAATCTTATTAAACTGAGCATAAAAAGTATGGTCTTCACCATCCCTAACCGCCAAATCCTGATCTAACAATGCTACCAATGATTTAAAATCGGTATTATCTGAATCGGTTCTGACTAGTGTTAACTCACTCATGAATATTTGTTTTGCTTTAAGCTTGGTATTGCTGCTCTATGATTAGCTGCCCATTCCGAAACCCTTCATTACACCACGGTTAGAATTACGGATAAAATCTACAATTTCGTCACGGATTTCAGTTGGTTTAAATTCGGCTTCGATCATGTCCAAAGCTTTGGTTACGTTATTATGTTTTACAAAAAGCACACGGTAAATTTCCTGAATCTCGTCAATCTGTTCGTTGGTAAAACCTCTTCTCCGCAAGCCAACAGAGTTAATTCCTGCATAAGAAAGTGGTTCGCGGGCCGCTTTAACATAAGGAGGAACATCTTTACGCACCAATGAACCACCGGTTACAAAAGCATAAGAACCTACTTTAACAAATTGATGTATGGCAACCAAACCTGCCAAAACCACATTGTTTCCAATGGTTATATGGCCAGCTAGTGTGGTACTATTGGAAAAAATACAGTTATTGCCTACTTCACAATCGTGTGCAATATGTGAATAAGCCTGAATTAAGCAATTGCTGCCAATGGTGGTTTTCCATTTATCTTTTGTACCACGGTTAATGGTTACGCACTCGCGTATGGTGGTATTATCCCCAATTTCTGCAGTGGTTACCTCACCGGCAAATTTTAAATCCTGCGGCTCACCCGAAATTACAGCACCAGGAAAGATGCGGCAATTTTTACCAATGCGTGCACCATCCATAATGGTTACATTCGATCCGATCCAGGTTCCTTCGCCAATTACCACATCTTTGTGTATCACTACGAAGGGTTCAATCACCACATTTTCGGCGATTTTAGCCTGGGGGTGTATGTATGCTAGCGGTTGTATCATTATTGCGTGGGTTCTGCTTGTTTAATTTTTGAAATTTGCGCCATCATTTCGGCTTCTACAACGATTTTTTCGCCAACCATACCTACACCTTTCATTTGGGCAATACCCCTTCTGATCGGTTCAAGTAAATCGCAACGGAAAACAATAGTATCGCCAGGGAGCACCTGTGCTCTAAAGCGTACGTTATCTATTTTTAAAAAGTAGGTTAAATAATTTCTAGGGTCTGGAACGGTACTTAAAACTAAAATACCCCCAACCTGGGCCATTGCTTCAATCTGGATTACGCCAGGAAAAACAGGTGCGCCCGGAAAATGCCCTTTGAAAAACTCTTCATTCATGGTTACGTTTTTAACGCCAACAACATGATTTTTAGAAAGTTCCAATATTTTATCTACAAATAAAAATGGCTGGCGGTGAGGCAAAATATCCATAATCTGAACTACGTCATATAATGGCTTTGCACTCGGGTCGTAAACCTTTTGTATTTTTTTGTTTTTTTCTTTTTTAATGGCAGCTTTAATCTTTTTAGCAAAAGCAACGTTTGCCGCATGGCCGGGGCGTGCAGCCATAATGTGGCCTTTTAAGTGCATGCCTACCAATGCCAAATCGCCGATCATATCCAGTAATTTATGTCGCGCAGGCTCATTTTGGTAACGAAGTTCCATGTTGTTCAAAATTCCCTGTGGGGCAACATCGATATCCTTGCGGTTAAATAACTTCGCCAAATGGCTCAATTCATCTTTGGTAACTTCTTTATCTACAATTACTATGGCGTTATTTAAATCGCCGCCTTTAATTAAATTGTGCGATAACTGGTACTCTAATTCGTGTAAGAAACAGAATGTACGACAAGAAGCAATTTCTTTTTTAAACTCTGCAATGGTGTTAATGCCAGCATGCTGACTGCCCAAAACAGGAGAGTTATAATCGATCATACAGGTAAAGCGATAATCATCAAGCGGCATTGCCACAATTTCTACTTTCCTGTCTTCTTCTGTATAGGTAATGTTATGTGGAATGGTAAAATATTCGCGATCTGCATTTTGCTCCACTGTTCCAACTTCCTCCAGTAAATCAACAAACTGGATTGAGCTACCGTCCATAATTGGTGTTTCTGGTCCATCTAACTTAATCAGCACGTTATCTAAATCCATGCCTACTAAAGATGCCATTACATGCTCAACGGTGCTTACGCTTGCACCATTTTGGGTAAGTGTTGTTCCGCGTGAAGTATCGGTTACGTTATCTGCATCGGCTTCGATAATCGGATGTCCGTCTAAATCAATACGCTGAAATTTAAAGCCATGATTTTCGGGAGCGGGGCAAAATGTTAAAGTAACATTAGCGCCTGTGTGTAAACCAACACCAGATGCCGATATTTCTTGTTTAATCGTTTTTTGTCTA
>Ga0308165_1006113_pt1 | contig 10798 bp, 11 predicted proteins | sample PhyWR2_FD_201032 | JGI IMG/M metagenome (GOLD analysis project Ga0308165, IMG submission 201032) | Phyllosphere microbial communities from UC Gill Tract Community Farm, Albany, California, United States - DLSLW.R2 | ecosystem: Host-associated > Plants > Phyllosphere > Unclassified | place: USA... | reverse complement strand
ACCACAGCTTTGTATTTTGACCGGGAAATTTGCCCCTGAGATAATGGTTCTTATCTTAGGGCATGGAGGTAAAAGCCCGCCGCCATGCACGTCGATGGGTGGCTCAGTTTTGTCGAAGCCGGCCTCGAAGTTCGTATGAATCGCTGCGTTTGGCATGCAAGAAGACAGCTGGCGACCTCGCAGTCAGCAGCCAAAGTTGCGTAGAGACCATGTCCTGTCTTTCAGGGAAGCTAGTTCAGACGCGCTTTGTCACTGTGACCCTGACCCAGAAAACCTGGCCATGCACAAGTAGAAAAATCCAGCATGATTTCACCTTATGGGAAGGATAACTTTCCTTGCTGGCGTAGTTGCTGCACGATGCGCGGGCGTTCGTAACTGCGCCGGCTGTACCGGTGGGGATGGTGCCCATCTGGGCGTCTAAGTGTATGGTCCCGGAGAGTCGTGACGTTATTGTGTCCGTTCAGGAGGAAAAAGCTTGACGAAGTTCGTCGGTTCCGTGAATCCAAGCTGATGCGAGATCTGCGCGGCATTGGCGCCGCTGTAAACCCCTCGCCGTCCAATTGAGGAAACGCGCAAGTTGTATCCCTGGAGGATGCGCCATCCTCCAGGGATATTCAGGAGAAATCCTATCCGTGCAGCCGGAAGTCAGGCCACGTCATCGCGGCTGCCTCCAGGAACGCTCGGACGAGCGGGTCTTTGCGCCGCGTGGCCAAGTGGGCGTAGTAGAGCGCGTAAGACGGAGGTGCCAGCGGTGAGAGCGCCAGTACGCCGTCGTTCTCGCCTTGCAGGGCTTGTTCCTCGCGCATCAGCAGCATGCCGACCCCCGCTTGCGCCAGGGTCCGGGCAACCACCGCGTTGTCGAAGCGGGCCACCGAGTTCAAGGTAAGCCCCCTGTCGTCGAACATCTGCACCAGCATCTCGGCATACGCCATGCTGCTGTCGGTCGGGGTGATCCAGGGAAGGTCGGCGAGCTCGACCAAGTCGGCCTGCTCGATGCGCTCACGCCACTGCACCGGGCCGGCGATGCGAAAGTGCACGGTAGCCAGCTGGTAGTAGTGAAAGCTGGCATCGGTGGGTCGCGCCAGTAGCACGCCGATGTCGAGTTCGCCGTTCTTCAGGCCTTGGCGGGTGCCCGATGACGAGCGCACGCGCATGTCCACTTTTACCAGCGGGTGCAGCTCACGCAAGGCGGCAACCACGGGACCAATGCGGCTGGTGATCGGGTCGCCGCTGGAGCCGATCGCCAGCGTCCCCTGGATCTCGCCGTTGAGTTCGCGGGCGAACGACGTGAAAACGGCCGCTTGATGGAGCAGGGCCTTGGCCCGTACGAACAGCAGCTGGCCGGCATGGGTCAGTTCGAGGCTGCGGTTGGTGCGTATAAACAGCTGCGTGCGCAGCGTCTCCTCGACAGCCCGCACGTGCGTGCTGGCGGCGGACTGGCTGATGTGGATGCGTTCGGCTGCGCGGGTGAGGTGCTGCTCTTCAGCGACCGCGACGAAGGTGCGGAGCTGGGTGAAATCTATCAACATCGGCATGGGCTGATGATTCTAACCGGCGGCCAACGTACCGTCGCGCACTCCGACATTTACACGTATCCGCGCGTCGTGGGTAGTCCCTACTCGGCCTGAATGTTGGCTTCGCGGGCGAGGCGAACCCACTTGCCGATCTCAGAATGCATAAATGAATGAAGCTCGTCCGGATCCATGATCAGCGGGACCGTTCCGGTGGAGGCGTAGTGCTCCACGAGTTCTTTCTGCTTGAGCGCGCGTTCCACGGCATCCGACAGGCGCGAGACCATCTCGCGCGGCATTCCGGCAGGTCCGACCAGGGCGATCCACGAAGAAAAATCATAGCCTGGCAGCGTCTCCGAAATGGCCGGCCATTCGGGAGACACGGGGTTGCGCTTGAGCGATGTCACGGCCAAGGCACGCATCATTCCTCCGCGAACCTGCGCGAGTGCATTGCCGTGATCCAACAGGGTTGCGTCGAGTACGCCTCCGATCACATCGGTGATGGTGCCCGGCACGCCCTTGTACGGGACGGGCAGCAACTGGATGCCAGCCAGCTTTTCCAGTGAAGCGATTTGTACCTGGACCGTCGTGGTCGAGTGGGCCACAGAGATCTTGCCCGGATTCTTCTTCGCATACGCGATGAACTCGCCCAGCGTCTTGATGGGTGAGCCTGCTTTGACCATGAGCACGTGGTTTGTCATGCTCACGCCGCCGATCAGGGTCAGGTCTTTTAGCGGGTCATAGGGCAGGTTCCTGACCAGCGCCACGTTCACCGCCAGAGCCGACAGGGCTGCGCAAAGCAGCGTGTTGCCGTCCGGGGCCGCGCGTACAACTTCCTGCGTGCCGATCACGCTGTTTGCCCCCGCCTTGTTCTCCACGATGTAGTTCTGATTAGTGATTGCAGTGAGGTGCGTCATCAGGACTCGCGTCAAAAAATCGGTTGAGCTTCCCGGTGGCAGCGGGACGATCACTCTTATAGGCTTTGCCACGGATGTCTGCTCGAATGCTATAGCCGGTGCGGCCAATGCAACACCTGCGGCATTAAGAAAAATGCGTCTCTGCATATCGATTGTCTCCATAGATTTTATTTCGCCGTCGAGGCGGATCCTAGCAGCGGCATCTCCGCCGATCCAATGCATTTTTGTAATCTCCGCGTTCGCGGCAGCTGAATGCGCGGCGACGCTGCTGGCCTGAAGATCTGCCGGATTTCGGGTGGCTTGGGTGCGCCAGCCGTGCATCAAAAAATCAAATGGCGGCGTCTTGAAAATTGCCATGGACGCTGCGGGAAGGGGCCCCCTAGAATCATGTCAACCGCGTGGACATCTTCCCCGGCGCCGGCGGCGCCCAGCGCCTGTCGCGCTTGGTGGGTGCCAGCCGGGCCCTGCACATGATGCTGTCGGGCGAGCCGGTCGGCACTGAGCACGCGCTGTCCATCGGCTTGGTGAACGAAGTCGTTCCGGCCGACGCATTGCAGGACCGCGCACATGCATTCGCCCGCCTGCTCGCCAGCCGCTCAGGCGTGGCGCAGGCCCTTATCAAGCGCCTGGTCTATCAGGGCCTGGAGCGCCCCCTGGCCGATGGCTTGCGGCTCGAGCGCGAGGCGCTTCCTTCCATGATGGGTTCGGCCGAATATGCCGAAGGCCTGGCGGCCTTCGAGGAGCGCCGTGCCCCCCGATTTCCTGGTGACGTCCGCTGAGGACGCCCACCCATTTCAAGAAAAGGCAAAGACCATGACGAACCAACTACTCCAATTGACAGATGAACAGCATGCCCTGGTGGGCACCGTGCGCGACCTCGCCCGCAACATGAACTTCCGCGGCAACTCCATCAAGTACCTGGATAGAACCTATCCTTGGGAAAACCTGAACGCGCTGGCAAAGATCGGCGTGCTGGACATGTCCGTCCCGGAGGAATACGGCGGCACCAACCTGCCGGTCTTCGATACCGCGCTGGTGATCGAGGAGGTGGCCAAAGGCTGCTATGCCACTGCCATGGCGCTCATGGGCATGCTTGGTGTGCAGGTGCGGGTGATCTCCACCTATGCGCCTGAGACCATGAAGCAGGACATCCTGCCCAAGGTCGCCTCGGGCGAGGTTCATCTGGCCGTGTGCATGACCTAGCCACACGCCGGCACGGACGTGCCGAACTACAAGACCAACACGGTAATCCAGGGCGAACGCGCCGTCGTCAATGGAGTCAAGACTCTGATCAGCCGCGCTAACGAGGCCGAGTGGTTTGTGGTGTTCACCCGCATCAACGGCTCGCCGGGCCGCGACGGCATCGGCTACGTGCTGGTCAACCGCAACACGCCAGGCTTCGAAGTCACGGCGCGCTACCACACCATGGGAGGCGAATACCTCGCCGAGGTCCAGTTCAACAATGTCGAGGTCCCGCTGGAAAACGTGATCCTGCGCGAAGGCAGCATGAAGAAGTTGATGTCGGCCTTCAACACCCAGCGTTGCCTGAATCCTAGCGTGTCGCTGGGCATGGCCGAAGCCGCTTTCGAGGAAGCCATCCAGTACGTGCGCGAGCGCACGATCCGAGGCCAGCCGGTGGCCAACTTGCAGGGCATTCAGTGGAAGCTAGCCGAGATGTACCGCGACATCAAGGCGGGCCGCGCGTTGCTCTACCAGGCGTGCCTGTCCGCCAACCCGTTTCCGGATCCCTACCAGGCCGGTGTCGCCAAGATGTTCGTCAACGATCGCCCGTAGGCTGCAGGCCGCCAAGGTGCCGTGTTCGGCGGTGCGCAAGCTGATTGAGGTTATGAACGACGAGAACATGCACGCCCGCGGAAGCCTGCAATGGATCGACCATCCCGAGTTGGGGCGTGTCGTGCTGCCGCATTCGCCCCTGGTGTTCGAGGGCACGCAACGCCTGAAGATCGAGCCCAGCCTGCCGCTGGGTGCAAGCAACGAGGAGGTGTACGGAGAATGGCTGGGCCACAGCAATAGCGAGCTCGAGCAACTTCGGGCCCAGGGCGTTATTTCCTGAGCTGGCCCGGGCGTATCCCATTGCCCGACACCGCACCCTGCGAGACGTTGACCGAGCCTGCTCATCGACGACGCCGCGTTCGCGATTCCCAAAGCCGGCATCCTAAAATCAGGCATGGCTCGCAGCCGAGCGAGGTCATATCATTCAATTACATTGCACATGATCAGGAGACCTCCCATGCTCGAAGCCGATAGCCCCACTATCTTCCATCCCAAGCTGCTGATCAACAACGTAGACCGGGCCGGTGAAGGCGAAGTCCTGGCCGTCGTGAGTCCCGTCACCGAGCAGGTGGTCGCGCGGTTCCGCGCTGCCTCGATCGAGCAGGTGGACGTGGCGGTCCAGTCCGCCAAGGCTGCCTTCGACAGCGGCGTGTGGGGCGACCCAGAGCTGCGCAAGCACGTGCTGCTGAAGTTCGCCGACCTGATCGACCAGAACGGCGATGCGCTGATGGACGCGCTCATGGTCGAAGTGGGAACGCCGGTCAACCTCAAGCCCAACCACATCGCCACGCCGGCGACGTTCGTGCGCTGGATGGCCGAGCGCGGCACGCGCGACCGCACCGTGCATCTGGGTCCCAACGCCACCTGCACCGGCGTCAGCACCATTGCTTACCGGCCCGTGGGCGTCGTCGCGGCGATCACCGCATTCAACTACCCGCTGCTGATCGGCGCGAGCAAGATCGGGGCGGCACTCGCGGGCGGCTGCACCACGATCCTGCTGTCGTCTCCACAGGCGCCGCTGGCGGTCGCCATGATGGGCGAGCTGGTGCGCCAGGCGGGTTTTCCCCCAGGCGTAGTGAATATCCTTTCGGGCGGCGCCGAAGTCGGCCGAGCGCTTACGGCGCACCATGGCGTGGACAAGATCAGCTTCACGGGATCGGTCAACGTCGGCAAGCAGGTGATGCATCAGGCGGCGGACGGCCTGCGCGGCGTGGTGCTAGAGCTGGGTGGAAAATCCGCCGCCATCTTGCTACCTGGAACCGACTACGACAAGTACGCGTTTTGGTTGCATGCCCGCTATGCGCGCAATGCCGGCCAGGGCTGCGGCTCGCCCACCCGCATCCTGGTGGAGGAGTCGCGCTACGAGGAGTTCGCCGCCGCCAGCCGTGCGGCTTACGCGAAGATCAAGGTCGGTGACCCACGCGATCCGGCCACCATCGTCGGCCCCGTCATCACCCGGACCCAACGCGAACGCATCGAGGCTGGTGTGGCCCGCGCGGTGGCGGCGGGGGCCACGGTCCTGGCCGGTGGCGGCCGGCCCGACATCGCCAAGGGCTGGTTCCTGAATCCGACCTTGGTGGGCACCATTGACAACCAATCGCCGCTCGCGCGCGAGGAGATCTTCGGTCCTGTGTCCGTGGTGCTGACCTACCGCACGGTGGATGAAGCGGTGCGCATCGCCAACGACTCCGAGCTTGGTTTGAAGGCCTACCTGTTTGGCCCCAGGGACGAATGCCTGAAGCTGGTGCCTCGCTTGCGTGTGGGCACGGTGCAGATCAACGGCGGCAGCGCGCTGCGTCCCGATGCACCCATGACCGGATTGAAGTTCAGCGGCGTGGGCAGCGAGTGGGGCGAGGACGGCTTGCGCGAGTTCGTGGTTCCCCAGCACATCGACTTGGCGTTGGACTGAACGCGGCCAGTCGCGTTCCCATGCGATGACGCGGGTCAAATTGCGGTCATCCTGGACGCGTGTTTTCAAAAATCTTAGCAAGGTTACACCATGGAAAAAGAGGGCGGTACGCTGCTCATTGCGGGCGCCACCGGCGTCGCGGCACAGAGCCTGATCGACATTGCCGTTCATACGCCGGGTTGGAACGTGGTCGGGCTTTGCCGCACTCCCCCGGTCAATCCACCGACAGGCGTCTGCTACATTGCGGCCGACATGCTGGACGCCGCGGGTTGTCGGGAGGCCCTGGGCGGCGTCGAAGTCACGCACCTGGTTTATTCCGCCCGGGCCAAGCACAAGCTCTACACCGCGATGGCGCCCGGCGCCAAGGTGGGGATTGAGAACGTGGACCCCAACGCCGACATGCTGCGCAACGTCGTGGCCGCGTGCGAACGTCCTTCGCTGCGGCACGTGCATGTGGTGCAAGGCAGCAAGTGGTACGGATTCCACCTCGGGCCGTATCCCACCCCGGCGCTCGAATCGGCGCCCGGGCACATGCCGCCCAATTTCTACTTCGATCAGCACCGGTTCCTGATGGACGCCTCCAGCAACAAGGACTGGACCTGGTCGACGAGCCGGGCCGCCGCCATTAATGGCCGCGACGTGGGCAGCGGCCCGAACCTGATGTCGACCCTGGGCGCTTATGCGGCCATCTGCCGCCATTTGGGGCTGCCGCTGGACTTCCCCGGCAAGCCCGGTGCCTACACGAGCCTGATGGAATTGACGGACGCCGAGCACCTGGCCGAAGCGATCTTCTGGATGTGCAGTGCGCCAGAGGCGCGCAACCAGGCGTTCAACGTGGTCAACGGCGACTACTTCCGCTGGGCCCAGGTCTGGCCCCGGCTGGCCGCCCATTTCGGCATGGAGATGGGCACCGTGCGGTACTTCCCGCTGGTTCAATGGATGGCGGACAAGGGGCCGGTCTGGAACGAGATCGTCCAGCAGAACAAGCTCCAGCCGCGCGCATTGGACGAGGTCGCTTCCTGGGGATTCGCCGACTTCCTGCTGGGACTTGACTTCGATGTGATGTCCTCGACGACCAAGATCCGCCAGGCGGGATTCCATCCCATCGTGGACACCCAGGACATGATGCTGGATCAGCTGGGGCACTATCGGGATCAGAGGATCCTTCCCTAACACCATGTCGCACACTACAAGGAATCAGACATGAAGATGAAAGCAGCAGTCATGTACGAGCAGGGATTGCCTGCGCCGTATGCCAATTCGACTCCCTTCCGCATCGAGGACGTCGATCTTGAAGGTCCCGGCCCGGGCGAGGTACTGGTAGAGGTTCGCGCAGCGGGTTTGTGCCACTCGGATCTGTCCCAAGTGGCCGGCCTGCGCAAACGCAAGCTCCCCGTGGTCGGCGGTCATGAGGGCGCGGGCATCGTGCGGGAGGTCGGCGCCGGCGTCACCGAGCTGCAGCCGGGCGACCACGTGGTGATGACGGTCGTGTCGGGATGCGGCCATTGCCGCACCTGTTTCACACAACGCCCCGCTCTGTGCCAGAGCGTGACGGTGCCGCGCACGCAGGGCTTGCTGGCCACCGGGGCGCGCCGGCTCAGCGTGCGCGGTGAACCGGTCTTCCACTACAGCGGCGTGTCCGCGTTCGCACAATACGCGGTGACCGTGCCGAAGTCGCTGATCCGCATTGGCAAGGACGTTCCGCTGGACGTGGCCGCGATGTTCGGATGCGCCGTCGTCACCGGCGCCGGTTCCGTGTTCAATGCCGCGCGGGTGGCGCCCGGTGCGAGCGTGGCTGTGCTCGGATTGGGCGGCATCGGCCTCAACGGCGTGATGGCGGCGCGCGTGTCCGGCGCCACGCGCATCATCGGCATCGACATCAATGAGGGCAAGTTCGCACTGGCCCGCGAGCTCGGCGCCACCGACGTGGTCAGCGCCAGCGATCCAAAGGCCATCGAGCACATTCGCGACCTGACCGATGGCGGTGTAGACCATGCATTCGAGATGTCGGGCAGCTTGCAGGCCATGACGCTGGCCAATGCGATCACGCGACGCGGCGGCGAGGTGGTATGCGTGGGCCTGGGCGCCAGCGATGCGCTGTTCCAGTACGCGCACGCGGCGCTGGTCACCGAGGAGAAGACTTTCCGTGGCTCCTTCATGGGCAGCTGCGTCCCCGAGCGCGACATTCCCGCCTATGTGGAGATGTACCGCCAGGGCCGGCTGCCAGTCGACCGGCTCAAGAGCGAGGCCATCGGCTTCGACCGCCTGAATACCAGCCTCGACCTGCTCGACCGCGGCGAGGTCGTGCGCCAGATTCTGCTGCCGCACGGCAGCGCGGCACCGACGGCATGACCCATTTGTTCTCTCCGCTCCCCCTGCGTGAGCTCACGCTGCGCAATCGGATCGCGATTTCGCCGATGTGCACGTACTCGGCCACCGAAGGCGTGGCCAACGATTTCCATCTGGCGCACTACGGCCGCTTCGGACTTGGAGGTGCCGGGCTGGTGATGGTCGAGGCCACCGCCACCGCGCCGGAGGGTCGCATCAGCCATGGCGACATGGGCCTGTGGAACGACAGCCAGATCGAGCCGCTGGCGCGGATTGTCCGTGTGGTGAAGGCGCAAGGCGCGGCGATCGGCATCCAGCTTTGCCACGCCGGCCGCAAGGCGGCTCGCCAGCGGCCCTGGCACGGCAACAGCGCGCTGGGCGTCGAGGACCAACTTCAGCGTGGCGAAACCGCGTGGCCCCTAGTGTCGCCGAGCGCGATTGCCTTTGGCACCGGCTACAACGTGCCGGCCGAGCTGTCCCTGGCGGACATCGCGGACGTTCGCCGGCAGTTCGTGGATGCGGTGCGCCGCGCGCTCCAGGCCGGCTTCGATGTGGTGGAACTGCATGCGGCCCACGGTTTCCTGCTGCACAGCTTCATGTCGCCGGTAACCAACCAGCGCAGCGACGCCTACGGCGGCGACTTTGCCGGGCGGCACCGGCTACCCCTGGAAGTGGTGGTAGCGGTGCGTGAGGTTTGGCCGGCCGGCAAGCCGCTGTTCGTGCGCGTGTCGGCCCTCGATGGCGTGGATCATGGCCGGAGTTTCGAAGACACCTTGGCGTTCGCGCTTGAAGCGGGTCGAGCGGGCGTCGACGTGATCGATTGCTCGTCGGGCGGCATCGCCGGGCATTCGGCATCGACAGCGGGCGGCGGCGGGCCGCGCGGCTATGGCTTCCAGGTGCCATATGCGGAGCGCATCCGGCGCGAGGCCGGTGTCGCATCGATGGCAGTGGGCCTGATCACGGAGCCGACGCTGGCCGACACGGTGATCGCGCAGCAGCGCGCCGATCTGATCGCGATCGGCCGTCAGGCGCTGGTGGATCCGAACTGGCCGCTGCACGCGCAAGCCGCACTGGGCCGCCACGACAAGGCGTCTCCGTTCCAATCGTGGCCCGAGCCCTACGGTTGGTGGCTCAACGGGCGGCAGAAGATCATCGACAACATGCAATGACAGATTCATTCCAAGGCAATCAGCCTCGCTCGACCGCGGCGCTCGCGCAGTGGCATGCGCTGGCCAGATCCGAGCCGGTGCTGGAACCGGGGTTGCAGATCGTCGATCCGCACCACCACCTCTACGACGATCCGATGCGCGGCAACCACTACTTGCTGCCGGACTTGCTGGCCGACGTGACAGGCGGTCACCGGGTCACCGCGACGGTGTATGTCGAGGCGTATTCATCGATGTGGCGCGCGCGCGGACCCGAAGCCATGCGCCCCGTCGGCGAGATTGAATTCGCCGCCGGTATCGGTGCGGTCGCGGACAGCGGAACTTATGGCCCGTGCCGTGCGGCCGCCGCGATCGTCGGGCACGCGGACCTGATGCTGGGTGACGCGGTCGGCGAGGTGCTCGACGAGCAGGTCGTCGCTGGTCGGGGCCGGATGCGCGGCATCCGTTACCAGCTGGCGCACGATGCTGGCGTGGTTGGCCGATTCATTAAGCACAAATCGCCGCCCGGCACGATGGCTGACCCCAGTTTTCGTCGCGGCATGGCGCAGCTGGCCTCGCGCGGGCTGCACTTCGAAGCCTGGATGCTGCACCACCAACTGCGCGAGCTGGTCGCGCTGGCGCAAGCCTTCCCGGAAACCACCGTCGTGCTGAACCACGTGGGCGCGCCGGTTGGTGTCGGGGAGTACCGGGCGCGGCGTGCCGAGGTCATCGCCGAATGGCGGACCGGCATGGCGGCCCTGGCGGCGCTGGGCAACGTCGTCGTCAAGATCGGCGGCATGGGCATGCCAGTGTTCGGCTTCGGGTTCGAGCGGGGTGCGCGGCCGGCGCATTCGGACGAACTGTTGCCGACCTGGCAGCCCCTCATCCTGGATTGCATCGAGCTGTTTGGCCCGCGGCGCTGCATGTTCGAGAGCAACTTTCCGGTCGATCGGCAGTCCTGCAGTTACCTGGCAATGTGGAACGCCTTCAAGCGCGCCACGGCGGCGCTGTCCGCAGACGAGCGGAACGCATTGTTCAGCGGCACGGCGAAGCGCATCTATCGCATCGATTGAACCGGTATTGTCAACTTGAGCCAAAATGAAGCGACAGCTGCGAAAATATGAGCATGAAACAGGGCAGCGTCGACCAACCGATCTCGTATGCCGGCTACCGGTTTCCTCCGGAAGTCATCAG
>Ga0308165_1006111_pt1 | contig 10799 bp, 9 predicted proteins | sample PhyWR2_FD_201032 | JGI IMG/M metagenome (GOLD analysis project Ga0308165, IMG submission 201032) | Phyllosphere microbial communities from UC Gill Tract Community Farm, Albany, California, United States - DLSLW.R2 | ecosystem: Host-associated > Plants > Phyllosphere > Unclassified | place: USA... | reverse complement strand
ACAGCCCGGCAGATAATGAACCCATTTGGTGTAATATCGCCAGAGTTTACCTGCCAGATGGTTAAAAAAGGAGCCAGTGTTCATGTTTTTCGCGCTAAAAAAAGTGGTGGGTGGTTTGCTGCTACCTTTACCTCTGCTGCTATTACTGATGGGGCTGGCTATCATACTGCTCTGGTTTACCCGCTGGCAGAAAACGGGTAAAGGTTTGCTCACAGTCAGTTGGTTAATATTACTGCTATTAAGCCTGCAGCCGGTCGCTGACAGATTACTAAAACCGATTGAAGATACCTATCAGACTAGACTGCAAAATGACGGCGTTGACTACATCGTGGTGCTGGGAGGGGGCTATACCTGGAACCCAGACTGGGCACCGAGTTCAAATCTTTTTGCCAATAATTTACCGCGCGTCACTGAAGCCGTCCGACTGTGGCAGACGCGCCCTGAAGCAAAATTAGTCTTTACCGGCGCGGCGGCTATCGGTAATACCGTTACTACAGCCGGTGCCGGAGCACGGGTTGCTGAAAGTCTCGGTGTCCCCAAAGCCAATATTATTACCCTGGACAGTGCCAGAGACACAGAAGAAGAAGCGCAGGCCGTCTCAGAGTTAGTCGGACAACAACCGTTTATTCTGCTGACCTCTGCTTCACACCTGCCCCGCGCGATGATTTTCTTTAATCAGGCAGGCATGCATCCTCTCCCTGCCCCGGCTAACCAGCTGGCCATCTCTTCCCCACTCAATCCCTGGGAAAGAGTATTCCCTTCCCCCATCTGGTTAATGCACAGCAACAGTGCGGTTTATGAGACGCTGGGGAGAATATGGCAGACACTGCGCGGCCCAAAAGAGATTGCGGATCACTGAGCCAGTAGAAAGACAAAACCGGCGTTATGCGCCGGTTTTAAGACTGATAACAAAAATTGTTTTTTCTCTGCCAAAACCGTATCTAAATAAAATCAATTAATTGATTTTTGATCGTAATTAATCAGGAAATTCGCTCAGTAAACGTCTATTTTCAGTTCACTGGGCTGGCTGTGAACATACATGCTCAGTACAATAATGTAAGATTTAAACTTACAGTGGAGTCATTTTATGGCCAGAACTAATGACAGTTGATCTTGGTGATGAGCTACGTGAATTTATCGAATCACTCATAGAATCAGGTGATTACCGCACGCAAAGCGAAGTCATCAGGGAGTCACTCCGTCTTCTGCGGGAGAAACAAGCTGAGTCACGGCTACAGGCATTGCGTGACTTGCTGGCAGAAGGACTGAGTAGTGGGGAACCACAGGAATGGGAAAAGGATGCTTTCCTTCTGAATGTAAAATCAGGGATGAGGAAATCTGGTGAAAATTGTTAAACTCACTCCCAAAGCGAGTGATGATTTGGAATCTATCTGACACTATGGCAGACAACATTTCGGGGAGGCCAGAGTCAGGATGCGGGCAGACATATGCACTGGCAGTGAGTGCAGATGTTTAAGCCTTTTGCCAGAGAGCAACTAACGTGTACTCAAACGCACTCGCTCCAAATCCCCCAGGGTATCTACTCCCACGATGCCAATATGACGTAAAAAGTGTGAGCCAATCTGTTCGCAGCTATGCATAACACGCTCACGATCCCAGGAGATGGTCGCCCGGGAACTCTGGAACCGCCAGTATGATGAACACCGTAGACGACTATGGCTGGAGTTGCTTTGGCAACGAATTGCCTGACACTCAGTATCTCTGAAGGTTTACATACTCGACACCGACAGTGCGAAGTATTTACCTTATGATGGAACACGTCTTTCTTATGAAGATAGACTGATCGCATAAAGAAATAACGTCCCTAATCGATTGTGGGGCGTTTTTATTTTAATTGGTGTGGTTCTTTCTTCCCCCACCCACAAACTCGCGCACCAACGATGTCATGAGCAAGAATTTGTCTTTTCGTTTTCTGAGTTCGAGTTGCTTGCAGGCGCTGAGTCAATTCTAGCGATACCCAAGTAACTTGAAGTATGACGGGTATACACTCGGCAAAAAGAGTGATTCGATGACATTATCAACACGTTGAATACTTGACACTTTTCAGTAAAAAACCTGATGCAAGGCATCAGGTTTTAGATATTTTAACGGCGTTAATTGATTCAGCCCGCTCGGCTATTTAATAGCCACTGCTTAAGCCTTTTGGCAGAGAGCCATTAACGCATACTCAGACGCACTCGCTCTAAGTCTTCCGGGGTATCAACGCCCACCCCAGGAACTTCTTTAGCAACCGCGACATGGATCTTTTCGCCATGCCACAGGACGCGCAGTTGTTCGAGCATCTCTATCTGCTCAAGCGGGCTGGCAGACCAGCCGACATAACGACGGATAAAACCGGCCCGATAGCCATAAATACCGATGTGGCGTAAGAAGTGTGAGCCTATCTCGTCGCGACTCTGGGTAAAGCGTTCACGATCCCAGGGAATAGTCGCCCGGGAAAAATAGAGTGCGTAGCCTTGGGCGTCCATCACCACTTTAACCGCATTGGGGTTAAACGCCTCTTCAGCAGTAGTGATTGGCACCGCCAGGGTCGCCATACCGGCTTCACTGGCCGCGACATTGTCAGCAACCTGCTTAATGATGACCGGCGGGATCATCGGCTCATCACCCTGCACGTTGACAATCACCGTGTCATCGCTGAAACCACATTTTTCGATAACTTCGGCCAGACGCTCAGTGCCCGACTGATGGTCCGGGCTGGTCAGACAAACTTCGCCGCCCGCAGCTTCGACTGCATGTGCTACATCGATATTATCAGTAGCAACGATAATTCTGTCAGCGCCTGACTCGCGTGCGCGCTCCAGAACATGAACAATCATCGGCTTGCCGTTGATATCTTTAAGCGGTTTACCCGGCAAACGCGTTGAAGCGAAGCGAGCAGGAATAATAGCGACAAAACTCATGGATGGATCTCGTCAGAAGTTAACGTCCGTGCTTCATTTTCCAGTAACACTGGGATACCGTCGCGAACTGGAAAAGCCAGACCGTCAGGTTTACAAATAAGCTCTTGTTTATCGTGACTAAAATGAAGCTTCCCGTTACATACAGGGCAAGCAATGATTTCAAGTAAACGACTTTCCATAATAACTCCTGAGGGTATTATCACCATACCCGTAAATATACCTAAATATACTCGCCATGCTGCAAGTTGCTGGTGAGGACAATCCTAAAATAACGTTAAGTATGACGAATATCACTATCTGGGGTCATTTCCCAGCCCTGTCCCCAGTCAGCCCGAAAAGCATCGGGTACCCCGCTCAGACGAATGAGTGAAGCTGACTGCCACAGAGCAAATTCAGTCAGTGCTGTTTTCAGCCCAGTCAGTAGACCTGTCGTCACCTTTACCCCCTCTTCAAGGTAAAGGTTAATAATTTCCAGCTCACCTTGTTTACGGTGCATTTTGGCATCTATTCTGCCGACCAGCTGGCCTTTATGCAGTAAGGGTAAAACAAAGTAGCCGTATTTCCGTTTTGCTGCCGGGGTGTAGCACTCCAGCCGATAGGAGAAATTAAACAATACCTCGGCACGGCGTCTGTCCCAGACGACAGGATCAAACGGCGACAGGACGGTAGTATGCGTCGCCTTTAGCAGGTTTTGCTGTGCTTTTTCTAGCAAAGAATAGGCACTATGATGCACCAGCATAGTGCCTAATGTCGCCACCTCAACCTGACGTAATCTGTCAGCCTCACGTTCCGCCGCAAGCCAGGATTTCACCGGGGTATTCTTCAGACGATAGTAATCAGCCAGCCACTCCGGGCGGAAAATCCCCAGGCTGCGAGCGCTATTATCCAGCATCAGTTGTTCAGCGGCTTCTTGCTCAAGACCCTGCAAGGTATCATCCCACTCAGGCATCACTCGTTCAGTGATATCATAGACCCGCTGAAAATTACGCCGTTCAATGACCATCAGTTTGCCTGCGGTAAACAATCCTTCGAGATGCTTTTTTTGCGGTTTCCACGACCACCAGCCACTACCGCCTTTACTTTGCGCGCTAAAATCAGCGGAACGTACTGGGCCGTTCAGTTCAATATGTTTCAGTAACTGGTCTATATCTGCGGCGTGGTGTTGCATCCATTCCGGTCGGTACTTCCAGCCCATTTTTTCGGGGCTAAGCATTCGATGGCGGATCAGTTTGAAATCTTGTTTGGGTAAAAAACAGGCTTCATGTGCCCAGTACTCAATCAGTTCACCCCGCATCAGCGCCTGATTCAGTAATTCTGGTGGATAACAACCGAGGCGACTAAATAATACCAGGTAGGGACTACGAGCCACAATATTGATGGTATCGATCTGCAGCAGCGACATGCGAGCAATAGTATCATTAACAGCCTGAGGACCCGCCTGCATTCGAGGCTTATGCAGTAATCCTTGCGAAGCAAGATGTATATTACGCGCCGCTTGAAGCGAAAGTTCTTGCATAGTCATCTACAGCTTCCTGTCATTGATAACCGGCTATCGGTCGCATAAAATCTTACTTTACCAGCTTAATCAGTGATTCAAGTAAAGCCGTGGCGGCGGGGCTGTCAAGATGAGCATCAACCGGTAAATACCACCAGTCAGACTCAGTATCTGCATACTGACGATATTTAACCGCATCTTTTTCCGTCATCAGTAATGTCTGGCCGGGTTGCGTCAGAGCGTTAATCTCTGCCTCGCTCAGTGCCTGATGATCGGCAAGCGCTACCGTTTTTACCGGCGTCACTCCAGCCTTAACCAGGGTGTTAAAAAAACGCGGTGGATGTCCGATACCCGCCATAGCGACGACATCAGAGAGTTGTTGTAGCGGGCGGCGGTTACCCTTCAGGAGATGAATAGCCTCACCAGGAATCAGCTGCATCGCTATTTCATGCGTGTTTGCCGTGCCGCCATTAACAATCACTGCATCAACGGTATTAAGGCGGGCAGCCCGCTCCCGCATCGGCCCGGCGGGCAACCACCAGCCGTTACCAAAACGTCGTATACCATCAATGACAACAATTTCTTTATCCCGCGCCAGCGCATAATGCTGTAAACCATCATCAGTAATAATGATTTGCGGTGATGCAGATGCCAGTAGTGCCTGAACGGCGGCACTGCGTTTTGGCGCAACGGCGACACTTGCGCCAGTACGCTGATAGATAAGCACCGGCTCATCACCTGCTTCTGCTGGCGAGGTTTCAGCACTCAGAACTAATGGGTAAGAGGCGGCTTTCCCGCCATAACCGCGTGACACCACACCGACTTTTATTCCCTGCTGTTGTAGCTGTTCCACCAGCCAGATAACAACCGGCGTTTTGCCATTGCCTCCGGCGGTCAGATTACCGACCACCACGACCGGAACGGGCGCTCGCCAGGACTGGCGTAATCCCAGCCGATAGGATAAGCGAATCGCTCCGCTAATCAGGCCATAAACCCAGGAAAAGGGAAGCAGCAGTAAATAGAGCCGCGACCTCCCCGACCAGATGCTTTCTATCATGCGCCAAACTGCATTTTATGGAGCTGCGCATAGATACCCGATTGGGTCAGCAATTCCTGATGAGAACCGCGCTCAACGATACAGCCATCCTCTACGACCACAATTTCATCCGCTTTCTCGATAGTCGACAGGCGGTGGGCAATGACCAGTGAGGTACGATTTTTTTGCAGCTCATCTAACGCCGCCTGAATCGCACGTTCAGACTCGGTATCCAGTGCTGAAGTTGCTTCATCCAGAATCAGGATCGGGCTATCACGTAACAGCGCACGCGCAATGGCGATACGCTGGCGTTGTCCACCCGAGAGCATGACACCGTTCTCACCTACCAGAGTATCGAGGCCTTTTTCCATCTTATTAATAAATTCCATCGCATGCGCCATACGGGCCGCTTTTTCAATATCTTCCCGTGAATACTGCTCTGTACGGGCATAGGCGATATTATTGGCGATCGTGTCATTGAATAGATAAACATGCTGAGAAACCAGTGCTACCTGATTACGCAGTGAGGCTAACGTATAATCATGTACACGATGACCATCGATCAGAATTTCACCTTGCTGGGCATCATAGAAACGCGTTATCAGACTGGCAATGGTTGACTTTCCTGAACCGGAACGCCCGACCAGAGCCACTGTTTTACCTGCCGGGATCATTAAATTTACATCGCGCAGGGCCGGCACGTCACGGCCAGGATAGGTAAAGGTCACATTACGGAACTCAACATCACCTTTGGAGCGTTCGATCACCAGTTTACCGCTGTCTTCTTCTTGCTCTGAGTCCAGAATAGCAAACAGCGTCTGGCAGGCTGCCATACCGCGCTGGAACTGCGCATTGACGTTAGTCAGCGATTTCAAAGGACGCATTAAAGCAATCATTGAAGAGAAGACGACCGTGATGGTCCCCGCAGTCAACGTTTCCATGACACTCGGGAAACTCGCAGCATACAGGACGAATGCCAGAGCCAGAGAAGCAATAAATTGAATCACAGGGTCTGAAATCGATGACGCAGAAACCAGTTTCATGCCCTGCTGACGCATACGGTTACTGACGTTATCGAACCGTTTGGTTTCAACTTCCTGACCACCAAAAATCAGCACTTCTTTATGCCCTTTGAGCATCTGTTCAGCACTAGTGGTCACATGCCCCATAGTGTTCTGCATATTTTTACTAATATTACGGAAGCGTTTTGAGACAAACCCTATCGCTAAAGAGACTATCGGTGCCAGCACGATAAGGATGAGTGAGAGTTGCCAGCTGTACCAGAACATCAACACAAACAGCCCGATAATCGATGCCCCTTCACGCACCACGGTGACCAGTGCGCCAGAAGAAGATGAAGCAACCTGTTCTGAGTCATAGGTAATACGGGATAACAGTGTCCCCGTAGATTGCTGGTCAAAGAAAGAAACCGGCATCCCCATCATATGACTGAACAGGCGGCGACGCATATGCATGACCACTTTACCGGATACCCAGGAAATGCAGTACGACGAGATATAGCTCGTGATGCCACGTAATATCATCAAACCAATAACCACTAATGGCATCCACTTCAGAACCGACGACTCCGTTTTACCAAAACCATCATCCAGTAAAGGTTTAAGGAGCGAGATCATGAAAGTATCACTTGCTGCGTTAAGGACTAACGCAATTGCCGCTACAATCAGACCTGTTCTGAAAGGAGAAATCATCGGCCAGAGTCGGCGGAAAGTCTGCCGTGTGGAAAGATCTTTATCGTTAAGCATTAAATCGAACCAGCCTTATAGTAAATAGCCGTACATTCTACTCATTATCACCGATGACGCCAAACCACTGGTGATACCAACGGGGCATTATTTGCCTCCGAAACTCAAAAACTTGCCATTTTTCATGATCTATCGAGAGTGTCAGTTGACCTGAATGGGGCGTATCGTACCATTGGTAACCGTTTTTTTGGTAACGATTGACTATCTTAGCAGAAGGCAGATGCCACTGATTATAGCGTGAGGTCGAGGCAAATGCCGCCTTGCCAGCAACGGCTTTTAACAATGCCTCGGTTGATGACGTTCGGCTACCATGATGAGGAACCTGAATGAAATCAGCATTCAGACTCATATTTTCGCGTCTCAGCATGGCAAATTCTGCACTTGCCTCTAAATCGCCGGTCAGTAATAACCTATGATAACCGTCGCTTACCATGATAACACACGAATTATTATTGCCTCGCAGATGCTCTTCTGGTGGTGGCCAGCGAACGTCAAACTGCAATCCTTCCCACTCCCAGTTTGTACCGCGGTAGCATGGCAGATGATTATCCCAGCCTAATGAACTACGAACACTGACTGGCGGCAACAAACGCTGCAAACTTTTTAATCCACCGATATGATCCAAGTGTTCATGGCTTAGTACGATGGCATCAAGCGTCAAATTATGCCATTTCAGCCAGGGAATGATAGTTTGACTTCCCGCATCCCCCTCAGCCCATACACCTCCAGTATCGTAAAGCAGCACCCGGTGATTGCGAATAAGTGCCACCGCTAAGCCATGTCCGACATCCAGCATGGTCATCTGCCATACCGCAGGCGGCGTTAAAGTACGCTGATGACCCAGAGTCACGGTCGTTATGGCGACCACTAAGGCAGCCTTATGATATTTCCAGGCCCCAGTGCGCCAGCACACTACCCCAACCCAGCCCAGAAAACTCAACCATAGAGCCCGTTTTTCGATGCTAAACCAGCACTCAGGTAAGGATGCCAGTAACCAGAATAGAATCGTCAGCGCCCGGTCAGCCGCGAACCAGAGCCACTCTCCGAGGGGATAAACTTCCGTCAGAAACAGCCCTGCTAACAGCAAGGGCATCACCACAAAAGAGACCAGCGGCACCGCAAATAAATTCGCCACCAGCGCACTAAGGCTGACACCATGAAAAATTTGAACCTGTAATGGCAGCAGTAATAGCATGACTCCGGCCTGTAAATGTATTAACTGCACCGGGTAACGAATATACCAGGGCCATCTTCTGACACCGGCTGGTAATGGAACCCACTGATACCAAAAAATGAGCACTGCCACAGCCAGAGCGGAAAGACAAAAACTGTCTGATAGCAGCACCAATGGCTCATGAAACAGTAACCCGGCAATACAGACTAACCAGACATCCCATGATGACCATTTTCGGCCACTGATACGTAATAAGGACCAAAGAGTCAAAGCAAACATTGCGCGTAACGCTGGCGGATTCCCCCCTGACAGCCAGGTATAACCTGAAGCCATCACCATGGCGCAGAACAGAGGGAAGCGAAAACCAATGCCACATGCTGGCATGACGACCTGGCAGACTCTACCGATTAACCAACCCAGCCCAGCGGCAAGGGAAATATGCATCCCTGAAATGGCCATAAGATGCGCCGTGCCGGTCTGACTCAGTAATTGTTTATGCTGTTCAGTCATGCCATGCCGCTCGCCAAACAGCAGCGCCATAATAATGGCTTGCATCGGTAAGCTGTCGGTATGTCGTTGTACTGCAGACATCCACTGGGACTGTAGATTACAGCGGGCAGATACAGTCTGGGCAGATATCACCCGGCCGCTAAATAATATCTGCTGCGCCAGGGAGAATCGCTGACTGTCAAAGTTACCGTCATTCAGTTGCCCATGCAGTGGACGCAGCTTAATTGTCACTTTCAAGTGTTGCCCTGCACATACCGGGACAGGTAGCCCCGCACCATAAATTCTGACCCGAGGCTGAGGAAATAAAAATCTGCCTGAGAGGCTCACTATCTTAGCTTGATGATGTTTCTGGCCGTCACTTCTTATCACTACCACCTCAGCATTTACAGGAGTGGCAGGTATCTGCTGAAAAAAAGCCAGGTTCTGCGCTGCCGACAGGCATCCCCAGCAAAAAAAAATGATCGATAATCCGATCCGATGACCGATCTGTTTGTTACCAAGGAGTAAGACCAGAGCGATCCCCGTCAAAGCCGCCAGCCAGGGCAACGAGGGTATGGCTGGTAGCCACCATAAGGGAAGGAATCCGATAATTAGCATCAGACAGACTGTTCTTAGCATGGGCATTCTCTGTTCACTTTCATCGTCAGAGGCAGCGTGCAGGTTTAGCAAACAGGTGTCTGGTACAAAAAAATGCTTTTGCGACCGAATATCAGCAGATATCGATCATTTGCTGCGGCATGTCATGTGGAATGGGTAGTTGATCGCAACGCTAGCTAACAGGCAAAAAAAAACGACACCCTTGGGTATCGTTTTTCGCTGTAATTAATACCGGAGCATTAATTACTGTAGAGATTGGCACGATCACGTAACTCTTTACCCGGTTTAAAGTGTGGAACGTATTTACCTTCCAGCGAGACTTTATCACCTGTTTTTGGGTTACGACCGGTGCGAGGAGCGCGATAGTGTAAGGAAAAACTGCCGAAACCTCGGATTTCAATACGCTCACCTTGGGCTAGCGTAGAGGCCATATGTTCCAGCATCTCTTTAACTGCATCTTCCACGGACTTCGCTGGAATATGAGAGTGCTGGGTTGCAAGTCTTTCGATCAATTCTGACTTGGTCATGATTCCTCCAGTTTTTATTAAATAAACTTACATCTATCAATCGAACCAGGGCGACCAAAGCCGCCCTGTTATCTACTTTGCAAAATATTGCGGTAGATTATTCGCCTTTAGCTGCTTTGAATGCTTCAGCCATAGCGCTAGAGAAGTTGTTTTCTTCTGGCTTGCTGCTGTTAACCGTAGCAATCGCATCTTTCTCGTCAGCTTCGTCTTTAGCACGTACAGACAGGCTAACAATGCGGTTTTTACGATCAACGCCAGTGAATTTAGCTTCAACATCGTCGCCAACATTCAGAACCAGAGTTGCATCTTCAACGCGGTCACGTGACGCTTCGGAAGCACGCAGGTAGCCTTCAACGCCATCAGCTAATTCAACTGTAGCACCTTTTGCATCAACTGCGGTCACTTTACCGTTAACGATAGTGCCTTTTTTGTTTACTGCAACGTAGTTGTTGAACGGATCTTCAGCCAGTTGCTTAACGCCCAGGGAGATGCGCTCGCGCTCTGCGTCAACTTGCAGAACAACCGCGGCGATTTCATCACCTTTTTTGTATTCACGAACTGCTTCTTCGCCTGTAGCGTTCCAGGAGATGTCAGACAGGTGAACCAGGCCGTCGATGCCACCGTCCAGGCCGATGAAGATACCGAAGTCAGTGATTGACTTGATTTTACCTTCAACGCGATCGCCTTTATTGTGGGTCTCAGCAAACAGCTGCCATGGGTTAGATTTACACTGCTTCAGACCCAGGGAGATACGACGACGTTCTTCGTCG
>Ga0308165_1006109_pt1 | contig 10800 bp, 6 predicted proteins | sample PhyWR2_FD_201032 | JGI IMG/M metagenome (GOLD analysis project Ga0308165, IMG submission 201032) | Phyllosphere microbial communities from UC Gill Tract Community Farm, Albany, California, United States - DLSLW.R2 | ecosystem: Host-associated > Plants > Phyllosphere > Unclassified | place: USA... | reverse complement strand
GTTCTTTCTCCAGAATTGCACCCCCACGAATACGCAATATATGTGGTAATTGCGTGAGTTTGATTAAGTCACGACGTGCAGAATCGGACGAAATATTGTATTGCTGACAAATGTAATCAAGCGTTACTTTACCCTGAATTTTAATGAATTCTTCTAACTCAATCAGCCGTTCTTCTTGTTTTCAGTTGGCAAGTAATTCCATTGCCAGCGGCATAGGGTTAGTAACGGATTCGAGCGCGCTTTATGGATTTAACGGCCAATATTACGGTGAGCATAATAACGGCCATGCCTGGCGAATTCTCTCTGAGGGCGAAAATTATTTACTGCCGAATGTTATCATGGCTCATGCACTGGTTTATGCAGCGGGTGATGATATCTATGACTATTATACTGGCGCACATACCGATTTCTATTCCACGCGCGCGGTGGTACGTCCGGCGTATATCTGGAATACCTTCAACCAGACGGGTGTTGAACTGGGATGGTTTAATCAGCGCAATAAAGCCGATGGTGATACGTATCATGAGTCGGGCCTGAAAACTACGCTCTTCCATACATTTAAAGTTGGCACCAGTATGTTGACATCACGTCCGGAAATTCGATTTTTTGCAACTTATCTGCGGTCGTTTGATAATGAGATAACCCAATTCACCTTTAATGATGATAAAAAAGATCAGTTTACTGTCGGTGTACAAGCTGAGGTGTGGTGGTAATTTCAGCTTGATATTACGCAATAGAAAGTTGTAAGTCAGACGTTTCAGCTTAAAATTTTAACTAAGCTGCAGCAATATTAATAATACTGTTGCAGCGTATCCTCATGTATTTTTACATGAAAAACTCTCTTTTAAGATAACTATACCTTAAATAATCCGAGTTACTTGTAGGCGCTGAGCTAATCCGGGCGTAAGCCTGGAATAGGCTATGTGATTCGCCACGATTGATGAAAACAACACCCAAGTAGCTTGAAGTATGACGGGTATATATTGAATGTCTGTCGTGAGTTATTATTTCAGGTGTTAGTGATAATGGCTATCTGAGTGGGAAAGAGAGTCTGTGTGAGCGCATCTTGGTCGATATTGCTGCTTAGGCAGGTTGGTTTTTCTGTAACCAGATAACAATTCGGTCACTCGTTGTTAATTAGAACTCGTTGGGCTAAGCTGAAAAAATGACTAAAAATACAAATATACATCCCCCACGGGGACCCTCGGACCATAGCGTCCGAGATCAGGTTGTGGAAGCCGCCACAGAGCATTTTGGGTATTATGGTTATGAGAAAACCACCGTTTCAGATTTAGCTAAATCAATTGGTTTTTCAAAAGCATACATATATAAATTCTTCGATTCTAAACAAGCGATTGGCGAAGTTATCTGTGCTAACCGATTGGCAATGATTATGGTGATTGTCAATTCAGCGGTCGCCGATGCGCCGACGGCCTCTGAAAAATTAAGACGTCTATTTAAAGCGCTTACTGAAGCCGGTAGCGATTTATTTTTTCACGATCGTAAGCTCTATGATATTGCTGCGGTGGCTGCACGCGATCAGTGGCCTTCTGCAAAAAAGCACGAAGAACATCTGCGAAAACTCATCGCGCAAATTCTGCTTGAAGGGCGGCAGGGTGGAGAGTTTGAACGAAAAACTCCACTGGATGAAGCTGCAAATGCGATATATCTGGTGATGAGACCTTATATCAGTCCCGTACAGCTACAATACAATCTGGAGACGGCATCCTCTGCCGCAATACTCTTGTCATCTCTGATACTGAGAAGCTTGTCACCCTAATGGTGACTATTGACAATATTGGTCACCAGTATAAGAATGTGGTTTCTGTCCTGATATATCAATAAGGGAACCCATGTTCAGGCTTAAACCGCTCCCCCTTGCTTTTATTTTGTTGCCGTTTGCTCTTGTCGCCTGTGGCGACGCTTCCAGCATTGACGATCCGCGCACTCAGCCCCCTTTGGTCAGGGCCGCAATGGTTATCGATGCTGTTGAAGCTTCTCGTGCATTTACCGGAGTGGTTGTCGCGCGTACTCAGAGTGATCTCGGTTTTAGAGTGTCAGGCAAAGTACTTGAACGTCTGGTCGATACAGGTCAGACAGTGAAAAACGGTCAGTCATTGATGCGTCTGGACCCTGTTGACTTGAATCTACAGGCACAAGCTCAGCAGCAGGCCGTTGCTGCAGCTAAGGCTCGTGCCAGACAAACTGCAGAGGAAGAGGTACGTTATCGCCGTCTGGTCTCTTCAGGTACCGTATCTGCATCAGCCTACAGTCAGGTAAAGGCTGCGGCTGATACGGCCAGAGCTGAACTCAGTGCTGCCCAGGCACAAGCTAATCTGGCACAAAATGCGACGGGATATGCTGTACTACTGGCTGATGCCGATGGTGTGGTCATGGATACGCTGGCTGAACCGGGGCAAGTTCTTAGTGCCGGCCAGCCTGTTGTCAGGCTGGCCAGAGCAGGGCAACGTGAGGCTATCGTACAGTTACCTGAGACTCTACGCCCGGCTATCGGAAGCGAAGCTGAGGCAACGCTATACGGTACTGGTAAACAGTCCGTTCCTGTAAAACTGCGCCTTCTTTCCGATACCGCTGATCCTGTAACGCGTACCTTTGAAGCAAGATATGTACTTGAAGGGGGGCTGGCTACTGCCCCCCTCGGTGCAACGGTTACGCTCTCTATTACAGAAGATAAAATAGTCAGCCCGGTAACACAGGTACCTTTAGCGGCAATCTATGATTCAGGTAACGGACCGGGCGTCTGGGATATTTCTGGTAAGCCTGCCAAAGTATCATGGAGACCGGTACAAATATTGAGCCTCGGGGACGATACTGCGAAGGTGACAGGCAGCCTTAAACCGGGTGAGCGCGTGGTTGCCTTGGGAGCACATTTACTGCGTGAAGGCGAAACCGTTCGCACGACTTTGCAAAGCGAGAGTGGCATTGCCGGGAGCCAGCCATGAGCAATCGGCGCTTTAATCTCTCGGCTCTCGCCGTTCGTGAACGCTCGGTGACACTGTTTCTGATTATTCTGATTACAGTCGCCGGTATTCTTTCATTCTTCGAACTGGGGCGGGCGGAAGATCCGCCATTTACGGTTAAGCAGATGACGATTGTTTCTGTCTGGCCTGGCGCTACTGCGCAAGAAATGCAGGATCAGGTTGCCGAGCAACTCGAAAAACGTCTGCAAGAGCTTACGTGGTATGACCGCAGTGAGACCTATACGCGCCCTGGTCTGGCTTTTACCATGTTATCACTGCAGGACAGCACGCCGCCATCACAGGTGCATGAAGAGTTTTATCAGGCGCGTAAGAAGCTAAGTGATGAGGCCAAAAATTTACCTGCGGGGGTCATCGGCCCGATAGTCAATGATGAATTCTCAGATGTCACCTTTGCATTATTTGCGCTGAAGGCGAAAGGAGAACCACAGCGGTTACTGGTTCGCGAGGCCGAATCGTTACGTCAGCGTCTGTTGCATGTACCTGGTGTCAAGAAGGTTAATATTATCGGCGAGCAGACTGAACGTATCTTTGTCTCGTTTTCGCATGACCGACTGGCAACGCTCGCAATCTCTCCCCAGGATATTTTCTCCGCCCTTAATAATCAGAACGTATTAACGCCTGCAGGATCGATTGAGACCAGCGGGCCGCAGATTTTTATTCGTCTGGATGGCGCTTTCGATAAGCTAGAGAAGATCCGTGAAACTCCCATTGTGGTACAGGGCAGGACGTTACAACTTTCGGACATAGCAACCGTTGAACGTGGCTACGAAGATCCTGCGGCCTTCCTCATACGTAACCAGGGTGAGCCAGCGCTGCTGCTGGGCATCGTGATGCGTGAGGGATGGAACGGTCTGGATCTGGGTAAGGTGCTTGATAAGGAAATGGCTGCCATCAATGAAAGTATGCCGCTGGGCATGACATTGACAAAGGTTACCGATCAGTCTGTCAACATCAGCTCCGCCGTTGACGAGTTTATGATTAAATTTTTAGTCGCACTGCTCGTGGTCATGATGGTCTGCTTCGTCAGCATGGGGTGGCGTGTAGGTGTTGTGGTCGCTGCTGCTGTACCGCTGACACTGGCTATCGTTTTTGTCGTGATGGAAACTACCGGTAAAAATTTCGACCGCATTACGCTAGGTTCTTTGATTCTGGCGCTGGGTCTGCTGGTGGACGATGCCATCATCGCGATTGAAATGATGGTAGTAAAAATGGAAGAGGGCTACGATCGTGTCAAAGCTTCTGCCTATGCCTGGAGCCATACTGCCGCCCCTATGCTGGCAGGTACCCTGGTCACCGCCGTCGGTTTTATGCCCAACGGTTTTGCGCAGTCTACTGCGGGTGAGTACACCAGTAACATGTTCTGGATTGTCGGTATCGCTCTGATTGCTTCCTGGATAGTGGCAGTAGTGTTTACACCTTATCTGGGGGTAAAAATGCTACCGAACATCAAAACAGTACCGGGAGGACACGCGGCTATTTACGATACTCGTCCCTACAACCGCTTTCGCCGGTTACTGACTCGAGTCATCGCATATAAATGGCTAGTCGCCGGTACGGTTATTGTTCTCTTTATGGTTGCTATTCTTGGCATGGGGCTGGTTAATAAACAATTTTTCCCCACCTCTGATCGTCCAGAGGTACTGGTTGAAATCCAGATGCCTTATGGCACGTCGATTGAGCAGACCAGCGCGACGACGGCAAAAATTGAGGACTGGCTGAAAAAGCAGCCAGAGGCTGACATTGTCACCTCTTACATTGGACAGGGCTCACCGCGTTTTTATCTGGCTATGGCACCAGAACTTCCCGATCCCTCGTTTGCAAAACTGGTGATTCTGACAGACAACCAGAAAACGCGTGAGTCGCTCAAGTTTCGACTCCGTGAAGCGGTGGCTGACGGACTGGCACCTGAAGCACGTATCCGCGTGACTCAACTGGTGTTTGGCCCGTATTCCCCTTACCCGGTTATCTATCGTGTTATGGGGACGGATCCATCCAGACTCCATAAAATTGCAGGCGAAGTGGAAAAAGTGATGCAGGCCAGTCCGATGATGAGAACGGTCAATACTGATTGGGGTTCACCGGTGCCGACTCTGCATTTTACGCTCAATCAGGACCGTTTACAGGCAGTCGGGCTGACATCAAGCGCCGTCGCTCAGCAGCTGCAGTTCCTGCTTTCGGGGATCCCCATCACCTCGGTACGCGAAGATATTCGTTCGGTGCAGGTTGTTGGACGGGCAGCAGGAGATATACGACTCGATCCGGCAAAAATAGCAGGTTTTACGTTAGTGGGTTCTGCCGGTCAGCGTATCCCTCTGTCCCAGATCGGGGATACTGAAGTTCGAATGGAAGATCCTGTTTTGCGTCGTCGTGACCGTATCCCGACGATTACGGTTCGAGGCGATATAGCTGAAAACCTGCAACCACCGGATGTTTCCTCGGAAATAATGAAACAGCTACAGCCTGTTATCGCTACGCTTCCAGCGGGGTATTACATAGAAGAGGCGGGCCCGACTGAAGAGTCAGGCAAAGCGACCAAAGCGATGGCGCCACTGTTTCCTGTCATGATTGCCATAACACTACTGATTATTATCCTACAGGTACGGTCGATGTCGGCGATGGTGATGGTATTCCTCACCGCACCGCTCGGACTGATTGGGGTAGTACCAACACTGCTATTATTCAATCAGCCCTTTGGGATCAATGCCCTGGTAGGATTGATCGCATTATCGGGTATCCTGATGCGTAACACTCTGATCCTAATAGGACAAATTCATCATAATGAGGAAAAGGGGCTGGCACCTTTCCATGCGGTGGTAGAGGCGACGGTACAACGAACCCGCCCGGTGTTGCTTACGGCTATGGCTGCCATTCTGGCATTTATTCCGCTGACGCACTCGGTGTTCTGGGGAACGCTGGCCTATACCCTGATTGGCGGAACCTTTGGCGGGACTGTCATCACACTCGTATTCCTGCCCGCAATGTATGCAATCTGGTTCAAAATACGGCCCGATACTTCGCTAAAGAACGAAAGGAATCCCGCTTTATCAGTTAAATGATGTTTTTGCCGTTCCGTGCCACTTGGGACCATTACTATCAGGTGATGGTCTGTTTTGCTCAAGCATTAACTGAAAATTTAAAGATCCTGAGAGTGATTTCTATAAGTCAAAAGTACTCATGCCGATATTCTCTGGCTAAACCAAGTCAAAAATATCTTTTTTCATCAGTATTTTTAATCAATTTTTACCATGAAGAGACAACCTCTTTCTGAACAAACCAGAGTGCATTTGCTGCAGCGCCTGCCATTCTGATGAGTGGGATAGGATTATCATCATTACCAGCAGGATTATACTTTGTTGCTGACTGGGTCGGAAGATCCCGGCCTTGGCGTGTCGGGAAGACCCTGTCTATGACGGCGTTTCTCTGGGGGATTGGGCTTGCTAATCCATTAGGTACGGCTATCACTATGGGATCCTTTGGAAAACAGGCAGGGTACTGACATTACCCGCTATAACATCGTTGGGGTTGATACAGACCACTGCCTGTCTGGTTGCATTATTACTTTCTTTGCTACGTTGCAGACTGCTGAGTATTAGTCAGAGAAGTAGCAGAACAGTGAGCTGAGCGGAAGCGAAACGTGATAAATAAGATAGTCGAATGAAAAACAAAAAATCGCTTAAGTTTCCTTAAGCGATTTCTTTAAATTGGCTCCTCTGACTGGACTCGAACCAGTGACATACGGATTAACAGTCCGCCGTTCTACCGACTGAACTACAGAGGAATTGTGCTGGGCGCTATCTTAGCTATTGCGGTAGGTTTGTCAAAGATAAAATAGCAGAAAATGTCATTTTGCCCAAACAACCAGCATCTTGTTGTCTTTTAATACTGCTATACATGTCAAACTTCAAGTTGCCTGGGCGTTGCTGCCTGCTCTTTCTCTTTGGGCCTACGGGCAACGCGAATTATTTAGGATATAGATGAAAAAACTTTGCAGGAACCGCGAACCTGGCTCATCATATTGAAATAATGTTTCATTAATCATTCGGGTTCTGGCTTGAACATATCGGAAGTCCTGCGTCGTGGGGTGCAGAAATCGCCCTGGGGTGCTAAAAGAAAAGCGCATCGTGTACTGCTTTGGCGCGAGGTAATGCCACTCGCGGTGCCTATTTTTTTAGAAAATGCCTGTGTGTTACTGATGGGGGTATTCAGTACCTTCCTCGTCAGCTGGCTGGGACAAGAAGCGATGGCCGGTGTCGGGCTGGCTGACAGCTTTAATATGGTGATTATCGCCTTTTTTGCTGCTGTCGATCTCGGAACTACCGTAGTAGTGGCCTTTAGTTTTGGTAAGCGGGATCCTGAGCGCGCGCGCGCTGCGGCCAGGCAGTCGTTAGTCTTGATGACACTTGTCGCTATAGTCCTGGCTGCGGTTATCCATCTTGCCGGCCCGCATATTATCGACATTATTGCAGGTCAGGCTTCTCCTCAGGTAAGAGAACTTGCGTTGTCTTATCTGCAAACCACCGTCTGGAGTTATCCCGCTGCCGCAATCACCCTGATTGCCAGTGGTGCTCTACGCGGCGCAGGTAACACTAAGCTGCCGTTGCTGATTAATGTCGGTATGAATATTCTGAATATTCTTTTCAGTAGCATTCTGATTTACGGCGCACTGGGCTGGAACGGAATGGGGTTTGTCGGTGCTGGCCTCGGCCTTACTATTTCTCGTTATATAGGTGCGATTGCCATTATTCTGGTCCTGATGAGTGGTTTCAATCCTGCTCTACGGATTACCTTTAGAAGTTACTTTACCCGACTGAATACCAGTATTCTGCGTGAGGTGCTGGGGATTGGTATTCCAGCCAGCGTCGAGTCGGTGCTCTTTAATGGCGGTAAGTTACTGACCCAGATGTTTGTCGCAGGTATGGGAACCAGTGTTATTGCCGGTAACTTTATTGCCTTTTCCGTAGCCGCATTAATTAACTTGCCGGGTAATGCACTCGGAGCCTCATCGACGATTATTGTTGGCAGACGATTAGGCAAAGGGGAAATAGGGCAGGCAGAGCGTCAGTTACGGCATATTCTTTGGCTATCGACCGTAGTGCTGACATTAATTGCCTGGGGGACGGCACCGTTTGCCGGGCTTTTTGCCTCGTTTTATACCGATGACCCTGAGGTTATTCATGTTGTGGTGATACTGCTGTGGATGAATGCCGCCTTTATGCCTATCTGGGCTGCTTCCTGGGTATTACCTGCCGGGCTGAAAGGGGCGCGTGATGCCCGTTATGCTATGTGGGTGGCAATGATAGGCATGTGGTGTTGTCGGGTCGTCGCGGGTTATACACTAGGCATAGTCCTTGGCATGGGTGTCGTCGGTGTCTGGCTGGGAATGTTCCTCGACTGGGCGGTACGCGGAGCCTGCTTCTACTGGCGTATGGCCAGTGGACGCTGGTTGCAAAAATATCCTCGACCACAGAAATAGACTTATCAATATCCAATAATCGGCCACGCAAGATGGCTGATTATTGGATATACCTGATTCAACAGAATCAATGAGTAACGATATCGCCTAATGAACGGACATCGTTACCGGTTGGCGCCTGATAAACACGCAGATCAAATTCGCCGATGATGGCAAAAATATGGTCAAAGATATCAGACTGAATCCCCTCGTATTCCAGCCATGCCACGGTATTGGTAAAGCAATAAATCTCCAGTGGTAAGCCTTGTGAATCTGGCGCTAACTGGCGCACCATCAGGGTCATATTTTTGTGGATCCCGGGATGATTGCGTAGATATTCAGTCAGATAAATACGGAAGGTACCAATATTAGTCAGTTTCCGTTGATTCAGAACGTAGTTATTGCTGAGGTGCTGGTTGTACTCTTTAATTTCGCTATCACGTTCAATAAGATAAGGGTGCAGTAAGTTCGCTTCCTGCAGCTTATTTTGCTGTTCTTCAGACAGAAAATGGATACTGGTAGTATCAATAAACAGACTACGCTTAATTCTGCGTCCGCCCGATGCTGACATACCACTCCAGTTTTTAAATGAGTCAGATACTAAGGCATAAGTCGGCATTGAGGTAATGGTGTTATCCCAGTTCTGGACTTTTACCGTGGTTAAACCAATATCGATAACGGCACCATCTGCACCATATTTTGGCATTTCCAGCCAGTCGCCTATTCTCAGCATATTGTTAGCAGATAACTGAATTCCTGCGACCAGTCCAAGAATAGGATCTTTAAATACCAGCATCAGGACGGCGGCCATAGCACCTAACCCACTGATTAGAATGGTGGGTGATTTCCCAATCAGCAATGAGATAATCATAATGCCAATAACCAGTGAACTGATAAGTTTAAGGCTCTGGAAAATTCCTCTTAAAGGTAAATGCGCGACGGTAGCAAATTTATGCGACAGCCCGATAATGACATCCAGCAGAGAGAAAATTGACAATAACGCGTAAAGCATCACCCAGAGCTGGGCACAGGTCGTCACAATAGCCAGTTCGTCCGAGCCTGCCTCCAGCCATAATACCGCCTGAACGTTGACAATTATCCCTTGCACCATAAATGCCAGGCGGTGAAACAGTTTATTCTGGGTAAATACTTGCAGCGTCAGACTTGAACTAACTTGAGCACGTTTTTCGATGCTTCTTAGCACTATCCGGTGCAGAATGAAGTGCACAATAATTGCTGTCAATAATATAACTACTGCTATCACCGCCAGATAGGGAGCCTGACCGGGTGTAATACCGTATTTTCCGAGCTCGGAAATGAGTGCCTTCATAATACCTCCTTTAGTAAACACAGTGGGTATGATGCATATTGCACCTGGCAGACGCAACCCTCAACAGGCTATTGCTTCAGAAGTTCCTGCCTAAAATTGTAAAGCAGGTTATGATTAATACAGACTAACCTGTAGCGAGAAGCAGAATATGATGAGGTATTTATCTTCCCTTATCCTGGCACTAACAGCATTAACCCACAGTGCCTGGGCCGTGACATATCAACTGCCCCCGGAGGGGCGTCGTTTGGTGGGAGAGCCCCTGACGATTACTATTGAACCGGGAAATACGCAACCGCTTGAATACTATGCCGCCGAGTATGGCCAGGGTCTGAGTAATATTCTGGAAGCTAACCCTGGGGTCGATCCTTTCCTCCCTGCAGGAGGAACAACACTGATTATTCCGCAACAAATTATTCTACCGGATACAGTACGTGAGGGGATTGTGGTGAATGTTGCCGAAATGCGACTTTATTATTATCCACCAGGCGAAAATACCGTCGAAATATTACCGATTGGTATTGGCCAGGCAGGACGCGAGACGCCGCGTAACTGGGTGACTAAAATTGAACGTAAGAAGGAAGGGCCTTCCTGGACACCAACGGCAAATACTCGCAGAGAATATGCGAAAGAGGGAAAAGTGTTACCCGCTTTTGTACCGCCGGGGGTCGATAACCCGATGGGGCTTTATGCTATTTATATCGGCAAGCTCTATGCGATACACGGTACGAACGCTAATTTTGGTATTGGCTTACGGGTCAGTCAGGGTTGTATTCGCCTGCGTAATGACGATATTGAGTGGTTGTTTAATACCGTTAAGGAAGGGGAGCGGGTACAGATTATTGATCAGCCAGTAAAAATCGCTCTTGAGTCAGATGGCAGCCGCTGGATTGAAGTTCATGAGCCGCTGTCGCGTAATCGGGCTGAATTTGAGTCGAATAAAAAAATCCCGTTACCGATGATGCAAACCTTACAGAAAATGGCAACAGAGGCAAGTATCAATAGTCACACCTTTAACG
>Ga0308165_1006108_pt1 | contig 10802 bp, 8 predicted proteins | sample PhyWR2_FD_201032 | JGI IMG/M metagenome (GOLD analysis project Ga0308165, IMG submission 201032) | Phyllosphere microbial communities from UC Gill Tract Community Farm, Albany, California, United States - DLSLW.R2 | ecosystem: Host-associated > Plants > Phyllosphere > Unclassified | place: USA... | reverse complement strand
TTGGGCAGCATCATTGTGTACGGTGTTTTATTTGTTGCCGCACCTTTAATCGCCGCCTTTTACAAACAGCCTGCACTTACCGATATTGTTAGGGTTTATGGCTTAACCTTTTTAATTAATGCCTTTTTTAGCATCCAAAGTACTTTGCTAACCAAGGAAATGAAATTTAAGCTGCAAACTGTTATTCAGATTCCTGCTGTTATACTGGGCGGATGTTTAGGGGTTTACCTTGCTAAAAATGGTTATGGCACCTGGAGCCTGGTTTGGATGAGCTTGTTGAGTGCAAGCATTTCTACAGCATTGCACTGGTATTATTCGGATTGGCGGCCAAGGTTGATTTTTAATAAAAGAAGTTTTAGCAGGCACTTTCATTTTGGTTACAAGATGACGCTTTCTGGCTTGCTTGATACCGTTTACCAGAATTTATATACAGTAATTATTGGTCGGTTTTATGCGGCTGCACAGTTGGGTTTTTATGCAAGGGCCGATAGTTTAAGTCAGTTGCCCATCGGCATAATTTCTACCGCGATCAATAAGGTTACCTATCCCATGTTTTCAACCATCAGCAATGATGATGTAAAGCTTAAAATGGTATATAAAAGGCTAATGCAACAGGTGCTGTTTTGGAATGCACCGATCCTGATTTTTTTGGCGCTTATTGCCCATCCATTAATCTCGCTGCTTTTAACCGATAAATGGTTGCCATCTGTACCATATTTTCAGATTTTATGCTTAGCAGGTATTTTGTATCCGTTACATGCCTACAACTTAAATATTTTAAAGGTTAAAGGGCATAGCGGGCAGTTTTTAAAACTCGAAGTTGTAAAAAAGATACTCAGTGTTGTCGGGATTATCTGCGTTATCCCTTTCGGAATAATGGGACTTTTATATTTTCAGCTTTTTTTTACCGTTTTCGCTTACTATATCAATTCAACTTACAGTGGTAAACTCATTAATTATCCATTAAAAGAACAGCTTTCGGATATCGCACCTGCTTTAACGCTCTCCATCCTGTTGGGTTTGGGCTGCTTTTATCTCGATCATTGGTATGTAGCGCACTACACCATCCACAATCTCCTCCGGATTATTGCTTTAAGCATAATCTATGGAAGTTTTTACCTCGGTATAAGCAGCAGTTTCCGATTGGCTGCACTAATTGATTTTAAACAATTAATCCTTAAACAATGATACCTGTAACCAAACCCTTTTTGCCTAAACAGGCAGATTTTAAAAGCTACGTAAGCAGCATTTGGGCCAGACAGTGGCTCACTAACAATGGTCCTTTAGTAAACGAACTGGAGTTAAAGTTGCAACAATACCTTGAGCTGCCACATTTGTTATATGTTACCAACGGAACAATAGCTTTACAGTTGGCCATACAGGCTTTAGAAGTAAAAGGAGAGGTGATTACTACACCATTCTCATTCGTGGCCACAACCAGCAGCATTGTTTGGCAGGGTTGCAAACCAGTTTTTGTGGATATAGATGAAGATACCCTAAATATTGATCCCAATAAAATTGAAGCCGCTATTACGGCTGATACCACCGCAATACTAGCTACCCATGTGTTTGGAAATCCATGCGATATTGAAGCAATAGACCGCATTGCGAAAAAACATGGATTAAAAGTGATTTACGATGCTGCACATTGCTTTGGTACCAAATATAAAGGCAAATCTATTTTCGCCTATGGCGATGTTAGCACAACAAGTTTCCATGCCACCAAATTGTTTCATACCATTGAAGGTGGTGCGGTATTTACGCAAAACCCCGATATTTTAAAGAAAATGGCCCTAATGCGCAATTTCGGTTATAGTGGGGTTGATACCTTTTCGGAAGTGGGTACAAATGCCAAAAACTCCGAATTTCATGCGGCTATGGGCTTGTGCAACCTGCAGCACATCGATCAGATCCTCAGTAAACGAAAAGAGCTGTGTTTGCATTACGAAATGCGTTTGAATAAGATTGAGGCTCAGTTTCAGGTTATTCAACCAGATACCGATTTTAATTATGCTTATTTCCCTGTAATCTTTAGATCTGAAGAAATTATGCTCGATTGCATGAAGCAACTGGAGTTGGTACAGGTGTATTGCAGGCGGTATTTCTACCCATCTTTATCAGCCCTGCCTTACATTGATAAAATAAATATGCCAATATGCGATTCAATTTCAAAACGTATTATGTGTTTGCCATTGTATCATACCCTAACAAGTTCCGATCAGGATCTTGTGGTCAGAATTATTTTAAGGACTCAAAATTACCGCAAAAAACAAGTTGTTAAGCTGGCCGATTATGGAACCTTGGTTAATGGCAGCTTAGGCATAGCGGTTAACGGCAATTAACTAGGCTGCAATGAAGAAAGAAGACAGTACCGAAATCATGGTGAGCATTTTTTGCATAACCTATAACCACAGTAAATTTATTGCCAAGGCACTTGATGGTTTTTTGATGCAGCAATGTAATTTCAATACCGAAATCATCATCGGAGACGATTGCTCTACTGATGGCACAACTGAAATTATTGATGCCTACGCAGCTAAACATCCTGGTAAAATTAAAAGGTTAAAAGCACCGAAAAATATAGGTGCCACGCAAAATGTAATTCGGGTTGCATTGGCAACAAAAGGTAAATATGTGGCCACTTGTGATGGTGATGATTACTGGTCAGATCCAAATAAGCTGCAAAAACAGGTAGATTTTTTAGAAAATAATCCTGATTATATTATGTGCTGCCATTATACACGCGAAATTAATTTTGATGATACTGAGCTGTTTTACATGAACTTTAACCCCGTTCCGTTAACGTATAGCTTTAGTGATTTAATGATTAATAAACAGGTAGAAACAAGTACGGCAACTATTGTTTACCGCAATACCGAAGCCATTAGGGAATTATATAAAAACGAGTGGTTTTTGAAGTGCCATGCCTGCGACAAATTTTTAAAGTTGTATTCGACATGGGTTAGCGGAAAAAGGATTTATGTGCTACCTGAGGTGATGAGCTGTTACCGCAGGCATGGCGGGGGCATTTGGAGCCCTGTTGCATATTTACCCTTAAAGAAAATGCAGTTGAGTGATTTCTATCTCATCGCCAGGATTTTTACTTATACCGGGTTACAGAAAGTTAAATTACTGTATTTCTATTTCAAAAAATATTTCCTTTTCGAAGTGAAACATAAAACGATTGGAAACGCTTTCCAAACCATTAAAACCATTGTAAACTGACGCCTGATGAATACTAAATTATGCTTCGTAATCAACAGTTTAGAAGGTGGTGGCGCAGAGCGGGTAATCAGTAACATCGCCAATAAATTTTATAGCAAAGGTTACACTGTTACAATGATTTGCCTCAATACAGCTGAAGTTAAATATAAGATGGACAGTGGGGTGAAAATCGTAAACCTAGTGAACAGGAAAAACAGTCAAAGTTTTTACAATAGGTTAAAATATGCCTGGTTGACATTTTATAGGTTAATCTCGATTTTAAAAAGAGAAAAGCCTGCCTGTACCATCTGTTTTATGACATCAGCCAACCTTTGGGCGGGATTATGCTGCCTTATTTTGCGACTTCCTTATCTCGTTTCAGAAAGGATTACCCCCGACTACACGATAAACAAATACAATAAACTATTGCAGTGGATTTCTTTCAAGGTTTACAGCAAATCAAAAGCAATTGTATTGCCTGCAGGAGAAATGGGCAAAGGGTTTAAGCGCAACAAACTGTTTAAAACACTTAAAAACTTTAAAACCATTTATAATCCGATCAATAATTTTAAACAGGCTACTGCTGCAATGGTAAATCAAAAACGTTTTATACTCGCAGTTGGCCGTTTAAATCATCAAAAGGGTTTCGATTTATTAATTGATGCCTATTCCCGTTTGCAGCATACGGATGTGGATCTATTGATCTCCGGAGTGGGGCCTGAACAAACCAGTTTAGCGCAGCAAATTGTTGCCTTAAAGTTGGAAGATCGGGTGAAATTAATTGGTTTTAAATCTAACCTCCAGGATTACTATACGCAAGCTGAGGTTTTTGTGCTTTCATCAAGAAATGAAGGTTATCCAAATGCACTGGTAGAAGCAATGGGAATGGGTTGTGCCTGCGTTGCAATGGATTGCGAATTTGGTCCTTCAGAAATTATTAACAATGGAATTAACGGCCTTCTTGTTTATAAAGAAGATGTAGCAGCACTTTCAGAAGCGATAGCTAAAATACTTAATAACAATTCATTAAGAAAAAATATTTCTGAAAAAGCAAAGTTAATTAACGAAACAAATTCAATCGAAAGAATTTCTGCCAATTGGGAACAACTCATCATGTCATGACGAAAAAAATAATGTTTCTCCTTTTGTTGTTCGCGTATGTTTATGCAACCACATTCAATATCTTCATGACAGGGGTGTTTAGAATTCCGGCACCTATGGTTTTCCTGGCACCACTAATCTACTTCTACCGTACCGAAGAAAAATCTTTCCGTTATGGCAAAGAATTGTTTGTTTTCTTTATTGCAGCACTGTTTTTTTACCTGATCGGTCAGGCAGATGTAACAGGCTTTTTTGCCCTTTTAATCGTTGCAAGTTGTTTTGCATTGCTTTTTAACTACGTTATCGGCACCGATTTAAAACGCATGAATATTGCGGTTTGGTTTTTCTTTGGTGTTTTATTGCTCTCCGGAATAATTATGTTCATCGATCACCAGTATAATATGGCACCCATCAGGTCGCTATTGGTGCAAGAAGATGTATTACAAGCACCGGCAGGTATTTCTACCACCATTTTTACTTTCGGCTATCAAATGGCCGCTTTAACTCCTTTTTTGGTCATTAATGCCATATTATTTAAAAGAAGCTGGTTAATTAACCTGTTGTTATTTGGGTTGTCGCTCTGCCTGATATTCTTTGGCATGCAGCGTTCGGTTCTGGTTGCGTTTGCAATAGTAACCGGGCTGTTTTTTTTAAGCTATTACAAAGCTAAGTCAGTTTTAATTTTTGGTGCTTTATGTGCGGTATTTTTTATAGCCCAAAGTTCGATAGAGCAGTTTTCGGAAGGTAAAAAGCAACAGAATATTCTAAATAAAAGTGCCGAAAACGCAAAAGGAAAAGAAGAACGCGGTGATTTAATGGGTGAAAATATCGAAATCATTACCGATTATCCTTTTGGTTTATTGTTTTATGGTAAAACCTGGAATGATGTGGTTCAGCACAATTTTGTATACAAAAAAGGGCCTATCGTAATTACCTCTCATAATGCTTATTTAATGTTTATTACCTATTTAGGGCCACTATTGGGCATTATTTTGCTTGTTTTACTGTACCGAAAGGTTTGCAAGATTATTTTTTACGCTTTTTTGCACATCAAAGATAAAAAGAATGCTTTGCTGGTTTGCTTAAGCTGTTCATTTATAGCCATATCAATCAACTCGTTTTTTCATAACGAATGGTTGCTGGCTACAAGCGGGCCTACCTTATTTCTCTACTTTGCCATTTTACAGCTTTCAAAAATAAAAATGGAAGACCCACTTCTGGTCGAATATAATTAACACAATTAAATTGACGAATATGAATATCCCATTCTCTCCGCCTTATATCGATCAGTCGGTTATTGATCAGGTATTGGAAACACTTAACGATAAATGGATTACCACCGGACCAAAAGTTAAAGCCCTTGAGCAGGAAATTAAAGTAATTACAGGTACTGATGAGGTAATCTGTGTAAACTCATGGACATCGGGTGCTATATTGATGTTAAAGTGGTTTGGTGTTAAAGCTGGCGATGAAGTAATTGTGCCAGCTTTTACCTATAGTGCTACAGCATTGGCAGTTATGCATTGCGGCGCAACGCCTGTAATGGTAGATGTGTTGGATGATTTTAACATCGATCCTGAAAAGGTTGCTGTGGCCATAACCCCAAAAACAAAAGCCATAATTGCTGTTGATATTGCAGGCTGGCCTTGTGATTATGCAGCTCTTAAAGAGTTGATTAATCGGTTCGACATTAAGAAAAAGTTTAAATGTAAATCTGATAAACAAGCTTTGCTTAAACGAATCTTATTGATCTCGGATGCAGCACATTCTATTGGTAGTTTGTATTACAATAGGCCTGCTGCACAGATGTGTGATGTAACCATATTTTCTTTCCATGCGGTTAAAAATATTACAACGGCCGAAGGTGGTGCCATTTGCTTAAATCTTCCGGCAGCATTTGATCCTCAGGCAGAATACAACTATTTAAAAATGTATACGCTTAATGGACAGAACAAAGATGCGCTTTCAAAATCGAGAGGTGCAGGCTGGCGTTACGATATTCTATTTCAAGGTTTAAAGATCAATATGCCAGATATTTGCGCTGCAATTGGCTTGGCACAGATCAGGAAATATAACCAGGAACTTTTGCCGCAACGGAAAAAAATTGCACAGCAATATTGTGATGGCTTTGAAAATGAAGATTGGTTTATTGCCCCGCCTTTAGTAAGTACCCAACGCGAATCCTGTTACCACCTTTTTCCCCTACGGGTGAGCGGTTTAAAGGAAGAACAGCGCGATCAGGTAATCGATGATCTGGCATCTTTAGGTATAGCGAGCAATGTTCATTTTATCCCGATGCCAATGCTTACACTCTTTAAAAATTTAGGTTACAAAATTGAAGATTATCCAATGGCCTACCAAAATTATGCCTGTGAAATCTCTTTACCCATTTACCCGCAGTTAACAGCATCAGAAGTAGAATTTATCATTACTTCGGTAATCAGTTGTGTGCAAATTCAGTTAAATAGCCATTTAGCACTAGATGAAGATGGATTTTCTAAACACAAACAAATGGCAGTAGCATCATGAAAATAAACAAGAAAAGAATATTCGACGTGGTATTTGCAATCTTCTGTTTGCTTTTGTTCAGTCCGCTTTTAATTCTGATTGCAATTTTAATTAAACTCGATTCAAAAGGACCGGTGATTTTTAAACAGATCAGGGTTGGCAGAAACATGAAAGATTTTCATTTGGTGAAATTCAGAACCATGTATGTAACACAGCGCAGCGATAGCCTGTTAACTATTGGAAACCGGGATAGCCGCATTACCCGCATCGGCTACTGGCTGCGCAAATATAAACTGGATGAGCTGCCACAAATTATGAATGTTTTAAAAGGGCAGATGAGTTTTGTGGGGCCAAGGCCTGAAGTACGGAAATATGTTAACCTCTATAATGAAGAACAACGTTACGTATTATCTGTAAAACCGGGCATTACCGATTGGGCTTCAGTAGAATTTTGCAACGAAAACGAACTCCTTAAACATGCGGAAGATCCAGAAACGTATTACATCGAAAGGATTATACCAGCAAAAATTAAACAGAATATGCGGTACATCAACGAACACGATATTCTAACTGATTTTAAAATTATCTGGCTAACGATTAATAAAATTGTGATCAACTAAAATAGTATGTACGCGTTACAAAATACTATTAACGAAGATGTTAAGCATAAAAAGAAAGTCTTTTTTGTGCTTAGCTCACTAACTTCTGGCGGATCGGAAAGGGTATTCTGGAATTTGGCACAAGGCTTTAATAAAAACCGTTTTGATGTAACCATCATCATCCTTGATTCTACGGTAAACTGTTTCTCAATGGATTTACCAGGCGTACGTTTTATTGATTTAAAAACCAGAAAAGCTTCAAAGTCGTTTTTTGCCCTTTACAATGTATTGAAAAATGAATCTCCGTATGCTGTTTTTTCAACTACGGATCATATAAACATTCTGGTTTCGCTTGTTGGCAGGTTTTTAAAAATCCCGATGCTTATTGCCCGTGCATCTAACATTCCGCACGAACAAAGGTTATATGAAGGCTTTAAATCAAGGTTTTATGAACTTTTTGCCAGTGCAAGTTACCGGGGCTATAAACAGATTGTTTGTCAATCAAACGAAATGAAACAATCGCTGGTAAATACCTATCGCGTTAACCAGCAGCTCATTAAAGTAATTGCCAACCCGGTTTTGCCGACCAGTAAATTAAAGGAATTTAAAACACCCGATAAGATTTATAAATTATTGGTAGTGGCGCGTTTTGCCCTCGAAAAAGGCCTGGAAAGATTGGTTGATATTATGGCTGGTCTGCCCGAAAATTACCACCTCGATTTTGTAGGTACCGGAGTACTTAAAGAGAAGATTGCCGCTAAAATTCGCGATTTGAAACTCGATCATCGGCTTAAAATAATAGGAGAAATTAAAAACATTCACGAAGTAATGGTACAGCATGATTTAATGGTGCTAAGTTCTTACACTGAAGGATTTCCTAATGTTGTTTTAGAAGCCCTTACCGTTGGCCTGCCTGTGGTAACCTTTAAAGTGAGCGGCATACCGGGGTTAATTTTAGATGGTTTTAATGGTTATGTTATTGAACAAGGCGATTTAGCCGGGTTTAGGGCAAAAATTATCCAGGCCTGCACAAAAGATCACTGGAAACCTTCCAAAATAAGAGAAAATGTTTATCAAAAATGCGCACTCGATAAAATCAGTGCAGCATATGAAGAATTAATCAGTTAACCATCTTAATTTTTATTGTTATGTGTGGAATATACGGCACAACTATACCTTACTCAGACGGAACAATCCGCCAGAAAATGGCAAGGATCAGTTTTCGCGGTCCCGATTATACAGGGGTTCAACGCTACGATCAAGTTGCTTTTGCGCATAACCGCCTGGCAATTATCGATCTTGATGCCCGCTCAAACCAGCCGTTTTCATATTTGCATCTTCGTATTGTTTTTAACGGAGAAATATACAATTACAAAGATATCAGAAGTGAATTAGAACGTAAAAACTACCAGTTTAGCACCAGTTCTGATACCGAAGTAATTTGTGCTGCATATTTAGAATATGGCGCAGCCTGCCTTACCCGTTTTAACGGAATGTTCGCTTTTGTAATTTACGATACCCGAAAAAATGAACTTTTTGGTGCAAGGGATCGTTTTGGCAAAAAGCCATTTTATTACGCTCATCACCATGGATCGTTTGAATTTGCAAGCCAGCCATCACAAATTAGTATTGATAGGAGCTTAACTGTTGATGAAGATGCCATTAGCCAATATTTAATCTGGGGATATGTACCAGAGCCACAATCTATTTTTGCGGATGTAAAACAGCTGCCTGCCGCAAATTATTTTACTTACGATCTGGGTAGCCATAAAATTAAAATTATCGAATACTGGACACTTGATTATGGATGGAAGAACAAGTTTACAGGCACTTATGATGAAGCAAAAGAGGCTTTGGAACTGATCCTTACCGATGCTGTTAAAATCAGGATGAATGCAGATGTGCCACTTGGTGTTTTTTTATCCGGCGGGATAGATTCGTCGCTTATTGCTGCGCTGGCCACGAAAGAGATCGATCATGTTAAAACTTTCTCTATAAAATTTAACGAAAAAGGTTTTGATGAAAGTGCTTATGCGGCACAGGTAGCCAAACATTTAGGCACCGATCACCATACAATTGAATGCAATTATGATGACGGAATTAAACTGATTGAAAACTTTAACCGTTACTATGATGAACCTTTTGCAGATTCGAGTGCCATACCAACCATGCTGCTCAGCAAAAATACCAGGCAGCATGTTACCGTTGCCCTTAGTGGCGATGCCGGTGATGAAGCCTTTTTGGGTTACCACCGTTATAAATGGATTAAACAGGTAAATAGCCTGTTTTACGCCCCACATGGCGTAAGAAAAGCGTTGGCGGGTTTAATCAATCAATCGCCAAGCTACCGCCATAAACTTATTGCCATGGGCATATCGATGGAAGATGTAGAAAAACTCTATGTAAAAATGTTCGGCAATATGGAAAACTCATGGGTAAAACAACCCGATTTAGCAAAGTTTAATCCATTGATGCATATTCTCACCAATCCATCCAAACCGTTATTGGAGCGGATTTCTGATTTTGATATTAAAACTTATTTAAATGGTGATATCAATACCAAAGTAGACCGTGCATCAATGGCATTTTCATTGGAATCTCGGTCTCCTTTAATGGATTACCGGGTAATGGAATTTGCAAGAAGTTTGCCCACATCCTTTAAATATACCAGCGGAAACCAAAAACGGATTTTAAAAGATTTATTGTTTGAACGGGTGCCTGCACAGTTGTTTGATAGGCCAAAAGCGGGTTTTACCATGCCGTTTCAAAATTGGTTCAGAAATGAACTTAAAGATTATGTAATGGATAATTTATCAGCAGATAACCTGAAAAACATTCCTGGCATCCACTTAAAAAGAACACAGGAAATTATTAACGAACACATGAGCGGGAAGTGGAACAGGTACCCTCAAATATGGAAATTGTTGGTGCTTTCGCAATGGCTGATTAAAAATAAATCAACCACCCGTCAAATTCCATTAGTAGCCTAATATGATGAATGCAACAGTTAACCTCTTCAATAAAATTTTTGCTGCTGATAAGTGGAATATCGGCTATGTGCACCAAACGGCAGAAGAGCTGATCAGGACTAAAAAGCTTGCCCCATTCATCAACTGGTTAAAAGAAGACCGCGTAGATTATGCTGCAGATCCCTTTGTGGTAAATGTAAACGATAAACCTCGGATTTATTATGAAGAACTCGATTTCTGGAAAGGAAAAGGAGAGATTATGGTAATTGATGGTTTTGATTTTAAAAATAAACAGAAAGTAAAGGGCATTAAACCTGGTCAGATTCATTTATCCTATCCTTATTTAATTGAAGAAAATGGTGTTTTGTATTGCATCCCTGAAACTTCTGCAGGAAAGGAAATTGCGCTCTATCAAATAGAT
>Ga0308165_1006106_pt1 | contig 10807 bp, 10 predicted proteins | sample PhyWR2_FD_201032 | JGI IMG/M metagenome (GOLD analysis project Ga0308165, IMG submission 201032) | Phyllosphere microbial communities from UC Gill Tract Community Farm, Albany, California, United States - DLSLW.R2 | ecosystem: Host-associated > Plants > Phyllosphere > Unclassified | place: USA... | reverse complement strand
CAACGACACCTGGGCCGGGCACGACCCGCACCTGGTCGAGGTCGCCGGGGCGCTCGGCGCCGGGATCGTCTGCTCGCACACCGGCGGGGCCGTCCCGCGGACCGACCCGTTCCAGGTGGCCTACCCGTTGCCGCACGACGCCCCCGACGACGCCGACCCCCGGGACGGCGTCGTCCACGACGTCCTCTCGACGCTCGCGGCCGCCGCGCGGCGGGCCGTGGCCTGCGGTGTGCCCCGCGAGTCTGTGCTCGTCGACCCGACCCACGACTTCGGCAAGAGCACCTGGCACTCCCTGCACCTGCTGCGCAGCACAGGCCGCCTGACAGGGCTGGGATTCCCCGTCCTGATGGCTCTCTCCCGCAAGGACTTCGTGGGGGAGACCCTCGACCTGCCCGCCGAGGAGCGGCTCGAGGGGACCCTCGCCGCGACAGCGCTCGCAGCCTGGATGGGCGCCACGGTGTTCAGGGCCCACGACGTCCGTGCGACCCGCAGGGCGCTCGACATGACGGCCGCGGTCCGCGGCGACCTGCCCCCGGCCCGCGTCGTCCGCGGGCTCGGCTGAGACGCGGGCGCGGCTCTGTAGCAGCCGTCCAGTCGGCTTCACCCGCGGTCGACCTGCGGGTCGCGGCGTGGCGTGGGGGCACGAGGGCGCAGGTCACACCCGGCGTGAACTAGAATATGGCTCTGAGACACACGGCGGTATCGACGGAAATGGAGAGCCACCAATGGCTGCGATGAAGCCCCGTACGGGTGACGGCCCCCTCGAGGTCACGAAAGAAGGCCGCGGGATCGTCATGCGCGTGCCTCTCGAAGGCGGAGGCCGCCTCGTGGTCGAGCTCAACGCCGTCGAGGCGAGCGAGCTGGGCGAGGCCCTGAAGGCAGTAGTGGGCTGACTCTTGGCTCCTCGCTCTACGTTCTCTGCTGCGTCCCTGGCCCGTGAGGGCGTCGGACGAGCAGTGCCTGAGGTCGTCCTCGCCGAGGGGACCCTCACGAGCTGCACCTTCCTCGACGACGTCGAGGCCGTCGCAGTCGCCGTCGGCTCACCTGTCGACGGCGACGACGAGCTCCAGCCGCGCGCCGGCACGGTCGACGCCTCGCTGCTCTACGGCATCGACCTCGCCGAGCTGGCCGAGCGCGCCGCGTTCTCCGGTGCTGCCGGCACGACCCACACCATCGACCTGCCACGGGTCCACGTCGGCTCCGCCGCGTCGCTCCCGTGGGCTGGTCTCCCGCACCGCATCGTGTTCGTCGGGGTGGGCCGCGAGACGACGAGCGACCTCCGGCGCGCCGGCGCGGCGCTGGCCCGGGCTGCCAGGGGACTCGGGCGCGTCCTCACGCCGCTCGCCGCGACGCCTCACGGGTCCGCGACCCGGGCCTTCGTCGAGGGGTATCTCCTCGGCGCGTACGTGCCCGTCAAGCTCTCGGCCGAGGCACCGGCTGACGGGCCGGCGCGCGAGCTCGTGCTCATCGGGGACGGCGACCAGTCGGCCCTCGACAGCGCCGTCCAGAGCGCCTGGGCCACCTGGTTGGTCCGGGACCTCGCGACGGTCCCCTCCAACATCAAGTCCCCGGAGTGGTTCGCCGACCGCGCGGTCGACCTCGCGACTGCCGAGGGACTCACCACGACGGTCCTCGACGTCCCGGCCCTCGAGGCGCAGGGCTTCGGCGGGATCCTCGCCGTCGGCCGCGGCTCGTCACGCCCGCCCCGCCTCGTGACCGTCACCTATGCCCCTGTCGACGGCGGCAGCGGTCAGCACGTGGTCGTGGTCGGCAAGGGCATCACCTACGACACCGGTGGTCTGTCTATCAAGCCGCGCGAGGCGATGGTCCCCATGAAGACCGACATGGCCGGGGCGGCCGTCGCTCTCGCCGCCGTGCTGGGAGCCTCACGCTCGGGCAGCCCTCACTCCGTGACAGCCGTCCTGCCGCTCGCCGAGAACCACGTCGGGGCTGGCTCGTACAGGCCTGGTGACGTGCTCCGGCTCTTCGGCGGCACGACTGTCGAGATCGCGAACACCGATGCCGAGGGGCGTCTGGTCCTCGCCGACGCTCTCGCCTTCGCCGACGCGACCCTCGACCCTGACGTCCTGGTCGACGTCGCGACACTGACAGGTGCGGCGAGCGTCGGGCTGGGACGCGGTCACGCAGCCCTCTTCAGCGCCGACGACGCGCTCGTCGCAGCGCTCGAGGCTGCGGGTCGCGAGACCGGGGAGCCCGTCTGGCACATGCCGCTCGTCGAGGACTACGCACCCGCTGTCGCCTCGATGGTCGCCGACCTCCGCCACGTCCCGGCCGACCCGCCGGGCGGGGGAGCGGTCACCGCGGCATTGTTCTTGCGCTCCTTCGTCGGGGAGCGTCGTTGGGTGCACCTGGACATCGCGGGCCCCTCGCGGGCTGCTGCCCGCAGGCACGAGGTCTCGGCCGGAGCCACGGGCTACGGCGCCCGCCTCGTGCTGCGGCTGCTCGAGACCCTGGGCTGACGGGCTGGCAGCCTGACCGGCTGACGGTCCTGACGCCCGGCTCGCTGGCCCTGCGGATGCATTACCCCCCCAGCGCAAGAGCGCCCCTGCCGAGATCGGCAGGGGCGCTCTTCATCGTCTGAGGTCCGGGTCGCCTCAGGTCAGGCTCTCGTCGACCGCTTCACGGAGACAAGCAGCCCGTCGCCGACGGGCAGCAGCGTCGAGAGCATGTGCTCGTCGTCCCGGACCGCTCGGCCCACGTCGCGGATCGCCGTGGTGACCTCGTCCCGTCGGGCGGGGTCGGCCACGCTGCCGCCCCAGAGGGCGTTGTCGACCACGAGCATCCCGCCCTCGCGCAGCAACCGCCGGGCCTGCTCGACGTACAGCGCGCAGCTGGTCTCGGCGGCGCTGACCAGCACGAGGTCGTAGGCACCGTCGGTCAGGCGCGGCAGGACGTCGAGCGCGCGACCTGAGATCGCCCGGGCGCGCGTGGCCCGGATCCCGGCCTCGGCGAAGGCGGCCTTCGCCGCTCGCTGGTGCTCGACCTCCACGTCGATCGTGGTGAGGACACCGTCGGGGAGCATCCCGCGGAGCAGCGCGAGGCTCGCGACACCCGTGCCGGTCCCGACCTCGACGGCCGAGCGCGCGCCGAGGGCGGCCGCCAGGACGGTGAGGGTCGCGCACGAGCCCGGGAGCATGCTGTGGCACCCGAGCTGGGCTGCGCGTCCACGGGCGCGCAGCAGGACCTCGTCCTCGGCGACGAAGTCCTCGGCGTAGGCCCAGCTCTGAGCTCGGTCGGCGGAGATGATGCCTCCAGGGTTGTCGTGGCCGGTGGTGTGACGTCTCAGATCGTACCGTCGAGACAGGACGCCGTGCCGTGAGCGCGCCGTCTCCTGTGCGAAGCAGGTGAAGGTTCATGCACCGGTGCGACACGCGGGCTCCGCCCTGGGACACTAGAGGGGTGCACGAACCCCACGACCATCCCACGCCCGAGGCCACGGGCACCGCAGCAGTCGACCCGGGCTGGCAGCCGCCCAGCTGGGAGTCTGTCGTGCGCGACCACTCAGCGCGCGTCTACAGGCTCGCGTACAGGCTGACGGGCAACCAGCACGATGCCGAGGACCTCACGCAGGAGGTCTTCATCAGGGTGTTCAGGTCGCTGAGCAGCTACACGCCAGGGACCTTCGAGGGCTGGTTGCACCGCATCACGACCAACCTGTTCCTCGACCAGGCGCGACGCCGCCAGCGCATCCGCATGGACTCGATGGGTGACGACTCCTCGACGTACCCCGCGCGCGGGGAGCTCTACGACCCCGTCCGCGGCTACGAGCACGCCAACCTCGACCACGACGTGCAGCGCGCCCTCGACGCGCTCGCCCCCGAGTACCGTGCCGCGGTCGTGCTGTGCGACATCGAAGGCCTCTCCTACGAGGAGATCGCCGTGACCCTGGGCATCAAGCTCGGGACGGTCCGCTCGCGCATCCACCGCGCTCGGTCCCAGCTGCGGCTGGCCCTCGCTGACCGTGCCCCGCACCGGCACGTCGTCGCTGGTGAGGACACGACCCCTGCTGACGGCACCTTCGTGCTGCACGGCGGTGCGAGGGCAGCAGGCGGAGCTGCGTGAGCGCGCACCTCGGCGAGTGGGTGAGCGCCCTCGTCGACAACCAGCTCGGCCTCGCCGACCGCGAGCGGTGCCTCGCGCACGTGGCAGCCTGCCCGCAGTGCGCCCGTGAGGTCGACGAGGCGCGGAGCGCGCGCCGCACGCTCTCCCTCGGCATCGCCGACGTCGAGCCAGCCCCAGACTTCATGAGCCGCCTGCTGGCCATGTCGGAGCCCGCCGCGCCTGCGGCCGGCCAGGAGGTCGGCTTCGCCACGGCAGGTGCCGTCGAGCAGCGGTCCTCCGACGCGTCCAGCCTCGTCCCGCACGAGCCGCTCCCACCCCGCTGGCGTGCGCTGTGCGGTGACGTCGAGCCGAGGGGAGCGCGACGCGGACGTGCGGTCGTCGCGCTGATCCTCGGCAGCAGCATGGTTGCCGTCAGCCTCTTCACGCTGGGCGACCGGCCAGTCGTGGCACCCGACCGACAGCAGAACGACGCGCTCTCGGCGCTCGCAGCAGCAGCCCAGCTCCGCACCTCCGACGACCTCGTGCTCGACACGGCCTCAGGCGTCCTGGCCGACAGCCCGGGCTCGGGCGCGGACGACCACGAGGTCCTCGAGTGGATGTCGCAGCAGGGCTGGCCACGACCAGAGAGCCTGCCGGACGCCGTGACAGTCCAGGCGCTGCGCTTCACAGGAGCCGACGAGGACGTGCTCGAGGTCGACCTCGAGACGCCTTTCGGCGACGTGGTGGTCCGTGAGCAGCACGGCCGGCTCGACCAGGACAAGGTCTCAGACCTCAGGACCCTCGACGCAGGTGGGGCCCCGGTCTACGTGGTCTCGGAGTCGCCTCTGCACCTCGTGTGGCAGTCGTCGGACACCGTGGTCGACCTCGTGGCGCCCGGCTCTCTCGACGACGTGCTACAACTTGTGTCGACCTTCCCGGTCGACGAGTACGACGAGGGATTCCAGGCGCGCGTCGGGCGTGGGTGGACGACACTGACAGGAGTGCTCTCGTGACAGGTCCGAGCACAGACGACCACGGCAGCCACGACCACGGCGCAGACGACGACCGCGCGGACGGCCACGGTGCAGGCACGCGCAGCACCGACGAGGCGGCCGCCCCGACCCGGGCTGTCCCGCCGGTCCCGCTGCCCCCCGCGCACGCCGCTCCCTCGTACACCCCTGGTCAGGAGGGTGCCCAGGCCCGGGTCGACCACTCGCGCTATGCACCACCGGGGACCGGGTCGACAGCCGCAACCGGCGCAGCACAGCAGCCCCAGGCTTCCGCGGACGACCGCGCCCGTGAGGCCGACCGTGCGGCGGCGTCCTCCGAGGCACCCGCGGGCAGCGAGGGCCGGGGGGCCCCGTCTGCGTCCGGGGATGTGCTCGAGGGGAAGCCGTCCGTGCCGGCTCCTGCTCCGGTGGCAGACCCGCTCGGTCCGCCCTCCTACGCTCCGGGTGCGACCCCGAGTGCCCACTGGTTCGACCAGGCACGGGCCGACCAGGCCGGCCGGGAGAAGTCTGCTGAGGCCTCGACGCTCTCGGGATGGCCGACCACCGACGGACCGCACGGTCGTCGACGAGGCCTCGGGGCTGCTGCGGTGACGGGGCTGCTCGTCGGGGCTCTGCTGCTGGGCGCCGTCGGCGGGATCGTCGGAGAGCGCGTGTGGGACTCGGTCTCCGGACCGTCGTCCCAGCCGCTGCCCACGGTCTCGGCGGACCCGAGCATCACCAGGCCTGACGGGTCGATCGCGGACATCGCGGCGACTGTCGCGCCGAGCGTGGTCTCCCTCTACGTGTCGGGTCCCGACGGTCAGTCGACGGGCTCGGGTTTTGTCATCCGTGAGGACGGCTACATCCTCACCAACAACCACGTGATCGCGGGTGCGGTCGGGAACGGCGAGATCCGGGTGACCTTCGTCGACGGCTCTGAGTCGACAGCGACCCTCATCGGGCGCACGGCCGACTACGACCTGGCGGTCGTCAGGGTCGACCGCGAAGACCTGGTCCCGCTGGTGCTCGGAGACTCCGAGGCCGTGGCCGTCGGCGACCCCGTCATCGCGATCGGCGCACCGCTCGGGCTGGACGGCACCGTGACCTCGGGCATCATCAGCGCCCTCAACCGGCCGGTGTCTGCGGGCGACGTGACAGACCAGGCCTTCATCAACGCGCTCCAGACAGACGCAGCGATCAACCCGGGCAACTCGGGAGGTCCGCTCGTGGACGCCTCGGGTCAGGTGATCGGCATCAACTCCGCGATCGCCCAGCCGCCGGGCACCCTCACGAGTGCGGGGAACATCGGTCTCGGTTTTGCCATCGGCTCCAACCAGGCGCGTCGCACGGCCCAGGAGATCATCGACACGGGGTCCGCGAGCTATCCGATCATCGGCGTGCTGCTCGACTCCTCCTACGACGGTGAGGGCGTGCAGGTGGTCCAGGACGCCCAGGGCGGGCAGGAGCCTGTCACCCCGGGCGGCCCGGCCGAGGCCGCGGGCCTCGCGCCCGGCGACGTGATCCTCTCGGTCGACGGACGCCCGGTGACCCAGTCCGACGAGCTGATCGTCGCGATCCGCGCGAAGGCCCCTGGAGACACCGTCGTGCTGAAGGTACGCTCGGGCGATGACGAGCGAGACGTGTCGATAGTGCTCGACAAGGCGACGAGCGGCGAGGGCTGACGTGTTCGGAATCAACGGCGGAGAGGCCATCATCATCTTGGTGGTCGCCATCCTGGTGATCGGGCCCGAGCGCCTGCCCAAGTACGCCGAGCAGCTCGCGGGGCTCGTGAAGCGCGCCCGGGTGCTCATGGCGGACGCCAAGGAGAAGGTCAGCGAAGAGCTCGGTCCTGAGATCACCGACGTCGACTGGGCCCAGCTCGACCCCCGTCGTTACGACCCACGACGGATCGTCCGTGACGCGCTCCTCGACGACACACCCCCCACGCCCAAGACACCGCCGAAGATGTCGAAGACGCCGAACCCCACGAAGGCTCCCGGTACGCCGGCCCCTGCTGGCGGCGCGGGCTCGGAGAGTGCAGGCACCCAGGCTGCCGAGACCGCCGTCGGTGCTGCGACGGCTGCTGCCGCGGTGGCGAGCGCAGCAGTCCGTGCGGAGCGTCCGTCCGACGCCCAGACGGCCCAGGCTGGAGCCGCCCGGTGGCCCGAGCCGCAGCCCGTCCTGGCTGCCGGGGAGGCCGCACCCTTCGACACCGAGGCGACCTGATCGCGATTCGGTAAAGGCCGTGCTTCCTGCCAGAATGAGCAGATGGCCAACGACGTGCAGCGCCCCCGGATCCTGTCGGGCATGCAACCTACGGACGACTCGCTCACCCTCGGCAACTACATCGGTGCCCTGACGCAGTGGGTGGCTCTCCAGGACTCGTACGACACGCTCTACATGATGGCGGACCTCCACGCTCTCACGGTGAACCCGGAGCCCGCACGGCTGCGTGAGCGCACGCGCCGCACCCTCGCCCAGTACCTCGCGGGCGGGGTGGACCCGGAGCGCTCGACGCTCTTCGTCCAGTCGCACGTCCCCGAGCACGCCGAGCTCGCGTGGATCCTGTCGTGCCAGACGGGCTTCGGCGAGGCCAGCCGCATGACGCAGTTCAAGGACAAGGCTGCGAAGCAGGGCACCGACGGCACGACCGTCGGCCTCTTCACCTACCCGGTCCTCATGGCGGCCGACATCCTGCTCTACGACGCGGAGCGGGTCCCCGTCGGCGAAGACCAGCGTCAGCACCTCGAGATCACCCGGGACATCGCCGAGCGTCTCAACACGCGTTTCGGGCACGACACCGTCGTGGTCCCCGAGCCGCACATCGTCAAGGCCGTCGCGAAGATCTACGACCTGCAAGAGCCCACCTCGAAGATGAGCAAGTCGGCCACGGGCAAGGGCACCATCTGGCTGCTGGACGACCCGAAGGTCTCGGCCAAGCGCATCAAGTCGGCCGTCACGGACGACGAGGCCGTGGTCCGCTACGACCCGGCCACCAAGCCCGGGGTCTCCAACCTGCTGACGATCTTCTCGGCGCTCACGGGCCGCACCGTCGCCGAGCTCGAGACCGAGTACGCGGACAAGCAGTACGGGCACCTCAAGGTCGACCTGGCCGAGGCCGTCGTCGAGTTCCTCACGCCGTTCCAGGAGCGCGTGGACTCGTACCTGTCCGACCCCGCCGAGCTCGACAGGGTGCTCGCTGCCGGGGCGCAGAAGGCCCGCGAGATCGCGAGCACGACGCTCGCCCGCGTCTACGACAGGGTCGGGCTGCTCCCTGCATCGGGGTCGCGGTCGTGAACCTGCCCGAGCGGCTGGGAGACCAGCGACGTATCGGCGTCTCGGTCGAGATCCCTGCGCCCTTCGGGGCGCAGCTCCAGGAGGCTCGCCGCAGGGCTGGCGACCCGCTCGCCGACCTCATCCCGCCGCACATCACGATCCTCGGCCCGACGGTCCTCGACCCGGGCCTGATGCCTGCTGTCGACGCCCACCTCGCGGCTGTCGCGGCAGCCGCGGAGCCCTTCGTCGTCAGGCTGCGCGGCAGCGGGACCTTCCGTCCGGTGTCTCCCGTGGTCTTCGTCCAGGTGGCCCAGGGGATCGCCGAGTGCGAGTCTCTCGAGTCGCGTGTCCGGTCGGGGCCGCTCGCCCAGGACCTCCGCTTCAACTACCACCCGCACGTCACCGTCGCGCACGAGGTGCCCGACGAGGCGCTCGACGCGGCCTTCGAGGCGATGGCGGGCTACGAGGCGACCTTCACAGTCGACGCCGTCTCGCTGTTCGAGCACGGCGACGACAGCGTCTGGCGTCCTGTGCGCGCCTTCCCGCTCGGCACCGCCTAGCATCTCGCAGGACCTCGCAGGTCCTCGAGAGGGCCCGACCGCGCTGCGCCCGGATGCCGCTGAGCAGCCGACCTCATAGGCTCTGCTGGTGACCACCACCTCGAAGGACATCAGACGACCGGGGGAGGTCGCGACGGCGGAGCCGCCGGAGCAGGACCTCGAAGCGTCCGGCACGGCCCGGCGAGCAGACGGAGATGACGAGCGCAAGGACTCCTCGCAGAGCCCGAGCCTCATGGAGCGCGTGCAGGCGCTCCTCGCCTGGTGGAAGACCACCCGCCTCGCGCGTGCTCTGGCCCGCTACGGGCAGGTCAACGGCGCGCTGCTCTGCGGCGGGATCGCCTATTCGGCCATCTTCTCCGTCTTCGCGGGGCTGACCATCGGGTTCACGGTGTTCATGAGCGTCCTCGGCTCGAACGACGAGCTGCTCGACTCGGTCATCGAGTCGGTGAACTCCGCGCTGCCCGGCATGCTGCAGACGACTCCCGGTGACGAGACGACAGGCCTGATCAGCCCAGACTCCCTCGTCACCTCGACCTCCCTGAGCGTGGCGAGCATCGTCTCGGTCGTGGTGCTGCTCGTCTCGGCGATCTCGTGCATGGGCGCCGTCCAGGTGTCGGTCCGCGCGATGTTCGGCCTGCCGCCCGGGGTGGGCAACCCGGTGCTGGTCAAGCTGCGCCAGCTGGGCGGCTTCGTGGTCATCGGGATCGCGGTCCTGGCCTCGGCGGTGATCGGCATCGTGGTCGGCTCGGTGAGCACCTGGGTCCTCGACCTCCTCGGTCTGGAGGGCGCTGGACGCTTCTTCCTGCCCCTCGTCGGGCTCGCGGTCGCCTTCCTCGTGGACGTCGCCACCTTCGTGCTCATCGTCCGCCTGCTGTCTGCCGTGCACCCCCCGCGCCGCGACCTGCTGCTGGGCGCTGTGGTGGCTGCTGTGGGCTTCGGTGTCATCAGGTTCCTGGGGACCTCCGTGGTCGCGAGCAGCGCGAGCACCAACCCGGTCCTGGCGTCCTTCGCAGCGATCGTCACGCTGCTCATCTGGATCAACCTGTCCGCGAGGATCTTGCTGACGGCCGCGGCGATCAGCGCAGACCTCCCGCTCGAGCTCCTCGAGAAGGTCTCGGACGTCGAGGCCGCCGAGCAGGCCATCGAGCGGGCGAGGGCCGGTGAGACGGAGCCGGTGTCGGCTGCCGAGGAGCGGCGAGCGGAGGTGCAGGCTGCATCGGTGACCGTCAGGCGCCGCCTCGTGACCCTCGCTGCCGCAGGTGTCGGCGGGTACCTGATCGGGCGCCGTCGCGGCTGAGCAGCCCAGCGGCTGGGCATGGCAGGCTCCGCGGTCCCGGGGAAGGGTCCGCGCCGGGGGTGGAAGGCACGCCCGGTCCAGCGACCGGGGACGGCCGCTAGAAGACTCAGACGCAGAAGAGGTCGGCACCCGGGGGTGCCGACCTCTTCTGCGTGCTCTGACGCGCTGCGCGCGGGCAGGTCCTTAGAAGGCGCGGGTGATCATCGCCCGCTTGACCTCCTGGATCGCCTTCGTGACCTCGATGCCGCGGGGGCAGGCCTCGGTGCAGTTGAAGGTCGTGCGGCAGCGCCACACGCCTTCCTTGTCGTTGAGGATCTCGAGTCGCTGCTCGGCACCCTCGTCACGCGAGTCGAAGATGAAGCGGTGCGCGTTGACGATCGCAGCGGGGCCGAAGTACTGGCCGTCGGTCCAGAACACCGGGCAGGACGACGTGCACGCGGCGCACAGGATGCACTTGGTGGTGTCGTCGAAGCGCTCGCGCTGCTCGGCGGACTGACGACGCTCGCCCGAGGGCTGGTTCCCCGTGGTGATGAGGAAGGGCATGATCTCGCGGTAGGAGGCGAAGAACGGCTCCATGTCGACCACGAGGTCCTTGATCACCGGCAGGCCCTTGATGGGCTCGA